>JGI24770J26754_10000681_pt1 | contig 24479 bp, 17 predicted proteins | sample LakOneMetagenome_FD_26754 | JGI IMG/M metagenome (IMG submission 26754) | reverse complement strand
AAATTGGTGCGTTGGGCAACAAACAACCAACCTTGCTACGTAGCGACCACTCCAGCATCTTCCACTTGCGGTTCAACTGCTTATCCAACGGCCGCTTCGTACCACAAGTATTGGAGAACCGCATTGCCGAAGGCCGGTGAGCGCGTTCTGGGTGATGGTGCTTTCACCGAAGGCGGCCGCTTTGCCTTCACATCCACCAACCCGACGACGGTGAATGCATCGCCGCCTGATCAGGAGGTGTGGCTGAATCAGCTCGACTACCTCACGGGTGGTTCGGCGCCAAGTCCATTCTTCAATTTAAATTCCGATCAGGTAGTGGATAGCGCCGATCGCATTAAATCGACAGGAACGACGCCTATTTTGACTAATCAAGGCGTACCCGTATCCAAATTCCTGCGCACGGGTATCTCATCGCAACCCATCCTGGTGCGTGAAGCCGTGCTCGACGACACCGTATTTACCTTCAATCCCGACTCCACATTCCCGCCACCTGTGGTTGATCTTGGCGTGTCGGGCGGTCACTTCGACGTCGATATTTTCTATGGCTCCGGTCATAACATGGTCTACGACAATACCGGCGGTAATCTGGAGGGTAGCTGGACCGATCACATTCCCGATGCAGTACGCCATTACCATCAATACGATGATCGTTACGATGTGACTGGTGTGAACTTCCTCAATGCAAGTTCGACAAGACTGAATCTTGTGAACGCAATAGCGAGTACCTCGACGCAGTTCAAGGTGCTGGTATACAACCAGTACTACAGTCCGGCTGCCAGTATCTCGGTGGGCGGTGTTGCAGCAGTGCCCGTGAAGGATTATGGCGGTCTAACCTCAGCAACTACTCCCGCGGTTTCGTCATTGCCGACCTATACCCGCGCTAACATATTGTCCTTGCAAATTGAGCTGCCTTTGACAGCGTTTGCTTCCAAGAATTGGGTAGGTGATGGCGATGTTCGAACCGGTTTGTTACCAACAGCTTATGACTGTGTAACGGGCGATGTTCGTGGCGGTAGCTCACTATGGCCTAAATTGCGGGGCGCATTGCATAACGGTGCACTTAGCATACAAATCATCAAGTCGACCACACCGCAAAGCTCACTGGTGCTCAACGTGGCAGGGCATCCGGAAATGGGCTACAGAGTGAAAGATTCCGATCGCTCCACTTATATTCTGGCCGAATACTCTATTTACTGGCATATGCCGAACTCGGGTTTTGCCGTGAATGGCGATACCAAGATTTGTACCCAGGACTCCACCTGGAGCGACACACCTCCTCAAGAGTCTGCATCGAACTCGGGCTCGGCAACACCTGCAGCCGGTTCGGCAGATCCTAAGGGCGGCAGTTTCACGGTCGGCCAGTCGGTAATTTCGCAAACGACAACGACTGTAGGTAGTGTGACCACCGAAACCACCACGTATTCCGATGGTGAGATTCGCACTGTAGTTACTACAGACAATAACGATGGCACCATCACGATCGTTACTACCAACACATCGGCCGGTGGCGTTGTTCTATCGACATCTACCGTTACCATCGCCACACCAGGTTCAAGTACCGGCGAGGGTGGCGAGCAAGTGAGTTCGCCATACGGACGTATTTCGTGGAAAGACCTCTAAAAAANCCAGCCTGCCGCTCACTCGAGCGGCAGGCTGGGTGTTAGAGTTGGAGATGTCAAATTAAGCTTCTGAGTGCTTTATCAAGGAATCCATCGCCATGTTGACCCGTCTGAATCATCGCTTTAAATTTGTTCAAGCCACCGGTTTCACACTGATGGAGTTAATGATTACGCTGGTCGTGATGTCGATTTTGGTCGGTATCGCCTACCCGAGCTACACGGAACAAGTACGTAAAGGCCGCCGTGCAGATGCCCAGGGTGCAATGCTGGAACGGGTACAAGATTTGGAACGCTGGAACACCAACAACAGTACCTATGCTACCTATACATTGGCTCAAGATCCGCGTATCAGCGCTTACTACACGCTGTCAGCCACTCTCGCAGCCACCACCTTTACCATCACGGCAACACCGGTATCCACCAGTGACCAGGCTATTGATAGATGCGGGACCATGAGCATTACAAATGCAGGTGTCAAAACCGTTTCCACCAGCGCGACTACTTGCTGGCCTTGAGCGCCATAAATCGATTGTGATGAAAAAGCCTCTTTGAGGCTTTTTTATTTGCATGGCATCGATAAATCAGCGTGTTATGAGAGATAAGGCGAGTCAGTTTTGACAGTGCATCTCGACGATTAATCCAATAAAAAAGCCCGCATTTCTGCGGGCTTTTTTATTTCATAGTTATTTGGCGCCCGAAGTTGGACTCGAACCAACGACCCCCTGATTAACAGTCAAGTGCTCTAACCAGCTGAGCTATTCAGGCAAGGGCGCTATTCTGCCGTTTACGATGAAAAAAATCAATGGATAAAATACGTCAAAGCACTTGGTTTGTTGCACAAACAGCACCGGAGCTCTCGTTTGAGGGCGTTTCGCGATGCAATTTGCCTGTATTGCTGAGCACCAGTGTCTCGATTAATGCGCCCGATTGTTCCGAACAAAATGAAAAAGTCACATTGGAGCCAAAGTTGCTTCCGCCTACTTGAAACCTGAGTCTACGACGTCCTTCACTGGTAACCAGCGTCAAGCCATCGGCAATGGCCATCTGACGGGTGATGATTTTTTCATTATCGCTGCGCACGCCATTGCCATCGTCATCGACGAACCCAAGCCATCCTATGCTCCAATCAAAGGTATCCAGGCATCTCGCTCCGTCCTGGCTGGGACACAAGACTACCGGGTCCAGGTAGGTCACGGATCTGCTGATGGATAGCATCAAGCTGTCGGTTAGTGAAGAGCGGGCACTCGACAGGTGTACGGAATCGGAAATTCGCGCATATGCCGCCTGGGCCAATGTAATCAAGATGGAAATGATTACGAGCCCTACCAGGAGTTCAATAAGGGTATAACCGCGTGAAAAATTCATGCTGCCGCCGTGTCTAAATGAAGTGCAGATATCTTTAAATAGCCGGGCAATGAATGAAGTAGGCGACCGAAGTCAGTTCATGTAGGAAAAATCCTACCGGATAACCGATTTCCTGCACGCTGATAAAACATCAGCGAGCTATACTGGTAGTTTGAATTTTCAGAGCTTTCCATGTCCGATCGTTTTGAGCTCGTATCTCCGTTCCAGCCCGCCGGCGACCAGCCGCAGGCAATTGCACGCTTGATCGAAGGTTTTGAAGCCGGATTGGCGCATCAAACTTTGCTGGGCGTTACCGGCTCCGGAAAAACCTTCACCATTGCCAACATGATTCAGGCGGTGCAAAAACCGACACTGGTTCTGGCGCCGAATAAAACTCTCGCGGCGCAGTTATATGGCGAGTTCAAAAGTTTTTTCCCGAATAACGCCGTCGAATATTTCGTCAGTTATTACGATTACTATCAGCCTGAAGCCTATGTGGCATCGAGCGACACCTTCATCGAAAAAGATTCCAGCATCAACGAGCATATCGAGCAGATGCGTTTGTCTGCGACCAAGGCTTTGCTTGAACGCCGTGATGTCATCATCGTGGCGACAGTGTCATCCATTTATGGATTGGGTGATCCGAACGAATACTTCCGCATGGTGCTGCACCTGGTACGTGGCGATAAAATCGACCAGCGTGAATTGATTCGTCGCCTGACCGAAATGCAATACACCCGCAACGATACCGAATTGCGGCGTGCCAATTACCGCGTTCGCGGCGAGGTGATTGATATCCATCCGGCTGAATCCGATAACGAAGCGGTGCGGATCGAATTATTCGATGGCGAGATCGAAAATATTTCGCGTTTCGATCCGCTCACCGGCGAGGTCTATCAGAAGCTTCCGCGCTTCACGCTGTATCCGAAATCGCATTACGTCACGACACGCCGCACGGTGCTGGATGCCATTGATACCATCAAGGCTGAAATGAAAGACCGGCTGGAATATTTTTACAAGGAAAATAAACTGGTCGAAGCGCAGCGCCTGGGCCAACGCACGCAATTTGATATCGAGATGATGGCCGAGGTGGGTTTTTGCAGCGGCATTGAAAATTATTCGCGACATTTGACCGGCCACATGCCGGGCGAGCCACCGCCATGTCTTTACGATTATTTGCCGCCGGATGCGCTGCTTGTCATCGACGAATCGCATGTGACGATCCCTCAATTGGGTGCGATGTACAAAGGTGACCGTTCGCGGAAAGAAACGCTGGTGAATTTCGGTTTTCGTTTGCCTTCTGCGCTGGATAACCGGCCGCTGATGTTTGAAGAATGGGAACGCCGTGCCCCGCGTGCCGTTTATGTATCGGCAACGCCGCGTGACTATGAACTTCAGCATTCCGGCGATCAGGTTATCGAGTTGGTGGTCAGGCCAACGGGTTTGATTGATCCGATGGTGGAAATTCGTCCGGTGGCAACGCAAGTCGATGATCTCCTGTCGGAGATCCACAAGCGCGTTGCGATGGGCGACCGCGTACTGGTAACAACACTTACCAAGCGCATGGCGGAAAATCTGACCGATTATCTGGCAGAGCATCAGGTCAAAGTGCGCTATCTGCATTCGGATATTGAAACTGTCGAACGTGTGGAAATCATTCGCGATTTGCGCCTGGGGGTATTTGATGTGGTGGTGGGCATAAACTTGTTGCGTGAAGGTCTGGATATGCCCGAGGTTTCTCTCGTCGCCATTCTTGATGCCGACAAGGAAGGCTTCCTGCGTTCGAAAGGCTCCTTGATCCAAACGATCGGGCGTGCGGCACGAAATGTGCGTGGTCATGCGATTTTGTACGCCGATAAAATAACCAAGTCGATGCAGGGGGCCATCGATGAAACTGATCGCCGCCGCAAAAAACAAGTCGAATACAATCTTGAGCACGGCATTGTGCCGACGACCATCGTCAGGGAAATTACCGACGTCATGGAAGGCGCCCGTCCGGAACTGGCCATCATCAAAAACAAACAAGGCCAGAAAGTCGCCGAAGACAACGCGCTCTATATCAACATGAGTCCGGCAAAAATCGCCGCCCAGTTGAAACAACTCGAAAACCAGATGTACAAATTTGCACAGGATCTGGAGTTTGAGAAAGCGGCAAAAATTCGTGACGATATCCAGCGCCTGAAAGTCTTGATGATACGAAACGCCTAGTGGCTTGCCTGTTCCAGGCGCAGCACGCAGAATGCAGTCGGGGAGGGAAACTCAATGGCAGATCCAGCAAATAGTCCGATTGGTGCCTTGCTGCGCGAGGCCTTGAATCTCGATGACGCAGCCCGCGCGCGTTGGCTGCTTGAGCTGGAAAATAAGTCCCCCGAACAAGCCAGGCAAGTTCGTGCCTTGCTCAATCAGAATTCGATGCCTTCAACGCAAGTATTGAAGGTGGATGAATCCAGTGCTTCCAATGGACGAACATTGAACGACACGGCACGCATCGGGCCTTATCGACTCATTCGAATGCTCGGGCAAGGCGGCATGGGTGAGGTCTGGCTGGCCGAGCGTGCCGATGAGGCTTATTCCAAAGAGGTGGCGATTAAATTCATTGCGACGTTTCTTGGAAATCGCGATGCCGTTTCCTGGTTCCGGCGTGAACGCCAGGCGCTGGCCAGTCTTGAACATCCGCATATCGCCCGATTGCTTGATGGTGGCGAAACAGAAGATGGCCGTCCATATCTGGTGATGGAATATGTCGATGGTGTTGCCATCGATGCGTATTCTGAAGGATTGACTCTCGAGAAAATTCTCGAATTGTTTTTACAGGTTTGTTCGGCGATTGATCACGCACATCGCGCCCTCATCGTGCATCGCGATATCAAGCCGGCCAATGTACTGGTGACGGGGGACGGCCAGGCCAAGCTATTGGATTTCGGTATAGCAAAGGAAATTGACCTTGGCGCGAACGAGGATGAGCAAACCAAAACCCAGGCTTTTACTTTGCACTATGCAAGCCCGGAGCAAATGACCGGGCAACCGATAACGGTAGCCAGTGATATCTATTCATTGGGTGCATTGTTGTATCGATTGCTTAGCGGACAAGTGATCCACGCGCGTGCCACGAACCTGCATTCGCAATTACAAGCCATCGAAACTACCAGTCTGGAAAAGCCCAGCCGTGCAATTTTGTCGCAGTTGAACATCGACGAATCGGATCGCAGGAAGCGTGCGCGCAAATTACAGGGCGATCTCGATGACATCGTGCTGAAATGTTTACGCAATGAACCGGGGGCGCGTTATGGTTCGGCGCGCGAGTTGATTGACGATATTCATCGTTACCAATCGCATGAGCCGGTGACGGCAAGGCGGGGAAGTTTCAATTATCGCGCTACCCGCTGGTTACGCAGGAACTGGCTTGCTGTCAGCGCCGCAGCGGCTTTGCTGGTGACTTTGACTGCCGGTTTTGTTTCTACGGTCTGGCAGGCACGCGTTGCCGAAGAGCAGCGCGAGCTTGCACAAAAGCGTTTCGACTTGTCGCGCTCATTGGTAAAAGATGTGTTGTTCGAGTTTCAGGATAAGTTGGCCAGCGTGCCGGGAACCATTGAAGCGCGGAAAGAACTGGTAGCGCGCACAAAAAAATATCTGGAAGAACTCGGTGCCGATGCCCAGGACGATCCGGATTTGTTGGCGGACATGGCCTTGGTGGAGCGCCGGCTTGGCGATATTACCGGCAATCCGCAGAACCCGAATATCGGTGATACACCGGCATCGCGATTGCATTACCAACGGGCTGAAGATTTGTCGCGACGTGCGCTATCACTAAGACCCAAAGACCCGAGATTGTCACTGGAGTTAGCCAGAACGCTGTCGGCGCGCGGCACGTTTGCGTACTGGGACGATGATTTGAAACTTTCCGAAGCTTCGTATCGGGCAGCAATACCATTGTTTGAGGCGGCGTTGAAAATTAATCCGGCCAGGGAAATTTCCNTTCAGCATGACACTGCNGTCATCGGNCTGGGTGACGTGCAACATTGGAATGGCCAGTTGAACGAAGCCCTTGCAACTTACAACAGCGTTTGCGATGCGCGTGTACTAGCTGCGGCGAAGGATCCGACGCTGCTGGATTCTGCCGGTATTTGCCATACCCGTCGCGCCGATACTTTGTCGTGGCTGGAACGTTATCCCGAAGCGACCAGGGAAATTAATCTTGCGTTGGCAATCGATGAGGCGCAGATGAAAAAGTCACCTGATGACAATCACTATGCGCACGGTTATATCGTCACGCAAAGCAAGCGTGGTGAAATTCTCGATTGGTCGGGCCACAAGGAAGAGGCGCTCGATGCCATGACGCAGGGCTTGCTGGTAGCCGAGAGAATGGCGCGAATCGATCCAAGCGACGTACGGTCAGCCCGTAATGTGGCGCAGATGCACAGCAAACGCGGTGATGTGCTGCTTGCGATGAACAGAACCGATGAGGCCATTGCCGATTATCAGGCCGGATTGGAAGCCAATGTGCTGGTGCAGAAACGCGCGCCGACGCAGTCGGAATATCAGCGCGATGTTGCTTCATCCCACAAGCGTGTAGGCATGGCCTATCTGCAAAGCGGCAAAGGTAGGCAGGCCGCCATGCATCTGGATGAAGCCTTGAAGTTCGCGCGTGATCGTTACAAGGAAAATCCGGCCGCTCCTGCCGTGCGCCGTGATTTGGCTGTCGCACTGGGTGATCGTGTTTTGGTCACGGGCAAACTGGCGACACGCTGCTCATGGGCGGCAGAATCCCTTGTGCTTTGGCAGGGATTGGACAAAGAAGGATTGCTGGGGCCATCGGACAAGCCACAACTTTCAAGTCTCGAGAAAATCATGACCAAAGGGCTTGCCTGCAATGATCCGGGCCGCGCTGGTGTCAGCGATGAAACCTTGCTTCAATAGCCACGAACCCGCCAGATAAGGACTCGCGACATTTCATTTGCCTGAAATGCCTGTGCTGGGCTAAAATGCGCAGCTCGATTCGGGCGGTTAGCTCAGCGGTAGAGCACTACCTTGACATGGTAGGGGTCACAGGTTCGAACCCTGTACCGCCCACCACTCATCTGATGAGTGGATGAATCACAAAGCCGTTATCAATCAATCTTCAAGGAACAGGTGGCCTGAAATATGAAGGGCCGAGCGTGCGACATGAGTACTACCAACTGCCACCGCTAAACTTCCCAGGTTGCCTCGATTTTGCAAAGGACGCCTGGCGTCCTTTTTTATTGCCCCGAATTTTTCAGAAATCCATAGTGACTTCCCGGCGCACGCCAGGAAACGGAGAACCGACATGATCAATATCACTCTTCCCGATGGCAGCATTCGACCTTTTGAATCTGCCCCAACCGTATTCGACGTGGCTGCCAGCATTGGCGCCGGTCTCGCCAAAGCTGCCCTGGCCGGGAAAGTGGATGGCAAATTGGTCGATACCAGTTTCCGTATCGAAAACGATGCGGCCTTGGAAATCGTCACCGAAAAACATGCCGATGCCCTGGAGGTCTTGCGCCATTCAACGGCCCATTTGCTGGCCCAGGCTGTGCAGCGCCTGTATCCGGGCGCACAGGTCACGATTGGCCCGGTGATCGAAAACGGTTTCTTTTACGATTTCGCCTACGAGCGCCCGTTCACGCCTGACGATCTTCCGAAAATCGAAGCCGAAATGCTGAAGATCGTAAAGGAAGCGCATACCGTTTCCCGCACGGTGAAATCACGCGACGAAGCTGTCGCTTTTTTCAAGAACATGGGCGAGCACTACAAAGCCGAAATCATCGAATCGATTCCGGCCAATGAAGATCTTTCGCTTTATTCGCAAGGCGAATTCACCGACTTGTGCCGTGGCCCGCACGTTCCTGCGACCGACAAACTGCGTGCTTTCAAATTGATGAAAGTCGCCGGTGCCTATTGGCGCGGTGATTCGAACAATCAGATGCTGACGCGCATTTATGGCACCTCGTGGTTGAACGACAAGGATTTGAAGGCTTATTTGTTGCAACTGGAAGAAGCCGAAAAACGCGATCACCGCAAAATCGGCAAAACGCTCAATTTGTTCCACCAGCAGGAAGAAGCGCCGGGCATGGTGTTCTGGCATCCGAAAGGCTGGGCACTGTGGCAGGTGGTCGAGCAATACATGCGTCGCGTTTACGTCAAGTCGGGCTACCAGGAAGTGCGTTGCCCGCAAATTCTCGATGTCAGCCTGTGGAAAAAATCCGGTCACTGGGATAACTACAAAGAAAATATGTTTTTCACCGAATCGGAAAAACGTACCTATGCCGTGAAGCCGATGAATTGCCCCGGCCATATCCAGGTTTACAACCACGGCTTGCACAGTTATCGCGATTTGCCGATTCGCTACGGAGAGTTTGGCAGTTGCCATCGCAATGAACCTTCGGGCGCGCTGCACGGCATCATGCGCGTTCGTTCATTCACGCAGGACGATGGCCATATTTTCTGTACCCCGGATCAAATCGAATCCGAAGTAACGGCATTCCACCAGCAAGCCATGAAGGTGTATTCGGATTTCGGCTTCAGCGAAATTTCCCTGAAGATTGCCCTGCGCCCTGAAAAGCGTCTGGGCGATGATGCCACATGGGATAGAGCCGAGAATGCATTGCGCGCCGCATTGTCTGCCTGCAGTGTGCAATGGGAAGAATTGCCGGGCGAAGGTGCCTTTTACGGCCCGAAAATCGAATACCACATGCGCGATTCCATCGGCCGAGGCTGGCAGGTTGGCACGATGCAGGTGGATTTCATGATGCCCGAGCGCCTGGGCGCCGAGTATGTGGACGAACATTCCACCCGCCAGCACCCGGTTATGCTGCACCGGGCGATTGTCGGTTCGATGGAGCGTTTCATCGGCATTTTGATTGAAAATCACGCAGGCGCCTTGCCAAGCTGGCTGGCACCGGTGCAAGCGGTGGCGATGAATATCACCGACGCCCAGGCCGATTATGTCGACGAAATCCGGAAAACCTTGGTAAATCAAGGCTTCCGTGTCGCTGCGGATTTGCGCAATGAAAAAATCGGCTATAAAATCCGCGAGCACGCCATGCAAAAAGTGCCTTACCAGCTTGTAGCAGGGGATCGCGAGCGGGAGCAGGGCCTGATTGCAGTGCGTAACCGTAGCGGCGAAGATCTGGGCACGATGACACTTGAGGCCTTTATCGAGAAACTACGTAGTGAAATTCCGCCGGTAGGGTAAACTACCGGCTTCCGATTAACGTTTGAGGATTTACGCATCAATACGCCAGCAACAGAAAAAGGTAACCGCAAAAACCAGGAAATCCGTGTACCCAAGGTACGTGTGATTGGTGCGGATGGGGAAATGGTCGGTGTACTTTCACGTGATGAAGCACTGAGCCTGGCCGAAGAGTCCGGAATGGACCTGGTGGAAATTCAACCGCAGGCTGATCCACCGGTGTGTCGCATCATGGATTACGGCAAGTTCAAATTTGAGCTCCAGAAGAAAGCCGCCGCTGCAAAGAAAAAGCAGAAGGTCGTCGAAATCAAGGAACTCAAATTCCGCCCCACCACCGATGTTGGCGATTACGATATCAAGATGCGTAACCTGCGCCGCTTCCTCGATGAAGGCGACAAGGTCAAGATCAATATCCGTTTTAAAGGCCGCGAAATGAGNCATCAGGAGCTCGGCCTTGCAATGGCGAAGAAGATCGAAGCCGATCTGGCCGATGAAGTCGTGATCGAACAGCGTGCCCGCCTTGAAGGCCGCCAGATGATCATGATGGTTGCTCCCAAGAAGAAATAAGCCGTACAGGGTGCGCCCGTGGCGCACCAGGCAATTCACATCGGTGCGCCGCAGGCGCACCCTATGCAAAGTTCAAATAAATCTTGCCTAAGTGCCTGAGTTTCCTGCATAATTGCCGGTTCTTGGCCAAGGCTGAGTTCCCGGTACGACATCCGGGCCCAGAACATCGGGCGAAGTCGCTATGGACCTGTCATTAATTCATTTTGAATCAATGACCTACAAGCAGATACGGGTAGGACGGAAAGCGTGGCGCAAGCCATCACCTGGATCAGTCAGAAAACAAGATAAGGACCTCACATGGCAAAGATTAAAGTCAAAACCCATCGCGGGGCTGCAAAGCGCTTCCGGAAGACCGCTTCCGGCAAGTACAAGTGCGGCCACGCAAACCGTAGTCACATCCTCACCAAGAAGTCGACAAAGCGCAAACGCGGCCTTCGTGCAACGAATATCGTTCGCAAAGAAGATTCCGGTCGTTTGGACCGCATGTTGCCTTACGCATAATCAAAAGGAGAATGAACTATGGCACGCGTTAAACGTGGTGTAACGGCAAGAGCCCGTCACAAAAAAATCATCAAACTTGCGAAGGGTTACTACAATGCCCGTCGTAAGGTTTTCCGTGTAGCAAAGCAAGCCGTCACAAAAGCCGGCCAATATGCCTACATCGGTCGTAAACAGAAGAAACGTCAATTCCGTAGCCTGTGGATCGTGCGTATCAACGCCGCTGCCCGCATGTATGGTTTGAGCTACAGCCGCTTCATGAATGGTTTGCTGAAAGCAGACATCAAACTGGACCGCAAGGCTCTGGCTGATCTCGCGATTCATGATATCAATGCCTTCGGTCAAATTGCCGAAAAAGCAAAGAGCGCACTCGCGGCGTAATAAAACTTTGTGGGAATCGCGACTTCCGTCGCTCCTACACAGGCAACACGCAAGGGGAAAGGCGCAAGTCTTTCCCCTTTTGCTTTTTAAACAAGAAATCTTGATAAAAAACGAGATCGGCATGAGTGATATTGAAGCGGCAACTCAATCGGCGTTACAAAGTATTCAAGCTGCAACTGCACTGGATGAACTTGATCAGTTGCGGGTGAACTTGCTCGGTAAATCCGGCAGCATTACCAGCCAGTTGAAACAACTGGGGGCATTGCCGCCTGATCAACGCAAATTGGCAGGCGAAGCCGTCAATCGCGCGAAAGAGCAATTGGCCGACGCTATTTCATCGCGCAAACATGTTCTCGAAGAAGCAGCATTCGAACATCGCCTAGCTTCCGAAAAAATCGATATTACATTGCCTGGCCGCGCAGCCGAGCGCGGTAATCTGCATCCGGTGTCGCGCACGCTGGAACGCATTACCGATATTTTCGCGCGTCTCGGCTATCAATTATCCGATGGTCCGGAAATCGAAGACGATTTTCATAATTTCGAAGCATTGAATTTCCCGCCGCATCATCCAGCGCGCGCCATGCACGATACTTTTTATTTTCCCGACGGACGCGTCTTGCGTACGCATACTTCCGGCGTGCAAGTCCGCTTCATGACCGAAAACAAGCCACCGCTGCGCATGATTGCCGCCGGCAAGGTATATCGTTCCGATTCCGATCAAACCCACACGCCTATGTTCCATCAGGTCGAAGGTTTGCTGATCGATGAAACTTCAAGCTTTGCCGATTTGAAAGGCACATTGTCGGAATTTGTCCGCGCGTTTTTCGAGCGCGATTTCGAAATGCGTTTCCGCCCAAGCTATTTCCCTTTCACCGAACCTTCGGCGGAAGTCGATATTGCCTGGCAGCAGCCCGATAGCAGCACACGCTGGCTTGAAGTGTTGGGCTGCGGAATGGTGCATCCGAATGTGTTGAGAAATTGCGGCATTGATCCGGAGCGCTATTCGGGTTTTGCGTTCGGTCTTGGCGTCGAACGCTTTGCGATGTTGCGTTATGGCGTGAACGATCTGCGCAGCTTCTTTGAAAACGATACGCGATTCCTGAAGCAGTTTGCATAACACTCACATTATGCAGGGTGGTATTGCCCGCCTGGCGTACGTTGAAATGTAATTCGGTGGGCAATGCCCACCCTACGGATAAAAAATGAAATTCCCGGAAACCTGGTTACGCGAACATGTAAAAATCGATGCCACTCGCGAACAATTGTCTGCACGATTGACGGCAATTGGCTTGGAAGTGGAAGCGCTTGAAGAAATTGGCGGCGTGTTGAATGGCGTTGTCGTTGCCGAAATTGTTTCGGCGGAAAAACATCCCGAGGCTGATCGTCTGCAAGTCTGCAGTGTCAACATCGGCACTGGTACACCGGTGCAAATTGTTTGCGGCGCGCCGAATGCACGAGCCGGCCTGAAGGCGCCACTGGCAACTGTTGGCGCTGTGTTGCCAGGTGGTCTGGAAATCAAGGCTGCCAAACTGCGCGGTGTCGAATCATTCGGCATGCTGTGCTCGGCAAAAGAACTGATGATTGACCCCGCTGCTTCCGGTTTGCTGGAATTGCCGGGTGATGCGCCAGTAGGTGCGGCACTTTCAAATTATCTTGGCTTGCCCGATGCCAGCTTCGAATTGAAACTCACGCCAAACCGCGCCGATTGCTTCAGCGTGCGTGGCGTGGCATTCGATGTCGCTGCCGCTTTCGATGCGCAAGTGGAAGCACTGCAAATCCCGGAAGCAAAAATAAATTCGTCGGCAAAACTTGAAGTGCAGCTTCAAGCAGGTGCCGATTGTCCGCGTTATTGCGGTCGCGTCATTGAAGGTTTGAACATCAATGCAAAAAGCCCGTTGTGGTTGACGGAAAAATTGAAACGCGCCGGTCTTCGCCCGATCAGCCCCTTGGTCGATGTCACAAGTTTCATCATGCTGGAATTGGGCCAGCCGATGCATGCGTACGATGCGGACAAATTGGCCGGTCCTATTGCCGTGCGAGCTGCAAAAGCAGGCGAGGGCTGCAAATTGCTTGATGAGCGCGATGTAGAACTGGATGCCGGTTTTCTGGTGATTACAGACGCCGATCGTGTCATCGGCCTGGCTGGCGTGATGGGTGGTTTCGACACACGCGTCACCGAAACAACGACAAAAGTATTTCTGGAAGCTGCGCATTTTGCACCAAGCGCCATTATTGGCCGCTCACGCAAGCTGGGCCTGCATACCGATGCCGCACATCGCTTTGAACGCGGTGTAGATCCGGCAATGCCGCGCATCGCACTGGAACGCGCGACCGAACTGGTTCTGCAAATCACGGGTGGAAATGCCGGCGAAATTACAGAAGTGGAATTGGCCGGGCATTTGCCAAAACCGGCAGCAGTGCTGCTGCGCCGCTCGCGTTTGCAACGCGTCCTGGGTATCAGCGTCGAAGACGCCAAGGTGGAGCGTATTTTCAGAGCGCTAGGCATGCAGGTGCAAAGCATTGAGCAAGGATGGCAAGTCACGCCGCCGACGCGCCGCTTCGACATCGAAATCGAAGAAGACCTGATTGAAGAGATCGCCCGTATTCACGGTTATGAAAATATTCCGGTTAGCTTGCCTTCCGGGGAAATCTCATTGGTCGCTCCCTCCGAAACGAAGGTGGAAGAGACCAATATCCGTCGTCAATTGGCTGCGCGCGATTACATCGAAAACATCAACTACGCTTTCGTTGATTCGGAACTGTTGAGCGCCTGGCAACTTCAGGAAAATTCGGTGCCCTTGGCAAATCCGCTGACCAGCGAATTGGGTGTCATGCGTACCTCCCTGTTACCGGGTTTGGTGGAAGCTCTGCGACGCAATTTGGCGCGTCAGCAAAATCGGATTCGCTTGTTTGAAATTGGCAAGGTATTTCATCAGGCCAAACAAGCTGGTGCGGCGCCGATTGAAACTTCCCGCATTGCCGGCGTGATTTGCGGCAACGCCAAAGCCGAGCAATGGGCGATTAAGAATGCCGAAGCCGACTTTTACGATCTTAAAGCCGATGTCGAAAGTCTGTTGAAACTGGCCAATTTGTCGGCTGAATTCGTTAAGTCGGATTTGCCATTTGTCCATCCCGGGCGTAGCGCAAATGTCATGCTGCACGGCAATAAAATCGGCTGGCTGGGTTATCTGCATCCGCGCCTTGTTAAAGCTTGTGACATCGGAACCGAAGTTTTGGCATTCGAATTGGACCTGGCTGCCGTCTCGGCTCGCGCAGTTCCGCTTGCCGCCGAGCTTTCGAAGTTTCCGTCTGTCCGCCGTGATCTCGCGCTCGTCGTTCCGGAGAGCACGCCCTGGGCCGATCTGGAGGCCAGTTTGAAGCGTGCGCTGGGCCCGTTGCTGCGGGAGGTTTTGCTATTTGACCGCTACGTCGGCACAGGCCTCGAACCGGGATCAAAAAGTTTGGCTATGGGCTTGATATTGCAAGACGTTTCCCGCACCCTAACCGACCTAGAGTCAGAATCTGCCGTGCAAAAAGCACTGGCCGCACTGGCCGAAGATTGCGGGGCGAAATTAAGAGGATGAGCCTGATTTGCATCAGTGCTCGACAGGGGATGATATGGCGTTAACTAAAGCGGAAATGGCGGAACGATTGTTCGAAGAAGTTGGCTTGAACAAACGTGAAGCGAAAGAATTTGTCGATCTGTTTTTCGATGCGTTGCGTGAATCGCTCGAACAAGGTCGCAGCATCAAATTGTCCGGCTTCGGGAACTTCGACTTGCGCGAAAAAAACCAGCGTCCGGGTCGTAATCCGAAAACCGGCGAAGAAATTCCAATTTCCGCACGCCGCGTTGTCACTTTCCGTCCGGGTCAAAAACTGAAGGAGCGCGTAGAAGCTTATGCTGGATCCGGGCAGTAATCGCGAGTTACCGCCGATTCCGGCGAAGCGCTACTTCACCATTGGTGAGGTCAGTGAGTTGTGCGATGTAAAACCGCACGTACTGCGCTATTGGGAAACCGAATTTGAAAGCCTGTCGCCGGTAAAGCGTCGCGGCAATCGTCGCTATTACCAGCGTCATGATGTACTGATGATCCGGCAAATCCGTGGTCTGTTGTACGAAGAGGGTTACACCATCAGCGGCGCACGTTTGCGTCTTGAAGGCGAAACCGGTCGCATGGAAGCCAGTATCTCGGCGCAGGTGATCAAGCAAGTGCGCATGGAACTGGAAGAGGTTCTGGTATTGCTCAAGCGGTAGGGTGGGCACTGCCCACCTTTCTTGCCGATAGCGAAAATGGTGGGCAACGCCCACCCTACGGTATAATTCGAAAATGTCGGGGCGTAGCGCAGCCTGGTAGCGCATTTGCCTGGGGGGCAAAGGGTCGTGGGTTCAAATCCCGCCGTCCCGACCAAAGTGATGTGTAGGGGCGATTCATGAATCGCCAGTGTTTTAAAAATCCCCAAACAAAAAAACCGCCGAAAGGCGGTTTTTTCGTTGGATGGGCACCGCCCACCTGCTAGCTATCAAACAAATCCGCATTCAAAGCCTGCGTCGTTTTTGCGCCACTACGCATCGCTGCAGCATGTGAATGAATTCGCGGCAATATTCTTGCGAAATAAAAACGTGCGGTTTCAAGTTTCATATTTTTAAAATCATCGTTATGGCCGCCGGCATTCGCAGTCGCAACCGAACGCGCCCACCAATAAGCCAGAACCACATACCCCGAGTAATACAGGTAATCGTAGGAAGCGGCCCCGATTTCATCACCGTTGCCCATGGCTTTCTTGCCGATTTCCATCGTCAGCTCGCCCCATTGCTTGGTGACTTCGGCCAAGGGCAACACGAATTCGGTCAGGTCCGTATTGGTAGCGTTGGCTTCGCAGAATTGCTGGATCATCGCCAGGAAGCGTCGCATGCCGGCGCCTTGCTGTTGCATGATTTTGCGGCCCAGCAAATCCAGCGCCTGGATACCGGTGGTGCCTTCATAAATCGTGGTAATGCGGGCATCACGCGCCAACTGCTCCATGCCCCATTCCTGCACATAACCGTGGCCACCGAAGCATTGCAGGGCGTGATAGGTGCATTCGTTGGCCCATTCGGTCAGCAAGCCTTTTACGATGGGCGTCAGGAAACTGAGTAATTCGTCGGCAGCTTTGCGATCTTCATCGTCCTTGCTGCGCTCGAGAATGTCGACTTGCAACGCGGCATGCAGTGCCATTACGCGACCACCTTCGGCCAATGCCTTGCAGGTCAGCAGCATGCGGCGAATATCCGGATGCACAATGATCGGATCGGCAGGTTTGTCGGGAAATTTCGCACCCGACAGCGAGCGCATCTGCAAACGATCACGGCTATAAGCCAGCGCATTCTGGAATGCACGATCAATCAAACCCAGGCCTTGCAAACCAACGGCAAGACGCGCGGTATTCATCATCGTAAACATCGCGTTCAAGCCTTTATTGGCCTGGCCGATCAGATAACCTTCGGCGCCATCAAAATTCATTACGCAGGTTACCGAACCATGGATACCCATCTTGTGTTCGATGGAGCCACACGACAAAGAATTTTTTGAACCCATCGTGCCATCGCGCGCGACTTTGTTTTTTGGCACGATGAACAGTGAAATACCTTTGGTGCCCGCCGGCGCATCCGGCAAACGCGCCAACACCAGATGCACGATATTGTCGGTGAAATCATGCTCGCCGCCGGTGATGAAAATCTTGGTGCCCGAAATGGAATAACTGCCATCGGCATTTGGTTTTGCACTGGTTTTCAATAAACCCAAATCGGAACCGCAATGAGGTTCCGTCAAACACATCGTGCCTGTCCAGCTACCGGCGATAATCGGTTTCAGAAAAGCTTCTTTTTGCCAATTTTCACCATGATGCTTCAAGGCTTCGGTAGCACCATGCGATAGCAGGGGATAATTGCCCCATGCCAGATTCGCGGCATCGATCATTTCCTTGACGACAGCGCCAAGGGTTTCCGGCAAATCCTGCCCGCCCATGGGTTCCGGTGCAGTCAAACCACTCCAGCCGCCTTCCACAAATTGTGCGTAGGCTTCCTTGAAGCCGGGCGGCGTCGACACGGCGCCAGTGTTTTTATCGTGCAGGCAGCCTTGTTGGTCGCCAACGGCATTCAAGGGCGCCAAAACGTTTTGCGTGAATTTGGCGGCTTCTTCCAAAACGGCGTCCATCAAATCGCGGTCTGCGTTGGCGATTCCCAGTTTGGCAAAAAGTTTTTCCGATTCCAGTACATCGTAAAGGGCAAATTTCATGTCGCGTTGCGGAGCGGTGTAATTATTCATTGTGTAATTCCAGTGTTATCGCAGGGTGCCACTCAGGCCGGGAACGGCATTGAGTGCGCTTTCATATTTGATCTCGTAGCTGCCACGCGGCTCGCTGCTGGTAATCTCACCAGTAAGCTTGTAACCAAGGCGTGTACGATTTTTGATTGCCGCCATAATCGCATTTTGTGCAGCCGCATCCAGGCGAAAACGTTGTTCAACGCTTTCATTCGAGCCGGGGCCAACACTGATGTCGGGATTGAAGTCGAGCTTTGCCGCTTCAATATCGCCAAATTTCAGGCTGCCGGTAATGCGTGAATATTTGGTCGCCATGGTGCTGTAGTTTTGAATACGAAATTTAACGCTGACCTGGCCATCGGCTTGCACGATGATTTCCTGCAGGTTTACTTGTGGCGGGAATATGCGCTTTACCGTGCCGCCACAGGCAGCCAGGCCCAGCATCAGGCAAATCATGATTATTTTTTTCATACAGCCTCTGCGAATGTTGATTGAGTCGCCAATTACGAACCTGCATAGATTAACAAGTTCAAAGTTTCAGAGGGTGAAAAATGCGAGTTGAAAACGAGAGCGAATCCGGTAAATCGGATTAAATTGGCAATAATGTATTGAGATGGTGGTCAGAGAGGGGTCGAGCCCCCGACACAGGGATTTTCAAACATCTCGGCCTTTTTCTTTTTTACCAATAAATGTAGTCACTTACGGCGTTTGTCATTCCTTAATGTGTATTTTTATGTCACTTCATGCAACTTCATTTAGTCACATCATTATCTTAAGTTATTGATTTTAAATAGGCGTTGGAATGTCAAAGTTGGGGGTTTGGTCACAGATTCCATCTTTAATCGAACGTTCTAGGGTAAAATCCAACCATTCCAAAGCACGGCCTTAGCTGTGCTTTTTTGCTTATGTACCAATAAATATCGTAATGGGGCCAGCTATGCGCTTTAAATTTATTTTGATGATGATGATTTTTCTTTTCGCACAAACGGCGGCAAGTGCGAACCGAAATTACATCGGCGGCCCTTGGAGATACGATGGTTTTCAGTATGAATATGCTGCGCCGGGTAGCTACAACCACTCGACAGAACAATCCGCAATTTCAGCTGCACTTGCTATTGTCGATGGGGATGTACGAACCTGCTCGCCAAGCTATGTAACAAATCCCTACCCATGGCAAGATTTGGCCTCTTCTGGAGGGCAAGCAACAATTAAGAGCCGCACTTACCAGGGTAAACGAGGTCAGTGGAATTTCGGTAATCAAGCCTGTCTTCCTGACACGTTATTTAGTGATATCAAGGTGAATGGATATCGCGAAACCGCCTGCCCTAGTGGTTCCAATCCTGTCACTGGCTACTGTTCAACACCAGCTAATGTTTTAATTCCCGATATTGCTGACCATCCTAAAAACTGCTCAACCTGTAATCAAACGAACCCAATCGACGGCGCTACGGGATATAAGCTGCAAACCGAGCATGACTACGCCTCGTCAAGTTCACCATTAAGCTTTGATCGTTTTTACATTAGCGCCACCCATCGTGCGCCGAGTTTACTCGGTAATAACTGGCGTCATACCTATGACCGTGCCTTAAGCTACGTTGATAACGTTGCGTATTCGTTGACCACCGTCGTGCTCGATCGCCCCGGCAGCGGCCATCAATTTTTCACGCTAACGGGTGGGGTGTGGACCCCTGATGCTGGCTTCACAGAACGTTTGGAACATAACGTTGGTGGTGGTTGGGTTTATACCGACAACAACGACACCAAAGAACGCTATAGCGAAGAAGGTGTGTTGCTCAGCATAGAAGATCGCAATGGCCGTGTGTTGACGATGCAATATCAGACCGATCAGTTGACGGCGGTGGTGGATGATGAAGGTCGTTCGCTGACGTTTGCCTATCAATATTTCCCAAGCATCCCCACAGGGAGTGGTGGTACCGAACGCCAAGATCGTTTAACCACCGTCGGCTTGCCGGATGGGCAGCTCATTAAATTCCAATACGATGCCAACGGCATGTTGGAGCGCGTGATTTATCCCGATGCCACACCGGCCAATACGGCCGATAATCCGTATCGTCGTTATGAGTACGGCAATGGCACCAGTGCCACCACTTACCAGTTAACCGGTTTGTTTGACGAGCGCGGGATTCAGTATGCGAGTTGGCAATACAATGCGGCGGGCTTGGCCATTAGCAGCGAACACGGCGTACCGGGTTCGGGTATCGATAAAGTGTCGTTGGTGTTTAATACCGATGGCAGCAGCCTTGTCACTAACCCCTACAACGTATCGCGCACCTACACTTTTGCGCTGATCAATGGCGCAAAAAAAGTTACCTCGATGAGCGCGCCTTGCCCGGCTTGCGGGCTGAATTTTGCTGCCCGCACCTACGACAGCAATGGCGAGGTCGATATTGAAACCGATTTTGCCGGCACCACCACCGACAAAGATTACAACGCTCGCGGTTTGTTGATCCAAAGAATCGAATCGGCCAACCAGGCGGCGACCAAACGCACGACACAAACCGATTGGGATGCAACATTCAACGTACCAACCGAGCGCCGTGTGTTGAATGCTTCCAATGTGCTGGAAGCCAAAACCAAATACGCATACAACGCGCGNGGTNAGGCCACGGCGATGTGTCAGATCGACCCGAGCAACAGCACAGCCATGGCTTATGTTTGCGGTTCGGCGACCAACGCACCGGTTGGTGTGCGTCAAAGCACGACGACGTATTGCGAATCAGCGGATGTCACTGCCGGTACTTGCCCGATAATTGGCTTGGCGATTTCCAGCAACGGCCCACGTACCGATGTCAGCGATATCACCACCATTACTTATCGCCAAAACGATGAAGCCACTTGTGTGACCTCGCCAACCACTTGCCCCTATCGCAAGGGCGATGTCTGGAAAGTCACCAATGCTTTGGGTCAAGTCAGCGAAGTGACTGCCTACGATGGTGCTGGCCGTGCCTTGCAGATGAAAGACGCCAATAACGTCATCACTGATATGGAATACAACCCTCGCGGTTGGCTCACTGCCCGCAAGGTGCGTGGTAGCGATAATTTGACCGAAGCCGATGATGCGATAACCCGCATGGAATACGATGCTGCTGGCCAGGTGAGCAAAGTGACTCAAGCCGATGGCGATTTTGTCGTCCTTGGTTATGATGCTGCCCACCGCTTGACCAGTATTACGGATGCGTTGAATAACAGCATCACCTATACGCTCGATAACACCGGCAATCGCACTGCCGAAACCACCAAAGATCCGAGCAATACCGTCAAACGTAGTCTGAGCCGCGTGTACGATACCTTGGGCCGTTTGCAAGCAAGCAAGAATGCCGCCGGTACTGCACTGGCGACGCTGACTTATGATGCCAACGATAACCTCAACACCAACACCGATGGCTTGAGCCGCATTACCGATCAGGACGTCGATCCGCTCAATCGTCTGGTGAAAACCATCCAGGACCTGGGCACCGGCAAGATCAATGCGACTACCCAGTTCGAATACGATGCGCGTGACAATCTGACCAAGGTCATCGACCCGAAAAACCTCAATACCGTTTATACCTACAACGGTTTGAATGATCTGACCAATTTGAGCAGCCCCGACACCGGTGCAACGAGCTACACCTACGATGCTGCCGGTAACCGCAAAACCCAAACCGATGCCCGCGGCAAACTGAGTACCTATACCTACGACATCGCCAACCGGTTGACGCAAGTCACCGTGCCAACCGCCGCACAAAATGTCTATTTTGATTACGACGCCACCCAAGCCGATTGCCAAGTGGGGGAAACCTTCAATCTGGGTCGCTTGACCCGCATCCGAGATGAATCGGGCAGCACCCGCTATTGCTTCAATCGTCTGGGCCAACCAGTACGCAAAGTGCAGGCCATTACGAGCGGCCCCACATTGACGCTTGGCAGTACCTACAATGCCGCCAATCGTACTGTCGCCATGACTTACCCGAGTGGTGCGATTGTCACTTATCTGCGAAATGCCAAAGGCCAAATTACCGGCGTCTCGGCCAAGCCGACGGCGACTGCCGCCCAAGTCACGATGATAAGCAATGTTACCTATTTGCCGTTTGGCCCATTGAATACATTGACGTTCGGTAATGGTCGCGTGCTGACCAAGGCCTATGATCAAAACTACGACATCGATAAAGTCAGTGACAGTGCCACCGATGGTTTAAGCGAAGACAGTACCGTCGATGTGATGGGTAACATCACACAAATCACGGAGCGTACCAATGCCACCGCGAATGCCACCCGCAAGTTTGCCTATGACAATCTGGACCGATTGCTGAGCCTGAAGAACGGCACCACCAATGTTCAGAGCTTTACCTATGACGCTACCGGTAATCGTCTGAGCAAAACCTTGGCCACAACGACTACCACCAGCACGTATCCAGCTACCAGCCACCGTTTATCGACGGATGGCACCAATGCCAGAACCTACGATGCCAATGGCAACTCGGCCACCATCGGCGTCAAAGGTTTTGTCTATGACGACCGTAATCGTCTGCGTGATTTTAAAGCCAGTGGCACAACGGTGACTCGTACTTACCGTTACAACGGCAAAGGCGAACGCGTTAGTAAAGTGCAATCGGCGGGCAATACGAATAACCGCTATTACATGTATGACGAAGCCGGACATTTACTGGGCGAATACCTCGCCAACGGTACGCGCGTGCAGGAATATGTGTGGATGGATGATCAGCTAGTTGCAGTCTTATCTGATCATGATGCGAGTACGTATCAGTTTGTGGAAACCGATCATCTAGGTACGCCGCGTGTCATTGTGCATCCAACAGAAAACAATATTGTTTGGCGTTGGAACATTACCAATACCGCTTTTGGTGAACACACAGCAACCAACAATCCCGATGGCGATGCGGTGACGTATACGTTTAATTTGAGGTATCCGGGGCAGATGTTTGATAGTGAATCAGGCACCCATTACAACTACCTGCGGGATGGTTATGAACCTGGCGTTGGACGTTACACGCAACCCGATCCTATTGGTTTGCAGGGCGGCATCAGTGCTTATGGTTACGTCTATGGCGATCCGATTGGATACAGTGATCGTTTAGGATTGTGGGGTGATGGTCACACACCGTTTGATCGCCCCTGCGGTTATATTCCAGGCAAGGGATGTTCTCCGATGAGAGCGCCGAGAAAGGGCCATGTTGGAACCCGAACAGCCGGTGCGGAACTGCTTGTTGGGTTTACCGGCATCGGCTACAGCGAGGTTCATTGCACTAATGAATGCGGAACTGAAAAAACATTCAAGTACATGAAAGTTTGTGGTGGTGTTGGTGCAGGTGTTGGTGTATCCAATGGACAGGTCTTAGGGATGGGCGGGAAGAAGTGCAATCGAGACAGTTACAAAGGCTATTTTGTCGAGACTGGGGTTAGTTATGGCCCAGCTTCGTTGGGAGGAGCTTTTGGCCTCAACGCTGATGAAAATTATCTGCCAACAGCGGAGCTAAGCCATGTTGATGAGGTCACTTGGGGGGTTGGGCTTGGCGCAAAGCCAGGAATGTTGTGTTACTACATTCCGATGAATTGAGATAACGGAAGAAAATTGTGAATAAAAATACCTATGCTCTTCTTCGCAAATTCACCAGCGTGGTGTTCTTGGGGCTGGCTTTTTGGATGTTTCTAACAACGGTTCCTCGGATAGGTACTTACTCTCTCAGCGATCTTCCTGCAGAGTATAAAAAAGAAAATGTGCCAGTGTGGGCGAAAGGATTTTCTACTGATCATGGGAAATTGGTATTTCATAGAAATGGACCAATCTCTGAGGAGAAAAATGAGTTCGCAATAAGGATGCTTATTGGTTGTGCATTTCTTATTGCGTTCTATGTTCTTCAGATTTTTCCAAAGTCCAAAAAGAATGGCGAAGAAGATTTGTAATATTTTTAAGGCGAATAAAATTCCTTAAGCATTACCTCGAAGCCCCGCATTGCGGGGCTTCTTTTTTAGCGGCTATTGCGTTTGCGCGGTTCGGGTTCGGGTCGTGCGAACAAGGCCATAAGGTGTGTCAAAAATACTCCAAGTTATCGAAGGCCATAAGGCGCCTCGAATCCATAGGGTGCGTTTCTAACGCACCAACACTTGATGCTTGGGTATGCCCGGCATGCCAACGATGACCGGAGCTTGGCGATGCCGGCTTTGTGATGAACATCCGGTGTGGTGCGTTAAGGCCATAAGGTGTGTCGAACCTATAGGGTGCGTTTCTAACGCACCAATGCTTGATGCTTGGGTATGCGCCACATTCCAATGATGATCGGAGCTTGGTGATGCTGGCTTTGTGATGAACATCCGGCGAGGTGCGTTAGAAACGCACCCTATGGCACTAACGCACCAACGCTTGATGCATGGATATGCATCGCATGCCAATGATGACCGAACCTTGGTTATGTTGGCTTTGTGATGAACATCCGGTGAGGTGCGTTTGAAACGCACCCTATGCTGTAAGGGTTTTCTTATACTTGTTTGTAATGTTGCCTGATATTGGTATGTGCGAGATTGGGTCAATCTTTGCGC
>JGI24770J26754_10000679_pt1 | contig 24491 bp, 30 predicted proteins | sample LakOneMetagenome_FD_26754 | JGI IMG/M metagenome (IMG submission 26754) | reverse complement strand
GAGACGACCGCCGCTGCCGCTCGCACCGCTGCTGCCGCTCGCACCGCTGCTGCCGCTGGCGGTGGTCGCCCCCGGTTTGCTGGTGGCAGCTTTGCTGCTGCCGGGTTTCGGGGTCGGCAGGCTGCCGGGCTTGACGTTCGATGTGGCGGCCCCCGTGGTCCCGCGCGCCTGTTTGGCCTGGGTTTTTGCTTCGACCTTCGCGGTCTTGTTGGCGTGCCGTCGGGCGTGCGATGCCGCGACGAGGTCGCCGCCGCGTTCGCCTGTCGTTGAGCGTGCCGCCGCTGACGCGCCTCGTCCGACGGCACCGCTGACCCTGCCGCGTTTGCCGGGGTTGCTGTTCGAAACGGTGCTGGAGCTTTGGCTCGCGAGCGATTGGAAGGCTTGACCGGCGGTTCCTGCCGGGGTGCTGGCCGCGACCGCGGCGGCTGCACGGGCGCGCGTTGCGCTGCTGCCGCCAGAGTCGTTGCGCGACCCTGAGCGGCCTTTGCCGCCACTGATGCCGCCGAGGAGTGCGAGGGGTGCTGCTTGCGCGGCGGAGAAAATGAGTTTGGCGGCCTTGAGTGCGCCGGCGAGTGATACGCACGCTCCGATCGCGAGCAGCCATGGCACAAGGAATTTGGGTGCGCCGCCGAACGCGCCGGCTTTGCCGGCCATCGTTGCGTCGGACATCAGGACTCCGGAGATCGCGAAGAGAAGCGCCCAGACGATTGGGATCGCGAAGACGGCTGCGGCAAGGCTGAACCATGCGCGTACGACGACTTCTCCGAACGGCCAGGTCGCGAGCGGGAACACGAGCCCGCCGCTGATGAACACCATTGCGCCGACCATCAGCAGCATCGTTTTCGCGGCGATCAGGCCGAGGAACAGAACGGCGGCGGCGATCGCGAGGACCGGGACAAGCATGCCGCCGCTGGCGAACGCGCCGACGAGTCCTGTGCCCAAGACGAAGCCGAGCATCGTTGAGAGCCCCTTTTTGACTTCGGGCTGCACGAGGATCAGGTGCGTCAGCGAGTTCGTGATCGCTGTTGCTTGCCCCCACCCCCACTTCAAGAGGAGGGTGCCCGAGATCGCGATGCCCCAGCCGCGTGCGACGTCTTCGACCGATCGCTGTCCGGTCATCACCGATAGTCCTGACCATGTGAGGCCGCCAGATAGCAGCGCGACACCGGCCCAGCTGAGCACGTATTGCATGCGGTCGATCGACGCGTAGATCGGCCTGCCGCCCCTACCGGTGATTCCCCAGTTCTCGACCGCGACCGTCCATTGGATGACGGCTGATGGAACCTTGTTCAGCGAGTCTGGGATCAGCATGTCCGCGACGGTGAGGACGACGGTTGCGATCAGGCTCGCGATCTCTTTGACCCCGATTTTCAGGGGTCCGAGCACGGTGTCTTTGACGGCGTTGAGCCCGTCGCCGACGAGGTGCAAGGGGTTCCAATCGATTGCTAGCGGAAGGTGAAGGTGCGGGGTGCTGGCGGCGGCGGGATCTGCGGTAGCGAGCAGGGTCAGCACCGCAACACCGGTCGCGGCGGCGAGTGTTGCGGTGCTGAGCTGCCTGCCGTGCATTAGGCGAGCGTTGCTGGCGCGAGGAACAGCACGACGACGATGCCGGCACCGACGCGGATCAGGTGGTCCTGTGCGCGGGAGTGGCCGAACAGCATCAATGTGCCGCCGACGGAGATCGCGAGCGTGATGCAGGTGAAGATCACCCACTTGATGCTTCCAACGAGCTCGTCTACGAGCTTCTTCAGTCCGCCTGCACCCTCCGGTGTTTTGTCGCTGCCGAAGCCTGCGACTTTGAGTGCGTGCATCGGATCTCCGAACACGAGCAGCAACGCGAGCACAGCGAGTGCTGCTGCCGCAATGAGCAGCGTTCGTTTGTGGTGGTTGATGGTGTGGGTCATGCGTTTGGTCCTTTTGGTTGGTGTTGTCTGTCAGCAGGTCGGGACGAAGTCGCAGCTACCGGCGGCTGGCTGGCTCGCCGCGGCGGCAGGTGCCGGTGGTTCTGGCGGGGCCGCGGGCGCTGGGGCGGGCTGCGGCTTTGGTGCCGCCTTCGGCTTGGTGGCCGCGCGCACCGGCGTAGCCCGTCGTTCCTTGGCGGGCGGGACCGGTCTCGGTTCGGTCTTGACGGCGATCACGGGCTTCGCGGCCGCGGGAAGATCGGCCTGTTGCGGTGTGCCGGTCAGCGAGGCTGCGATCAGCAGCACGAGCACGAGGCCGAGAGCGGCACCGGCAATCATCCGTGGCCTGACCCTGCGTTCTGCCTGTCCTGTCTGCCGCTGCTGTTGGCGGCCCGCTCGAGCGTTGATGCGGTCCGCGCGCGCGGCTCCGCGGCGTTCTTTGAGGCCCGGCGGTTTCGGCGGTGGTGTGGGTGTGACGTCGCCGGCTCGGTCTTGCGGCACGTCGATCGCCTGGGTTGCGATCTCTTCCCAGAAGTCTTCGCCTGCGGCGCTCATGCGCGTTGCCCTAGGTCGGTGCTCAGGACAACCGGTCGGCCGGCGCGCCGGCTGATCGGCGTCGGCTCAAACGCGAGCGCGGGCTTCTGGGCCCGGACTTGTGGTTGTGGTGTTGGGGGTGTGCTGAGCGCTTCGCCGGTTGGGGCGGCGGTCCGTGCGGGTGCGGGCGCGATGAGGTCGACGTGCCCGCGGGCTGGTGCCGCTGGTGGTGTGTAGACAACGACCTCACCAACAGTCAGTTGGTGGAGCTCGTCGGGGTGCACCATGAACTCAGCCGCCCGCCTCGCTGAGCCGCTGCCTTCGGTTTTCATGCCGTGGCCGACGGTCCGGTCGGTTGATTGCCAGACCTCGCGGGTGCCGCACAACATCGAGATCCACTCCCTCGATGTTTGCGTGACCTGGGTGTGCGCGATCAGCGTCGACCAGTTCTCAGCCAAGCTGTCGGTGAAGCGATCGTTCTCTGTGAACGCGGCCAAATCGGCGGTCGACTGCGTCGCGACGATCATCTGTCCGCCGGCAGAGCGGGCGCGTTGGTAGAGCGCGATCAACCCTTCCATGCCGCGCGTGCCGAGGACGGCTGAAAGCTCGTCAACGAAGCACACCCAATCGTCGCGCTCCTGGTCAAGCTGGGTGCAGCAGGCGGCCAGGTCGGCGAGGATCATTGCCGAGACGATCTGTGCCTCGGTGTGCCCGAGCGCGGAGATCGGCCGGAGCAGAACGACGGCGCGTTCGCGTACCGCGTCGCGCAGCGAGAGAGTGCGGCCCTGGTCGTCGGGCTGCCAGGATGGTGCCCACCGACGGTTCGCGACGCCGCGCATCCTGATGACGGCTGCGGCGACCGCTTCGCGGCGTGCGCGGCTGGCGGTCAGCTCATCGAAGTGCGATGAGACGTCCTCGTCGAGTGCTGTGCCGTTCGCCCAGTGACGTAGGCGCTGCTCACCGGTGTCGCCGCTCACTTGGGCAAGCAGCGGCAGTGTGACGTGGCCGTGGCGAGAGTCGATGACTCGTGCGCACACGTCGAGGTGGAGCTGCATTGCCGTCAGGTAGTGCGGCTCAGAGAACTCATAACCGGCGGCTGCGACGTCGGCAGCCGTCGACGGTTCTTTGCCAGCGAGCGGGTTGTAGGGAACGGCGTCGGGGTGACTGGGGTCGATCAGGTAGAACGGACGGCCGACCGCTGCGGCGGCTGCGCGAAGGAAGTCGTGAAGCCCTGGGTCGGGCTTGGGGTCGATCACGACGATGCCGGCGCCGGCTCGCAGTCGGTGCGCGAGGAGCCGTTCGATCGTTCTGGTTTTGCCTGAGCCGGTGCGCCCACACGCAAAGATGTGGCGGCCCGGCCCGCTTGCAACTTTCAGTGTTCCTTTGTTGTCGAGCGCGGTCGTCGGAACGGTGATCTCGCGGCGGTAGACGAGCTCACCGCCGGTCTTGATCTGGGCTGTTGCCTGCGTGGTTGGGGCGGTCAGCCAGCGGCGTAGCGAGCGGCGTTCGAGTTCGTATTGGCGGAGTTGGCCGCCTGCGCCGAGAGCGCGTCGGCGAAGCGTCCACGTCGTCTTTGCCGCCATCGCGGCGCCGGCCAGCACCGGCAACATCGCCACGGCGAGCACCCCGTTTGTTGCTGCCGCGACCGCGAACGCGCAGGCCGCAACGCTGCCTGCGACCGAGATCACCGACCAGGTGCTGAGGTCGGTGCGGTGGTGAGACCACCATCCTGCACCCCACCCCACTCCTGCGGCGACGGGGATCGCTGCCGCGGCGATCAGCGGCGCGTAGCTGGTGAAGGCTCCCATGATTCGGGAGCCACCAACCACCACAACTCACCCTCCCCCTTTTTAGGGAACGCGAGGGTCAGGGGTACTACATCTCTGCCTACCGCCCCGCCGCTAGCGGCGGTGTGGTGGGCCGCGCCAGCCGAAGTATTCGGGGCTGATCCACGAGGCCAGCAGGACAACGGCGGNACCGAGCAGCGCTGGTGCCCAGCGGTCTGAGTCCAGCGCGGCAGAGATGAGCCCTGTAGCTACTGCGCCGACGATCAGCGCGGCAATCAGTGCGATCCATCGACCTTTGCTCATGCACGTCATTGTACTCCGCATGGCCGGCGGCTACCAGAGCCCGATCCAGTGAGCGACACTCACGACGACAGCGAATGCGCCCGTCGTCAGGCTCCATCGGTAGGCGAGTTGGAAGCGTTGGTCGCTGTCTGCGTCTCGCAGGTAAGCGATCGTGGTTCCAACGAACGTTCCGATCGCTGCGAGTTGCAGAACGAACGCTACGTCCGGGAGAACGTGGAGGGCGGCGAGCAGCACCGCTCCAGCGAAAGCCGCAAGTGTTGTGGTGTGGTCCATCAGTGGCTCCTGGTGTCGGTGGTCTGTGGCAACGAAGCCACAGCACGCGCGCTGTCTGACTCCCCGGAACCGACCGCAGGGAGGGGAACCCCTGGCCGAAGGCTACGGGGTTGAAGGGCGAGTTCAGACCGTGCGCTAGCGTCGGCAAGGCAGCCACCAGACCACCGACACCAGCCACGACACCACCACCTGTTTGAGTGGTGTTCGCGCTACCTGCCGGCTAGATGACCGCAGCACCACCCGCAACGCTCGCGAAGTCGAAGCCCTCGCGCGGGTAGCTGTGGCGCTTGTGGCGCTCGCCGACCGTCAGTCGTCCTGACTGTCGCCGCTCCATCACAGAGACCCCCGCGCAGGCCGCCGGCTACCGGCGGCGCGGTGAGTCGCGCCAGCCCCAGTACACAGGGTCGATCAGTGACCCGAGCATGACCAGGGCGACCATCAGACCGAGGACAAGCCATGGTCCAGCGCCTGCGTGTGCCGCGGTGACGATCAGGAACGCGCCGACGATCATCAGCGCGATGTAGGCGATCCACCGGAGCGTGCTCATAGCTCTCATTGTACGGCCACGTGTGGCCATGATCTAGCCGATCAGTCGATCGAGGATGGCCAGGCCGCGCGACCACCAGCGCCCCTCGCGTGAGGCGTCCCACCTGAACGCCCGGTGTGCTCTCGGTAGCTGGCTCGCCCAGCAGGACTCGGCCGGTATCGGGCCGCGAGAAACTGCAACCTTTGACCACGAACCCCCGGACTTTCACGGGCCGCCCTGAGTCGAGCAGATCCGCGCTCCTCCCCTCTTGCCCGGGACACCAGCGGGTGTCGGTCCAGTCGCGCCTGGGCGACTGGACCGGTTTGCCTAGTAGCTCTTCCAGCGGCCGGTATCAAGGTCTCCGACGACCAGCGCGTACAGCTCACCGGCCGGGCCGGCGCTATCCCAGCCGCTGGTGTGCGCCGTGGCTTCTTCGCGGCTGCCGGTGTACCTGAGGCTTGCCTCGAACTCGCTGACGATGATCCTGCAGTACCGCTCGCGTACTCGCTCGACCGGGGCCTCGTCGATCGCGGCGCCGAAGAAACTCGCCCAGTACGGGACGCCGCCATGGCCGGGGTCGCTGTCGGGGCAGAGGTTGAGAGTCGCTTGAAGCAGTCGCTCGAGGTTCGTGTTTCGTCGGCTTTCGGTGCTCATCGGGGTGTCCTTCGGTGTGGTTGGTGTGGCAACGCAGCAAGCAAAGTGAGGCTGGATGCTCCCCCGTCACCGAAGGGGAACCCGGCGTAGCCGGGTTGACGGGCGGGCAGCCAGCGTCACTAGCGTCAGCAAGGCAGCCACACCAGCCGCGCCAGAAGGAAACCCCGACCCCGACGGCCGAGGAGCCCTAGCCCACTTCGCAGGCTGCTCTTGCCGGCGCCCGTCTCTCGGCATCGATATGCCCGCCGCCTCCGGCGTGCCCGCCTGCCACTGGGTGCGGGTCGAGTTGTGTGGTGTTGAGGATCATGAATGCGTCTGTTGTGAGCGCTGGTGCGGCAGTCGCGGCGGTCTCGATGGCGCGCTGGATGCAGGCGTGCATGCTCTGGTCGGGCACGACGTAGATGACACGGTCAACATCTCCGCGGCTGAGCGCTGTCCCCCATCCGGTGAGGATTGCTTGCAGCCTGACCTTGGACTTTTGGGTGCGTTCGCCTTCGATCGCGGTGAGCGCGCCGGCGAGGTTCGCCATCAGATCAGCGCGGCGGTGAAGCATGACGCCCTGACCGTGCCGGTCGGTTCCGGGGTACGTCATGAGCCATTGGTCGGGGCCGCGGTCTTCGGCTGGTGGCTGTGAGGTGAGGTATTCGCGTTCTGCTCGCCACCATGTGCAGGTCGGGGTTGTTGCAAGCCATGCGGCGATGCCGGCGAGCATCACGGTGTGTTCCCATTCGTGTGGCCTCGGCCGGCTGCGTGGGTAGGGGCGACCGAGCAGATGCCATCCCGATTGGGTGGGTGCGAGGAGGTGGTCGCCTGCGAAGGTCGGCCACCGCTCCAGCAGCCCGGCCGCCCGCAGCCTGGAGACATGGTCATAGGTCGTGGCCGGGCTCATGCCGAGCGCGCCAGCGACTGGCCCGGTGGTGCTCGCTCCGAGCCTTGCGATCCAGCTGAGAACGTCGAGGCTCCTCGGCCCCGGCTGGCTAGCTCGTCCCATCAGAGCTTCCTTTCGGGGGGCTGGGGGCAACGCCCCCAGAGCTGCCAAACCCACCAGCCTCCTTCTCCCCAACCCCACCCATTCTCTCCGTCCGATCGTTGCTTGCACCGGCTGCGTCCTGGTCGTCGCTGCCCGCCCGTTCGGCGCCCTCGGGCAGCGGGTGCGAGCACCCGAAGCTGCCGCCGTAGGCCGGTGGGGACGCAACCTGGAGCTGCCACAAACGACCCAGAGAAACACCGGCGCCAGCCACACCAAAGACACATTGTGTTCGGCCTCCACCCCACCCCACCGAGATCACCAACCCACTATCCCGTCGCTGCCCAATCACCGAACCTCCCATCACGCTGCCTGCCTCCGAGCTGCCCGCCACCAACCTCCCTGATCTCACGGTCTTTGCCTTTGACTTTCGTTTTTCGTTTTTCATCTCCATTGCTCTCACTCCACTCACACTCGTCCACCTACCGCACCTGTCCTCATAGCCCACTAGGGCAACCTGCTGTCCTGCTCACCCAGACTCCTCTTGGAAAACCTGACCACCCATGCCAAGAGTTCACTCGTTAGGCGGGGGTGGTCAGGTTTTCCAACAGGCCACGCGGAGCGTGGTTCTGGGCGGCCCCTACGGACCTGCTACGGAATGCCCGTCGTGGGCGGTTCCGTAGCAGGTGCGGTAGGTGCATCGTGGGGGCAACACCGATCGGCGCTGCCCCCGGACCGCTCATCAGAACGGAATGCTGCTTCCGTCAGCTCCAACAGCGGCCGGTACCCGATCCTCGCCGGCCGCGTCTGCGGTCTCGTTGGTCCGGGGACCATCGAGGTACGTGACCTGGTCGGCAACGACCTCAACCGCCTGGCGTTTGCTGCCGTCCTCGGTCTGCCATTCACGCCAGCGAAGCCGGCCATCGACTGCGATCCGCCGGCCCTTGCCGAGGTACTTCGCTGCGTTCTCGCCTTGGGATCCCCAGACGGTGACGTCGAAGAAGTTGGGGCGCTTCTGCCATTCCCCATCCACCTTCTCCCGAACGTCGACCGCGAGCCGGATCTTCGTCAGCGTGCTGCCACTCGGCAGCTGCCTGACCTCCGGATCATCGGTCAGGTTCCCCGTCAGGACAACCCTGTTGATATTGCTCATGTGCTGCTCCCTTACTCGTGTTCGGGCCGCACAGTGCGACCTCCTACACAAGGAGCCACCGAACACAGCAAGACTGCCCCCAGAGATAGCCGCAACCCCCGACCAGGCACGCCGCCAACTCGCCGACGTGGGGCCCGCCAGTCCGATGGCAGCTAGCGGAGGCCGAACTCCGTGGCCAAACCCGGTCGCTGCGCGAGCAGCGTCTCGAGGCGGCTTTCGGGCCAGTACTCGAGTACGGGCAGCTCTCTCCGTGCGTTGTGGCTTTCGATCCAGCTCACAGCATCCTGAGTGAAGCGTCCGCTCGTCGCGATGATCAGGACATCGACCCGCGGATTCTCCCAGAGCTTCACGGTGTGGACCTCGTTGCCGACGTCGCGAGCGCTGATCGACTTGGCGAGCCAGTGCTTGCATTGGACGCTGACGCGTTGTCTCTTGGTGCCACTGAGTTCATCCGAGAACACGCGGTCAGCAGCGATGTCCCTGCCTCGGTCAGGCGCATTGGTGCGCATCGCCCAGTCAACGTTCTCGTAGCCGGTAGCGCTTTCCACCAGGTTATAAATCAGTCGTTCGAAGCCCGTGGCGTTCAGTGACCCCCAAGCCAGCGCCGTGCTGACCGGACCCGAAGGCTTCGCAGCAACCAGGGTCGAGAGGTCGTCGACGTCGACGGGGAGCGGTTCGAGCTCGCTGTACAAGGAGTCCATCACCTTTCCGCGCACTGCGGGCCAATCGGTATCGATGATGTCGTGTACGTCGACCCCCTGACCGAAGTTGACGTGCCGCTGAAGGTCGGCCCAATGCCTCGTCGCTGGACTTGCGGCCCCCAACAGCCTTCTTAGCTCTGTGAACGAGTTGCGAAAGCTGAGCCAGTCCGGGTGATCGACTTCTTCAGCGCCGCGTTCGACCTGACCGACCACGGCGACGAGCGCACGATCCATCTCGTCCACAAGTTCCTGTGCACGCTCGCGAACCAGTGCCCGCCGCTGCTTGTCAAATCGGCGCCGATACCCCGCGACTTCCCGCGACGCCGCCCCTAGCTCGGTACTCAGGCCGATTTCAAGCGACGGCTCACCGCACTCCTCCGCATCCAGACGCCACCGCGCAATGTCATCAAGCTCCATCAGCCGAGCTGTGATCCGCCATTCATCTATTGCTGGCAGCGCCTCCGCGATTTCGGCGAACGCGGCTATCAGATCATCAGCCTTGCGTTCCTCCGGGGACCCCGTCGCAAAGGAAATGCCGGAAGGCACGAGTTCCTGATATCGCGTCACTACGTCATCAAGGCGCCTCAAATTGGCGTCAACTACGTCGAATTGTCCGAGCGCCTGGTCGAGGTCCATCGGACTAGTGTGGCACCGCCTCCCTCTTGCAAGGCGATCGCGGCGTTGGGCCGGAGCCGACGGATCCCGACCGGTCAGGCCAGCCGTTCCCCGTCGGCGACAACTGGTGTGACCCCGACGTGCTCGATGAAGCGCCGGAGGTCGGCCCCGGCCTTGCCGGCCAAGTTCAGTCGGTGTTCTCGTCGCAACGTGTCAGTCACAACCAGTGCAACGGTATCGGTCTCGATGTCTTCAAGCGGGAAGTGAAAGACGTGTTGTTGTCCTTCATCAAGACGTACGGGCAAGCCGAGGTTCTCGTCAAGGTCGTTTAGATAGCCACCTCCCCCACCCTGTTCAAACATGGCTGACTGCAGCGTGACCGGGCGAAACCCGACGTTTACTGCTGCTACCCACATCTCGGCATACCCCGAACCTCGATGGAACGAGGTGAACAGCCGGACGCCATGACGGTCACGCTTCCACGCGAGCCATCCGAGCGCAGTCGACAGCAGCGTGCTGTAGACCGCGAGCCCTAGAGCAAACCACTGCATGTCAATCCTCGTCGGGACATCGTCCCCGCATGCTAGACGCCGCCAGGTCCGGTGCTTGGAGAGTCGGGCGTGACCGCCCTAGTCGCGGTAAACCCCGCGATCAGTCATGCGGCGGCTCGCGGGCTCCGACCATGCCGGGTCCCTGGGTCGCTGGCTATCGGCGTCGTTCGTCGAGAACGCGGTTGCGTAGCTCGCCGCCGCCGCTGGCGATCGCGCGGCGTAGGGCAGCTGTTAGTCCGGCGTTGATCGGGAGTCTGCCGAGGTCTCCGAGGCGACCGGTGAACTGTGCGTAGAGCTCGGTGCTGACACGCGCGCCGAGCTGACGCGTCAGACCGCGATCGCTTCCTGTTTCGACGAGGACGGCTTCGAGGATCTGCTCGTCGGTTGCTTCAAGCAGGCCGCGGATCGCGGCGGCGGCGGCGTCGCTGCGCCAGGGCAGCCGGAGGCCTTCGAGCAGTTGGTCCCAGGCTTCCCAAACGTCGATCGGGATCTGGACCGTCACGCTCTTGCGCATCGTGCGCGCCTCGATCGTCTCCCCTTCGACTGTTGCCGGCACCTTCGGTTTCGTTGCCCGCGGTGCAGCGCGTCGCGGCGCTACCGGCTTGGCCGACTCTGCCACTACTGGCTCGGCGAGGGCAACGACCGCGGCTGGCTCGGTGACGGCCGGTTCGACCACTGGCGCTGTGGGTGTTGTCTCGGAACCGGGGGTGCGTAGGAGTCCGGCCAAGCCCATTCCCTTGCGGGTCGCCGCGTCATTGAACGCGTCGGCTGGTGCGGGTGCTGTCTTGGTCATGCCGGGACCTTTCCGAGTTGCTGGAGTACGGCGTCGGCGAGTTCGGCGAAGTCGTTGCCGACGCGGCTATCGCGGTTGCTTGCGACGACCGGCATCTTTGCGACCGTCGACTGGTGGACGCTGGCGTGCTCGATCACCTGGCCGAGGACCGGGAGTTCAAATGGCACGTTGGCGGTGAGTGCTTCGACCATGTAGCGCGACACGCGGCGTGGCCGGAACCGTCGCGGGTCAACTCGAAGAATGACCGCAGCCTTCGCGGCTGACGAGCGGCCGCTCTCGCGCAAGCTGTCGAGCACGTCGACGGCGGCGACCAGGCCGCCGATCGCTCGGTTGTCTTGTGCCGAGCACGGCATCAGGACCAGGTCGGCGGCGATCATCGCACCGACCGTCAGCGGCCCGAGATGCGGCGGGGTGTCGAGGATGACCAGGTCGGCGTCCTGCAGCAGCTCGTCGCTGAGCGCCGCGCGCAGAGCGTCCTCGCCGTCGGCCCCGGCGGCAGCCAGGCCCATCGAAAGTTGATCGAGGGCTACCCCGCTCGGGATCAGACTCACGCCATCGACCGCCGTCGGGTACCGCGCAGTCAACGGTGGGTCTTCGCCGCTGTCGACGGCGAGCAGGACGTGAGCGAGTGTCCCCCCCTCGTCGGTCGGCGTGACGCCGAGGTCGCCGGTCAGGTCGGCTTGTGGGTCGCAGTCGACAGCCAGCACCTTCTTTCCCTGGGCGGCCCATGCGGCGGCGAGGTTGCCGGCGAGAACGGTCTTTCCGGTCCCTCCCTTTGCTGCAACGATCGCGATGATCGGAGGTCGTACTGGCACCTGATCGCCCCTTCTGGTCGTTAGCTATCGCACGGTCTATTCGACGTGCCGTGTGCCGGCACCTGCACGCCGCAGCATGCTGCGTGCATGCACAAGGTTCCAGATAGCTACGACGGCCTGGCGCCATAGTGCTGTGTGCCTGTGGGTGCACGCCGCACCATACTGCGAGCACCCGTCGGCTGACGGTAGCTACGGCGTGCCACCGCTAGCTTGCTCCCTCTGTGTGTGGGCTAGCGCTAGCTAACAGTAGCTACTGGTCGCTAACCGGATGGTCCCGGGAGGGCGAGGAGGTAGGGGAGGGGTTGACGTCATCGTCACAAAGCCAGCGGGGCGATCCACACCTCCAGTCGACCGAACTCTTGTTAGCCGCCGTTAGCTATCGCGAGCTAACGCCAGCTAGCGATGTGAGGACTCGGGCGACGACACAAGGGCGGGGGAGGCCGCGAACCGGCCGCGGGGCGGCGAGTAGCGCCGACCAAAGATCAACAGCGCGGATACGGGAAGGGTGGCCTGGCGTCACAGACGTGCAAGCGCAGCAATCCCTGGCCGCGCGGCGGCGTAAGGTGGCCGGCATGCGTTCAACACTTCTCACTGCGCTCACCGCGCTCCTCATCGTCGCCCCCGCCGCGGATGCTGCGACGACCTCGCAGGCGAACGCGAAAGCCCGCAAGGCAGCGGACGCATACACCGACAAGAACTACGGGATCAGCGGCGGGAGCGCCGCTTGGACCGCCAAGTGCGGCAAGACGAGTGGCGCCTGGAAGTGCACGCTGCGATTCAACGGAGGGCAGTGCTCAGGCTCGCTGAAACTCAGCGCCAACCTCAGCAAGTCCTACGCCATCAAGATCGCCTGCGGCGAGTAATCCGCCCGGGACCAGGGTCCAGGGCATCCGCTCGTGATCAGTTCTTGCCTTCGCGTGGCCGAGCCGCCCGGGCCACACACCGAACGGACACATGTTGTGAGTTTTCCGTCGTAACTCAAGCATCGCGCCTATAGTCCGACCCTCTAGGTTGTATTACTACGGGTTTTCCACAACACTGGAGCACAGATGAGCACACTTGGCGATCTGCCCTCAGTTCTCCTGAGTTTTCGCGCTCAGAACTTCAGGTCGTTCCGAGACGAGTTGGACCTCTCGATGGTGGCCACGCGCATCGCTGAACCGAGCGTCGTGCGGCATATCGACATGGGGCGGTCGCGTGATTTGCAGGTGCTCCCGGTGGCGGGCATCTTCGGATCGAACGCATCGGGGAAGTCGAATGTCCTGAAGGCAATGGCGGAGATGCGCCAGTTCGTCCTTTACTCCTTCCGCTTCGGAGAGCCTGAGGGGCTCCCGCACCACTCGTTTCGCCTAGATCCTGCTTTGGAGAGCGCTCCGTCGGTGTTCGCGGTCGAGCTTGTGTTGGACGGGGTCCGTTACGAGTACGAGTTCACGCACGACGGGCAGGTGATCCTTAGCGAGCACGCGTACTGGTACCCGAACGTTCAGCCCGCGTTGCTCTTCAGCCGCGAGATGAACGATGTGCAGTTTGGGTCGTCGGCTCGGAGTGAGGGGCGAGCCGTTGCGAAGTTGCTGCGCCCAAATGCGCTGTTCCTGTCGACTGCTGCGGCGACCAACCATCCGATCTTGCTGCCGTTGTTCCAGTGGTTTCAGCGGAACCTCGCTCTGGCAGAAGTCGGGACGCGGAAGTTGCGACAGCTTCACACGGCCAGAATGATCGAAGCCGGCGGGCCGCTTGGCCAGCAGATTGTCTCTCTGCTTCGCGCAGCCGACCTCGGAGCAACGGGCGCCCGCGTGTTGATCGACGACGACCCCCACGCTTCGGAGTCGTTTGTGCGCGTGCTTCGGTTCGGTGACTCCGGCCCAGATCCCGACGACGGGTCGGCGGTCGACTTTCAAGACCACGAGATCCGTCTGACGCACAGAGGGGCAGGTGGGGGAAAGGTCGAGTTCCCGATTGCGGAGGAGTCGCTGGGCACGAACGTCTGGTTTGGGCTGATCGGCCCACTCATCGACGCGCTCACTCAGGGCTCAGTCCTTGCGGCGGATGAACTCGACGCAAGTCTGCATCCCGCTTTGGTCAATCAGGTCGTCTCGTTGTTCCAGAACCCCGACACAAACCCGAGGCGTGCGCAGCTGATCTTCAATGCGCACGACGTAACGCTGCTTGGGGACTCGAAGGATGATCGGCCTCTTGGCCGAGACCAGATCTGGTTCACAGAGAAGGCTCGAGACGGTGCGACGCGCTTGTACCCGTTGTCCGATCACGACCCGAGGAAGGACGAGGCCATTGGGAAGCGCTACCTGTCGGGCCGGTACGGCGCGTTCCCGATCCTGTCTGAGTCCGAATTTCAAGACGCGTCGCAGTTGCGGTCTGGTGACTTCGTTCATGGCGCCTAGGCGTGGCCCGCGCGGTTCCGTGCACCGGCGTGTTACTCGCGATGCGCAGCTGCGGCAGATTCTCGTATTCGCCGAAGGCGCGGTAACCGAACGGGACTACTTGCACGGCTGGCGCAAGGAGACCGAAGGTCGAGTCGCGATCGAGCTCAACCCACGGCCGGGATTGGCGCCGATGACAATGGTCCAGGAGGCCATCAAGGCCAAGGTGGCGTCAGATCGACTCGAGCGCAAACAAGGCGGCCCGTCCTACGACGCGATCTGGTGCCTCTTCGACGTCGACAATGTCGAGAACATTCCGCAAGTACGACAGCTCGCCCGGAGCAATGGCATTCTGCTTGCGATCTCGAATCCGTGCATTGAGTTGTGGTTTGTCTTGCACTGTCACGACCAGACCGCGTACATCGAGGGTCCAGCGGCCCGCTCGGAGTCGAAACGCCTTCTCAGGTGCGGCAAGCACCTGCCGCCGAGAGTCCGAGCCGAGTTGATTGAGAAGTACCCCGACGCCCGCCGGCGTGCCATTGCCCTTGAGGAGTGGCACCGCGGGAACGACACGCCGATGCCGGCGAACCCGAGTAGCTCGGTCTGGCGGTTCGTTGACGACGTCAGGGCATCCGAGGTCTCCTGATCCTCGTCTTCACGCCACGAACGTGTGTTCGTGTACCTTGGTGGGATCGGGGATGCTGGCTCACCACACACGCGGTTCAGGTTGGCGTTGCGGACGGGCAACGTTCATCTCATTGAGACCGCGGCGCTCGAGCTGCCACAGATCGGGCTGCAGGAGGCGTTGAGCATCCTCGTTGTCCTGGCGAGAACTGGTGATCGGCGGTATGAGCGGGCTGCGGCGAAGTGGGCGGCGCGCGCGGCGTCCGAGCGCAAGTTGACGTTGGCTGAAAGCCGGCGGGTGTTGGCGTTGGTGGAGGTGCTGCCCGAGGCGCCCGACGCCGTTGCCGAGTCGCTGGCCTCCTTTTGCCGCACCCGGTGACCACGGGGTGGTTACAACTCTGGCGGTTGTGCTGGCCTACGCGGCCGGGAATGCTGCAGCCAGCAGGCGGCGGATCGCGTGCCGTCGCTCGGCAGGGAGTGATCCGTCGGAATTGAGGGATCGTGCGAGCCGGCGTGGTTGAAGCAGGACGTGGCCGCGTATTTTGCGGCGGAGGTGGGGGAGGTCTGCGTCGGTGAAGCACAGAACGCCGCGGACCCGGACATCGGGATGGTCACCTAGTGCCGCGCGCACTGCGGTGACTTGGCGGTCGAGGCCGTCGAGGAGGTTGCTGCGATCTCGGCCGTTGATCATCAGTCGAGCTGAACGCAGCAGCGGCCGCCTGATCCGTACTTGGCCGCGGGCTGCTTTGGTGTCGATCACCCAGACACCTGCCCTGGATACAGCTAGGTGGTCGATGTCGCCACGCTGGCCGGGGATGCGGCGGTTATGCAGGAGTACTGCCGTCCCGGTGGGGACGTGTTTCGTGAGTGTTGCTGCGACCTTGCGTTCTCCCGCTGCGCCTCTTTTGAACGCTTCTTCATGCTGCGGCTCGCGCTGCAGGGCCAGGAGGAGACCGCCGATGACCGGGTGCTGGGCGCGGACCTGCTTCTCACGCTGAGCTCTCCGGGCGTGGTAGGCGCGGGTGATGCTGCGGCCAGCGTGTCCGGTATCGATCTCCAACTGTTCGTGGGTCGTGGACGCGTCGGTATCTGGCATGACGCGGGATGCGTTTAGTGGCCGCCGGCGGACAGGATCGCCAGCAGTTCGGTCCGTTGGCGATCGGTCAGGTCCCGCACCCGCAGTGCCGTGGACGCCCCGATCATCCGAAGAACGAGCTTGGCTTTGCTGGGGCCCATGCGGCGCGGGGCACGCAAGAGTTCGAAGACCGCCGCGGTCTGAACAGCCGGATCGTCGAGGACTTCGGCGATTGTCAGATGTCCGGCCGCGATGTTGGTCTTGAGGCTGCCTCGACGCCGGCGAATCTCGTTGGCGTGCGCGAGGGCCGTCATGCGTTGCGTCGACCGAGGATCAACGGTCAGCTGGCCGCTCAGAATGATTTGGTCGGTGGTGCTCATCTGCTGCTCCTTGGTCGTCTGCGACCCCGCTCGGGTTCACGGGGCGTCTAGACAAGGAGCCATCGAAACCGCCGAAAGTACCCCCGGCAATCTCGCGCGTGGCAATCCCACTGAGCAGGTAGTCGCGCATACATCTCGAATGGGTTGGTGTCAGGGCCCACCGGTAGGTTGGAAGCCCCTTCATTCGTCACTGCTGCTTTTCGCGACCACTTCTCCACTCGTCGCGGCCCATGCGGTGAACGCGGGATACGAGGCCGGATCGCGTGAGCCGAGACCGCGAAGCGGCTCGCTCTGTCTAGGTTTAAGAGGGGTTCTACCTTCTAAAAGAACCTCCTACCTTCCCGAACGTTCTGGGAATGGTGTGCGGCCGCGGTAGCCGTTGTGCTTACAGGCGATGTTGCTGGTCGCACAAAGCGAAGGCGGTGCCGCGAACGCCCGTTGCGGCCTGCTTTGGCTGCCTGCGTCCTCCCCGAGTCGTTCTGCCGCGATGACCCGGCGCCGCTGACGTTCTCTGCGTCATACCCCGGTGCTCAATGAAGGCTTGGCGCGCTGGCCCGGACTCTTGGCGGTGGTCTCCCGGTGTTGGTGTCGTCAACGCCCGGTACCTACCGGTGAAGGAGTGGCACTTTGCCGGCCCGTTGGTGATCAGCGGGGGTGCCGGGGGTCTATCGACAGCCGCGAGAGCGGCCTGGAGCACCGTCGCAGGCATTGCAACGCCTCGCGTGAGGTGGAGGCGTGCAGGGGACTGCTGCCCTGTTCAGGGCGGCGGTCTGGCTGGGATTCAGAGGGCGAGCCGGCGGTTAGGCGGCGGCTGCGGCGGGGGTGTCAGGTGGCGCGTAGACGAGTTGGCGTCGGATGACGCTGCGCCTGGGCCGGAGCGGTGGCGCCGGCGGCTGCGAGAGCGTGCCTGCGATCTGGCGGAACGTCTTGATTGTGCTTTCGCCGTCTTCTGGCGTGAGCGGCCTGAGCGCGGCTCTGCTGAGCCGTTCGAGCTCCCGCAGTTGTTGGGAGCGCTTCGGCGCGGCTTTGACCTGTTTGGCGAGCTCGGTCGCTTCAGATTTACGTTGGAGCGCCTCGACACCGAACGCCGGGATTTTCGTGTTGGCGTGGGTGTGGCGTCGGAACCGGTCGTAGCGGCGGTCGGCTTTGACGATCGCCTGAAGATCGAAGCTGATGCTGGCGGCACTTCGGTCGATGCGGTCGCGCAGGCCGAGTGTGAAGAGCGTTGGGGCGCCGAGGTAGAAGTACAGCGAGTTGTCGTAGCTGTCTCGGCCTTGGCCTTGCAGGAAGGCGTAGAGCCGGCTTCCTTGGGGTCGTAGGTGCGCCCATACGTCAAGGTCGAGGAACACGGTGCGGCGCTTCTTGGCGGTCAGGGCGGCGCGGACCCACTCTGCGAGGTGGACGCGGATCGTCTCGGCGGTGCCAAGGATCTCGTCGGACTCAACGTCGATCTGGCCTGTGTGTCCGTCAAGGCTGTCCTCGAGTACAGCTTGCGCGTAGTCGCTGGCGTTGACCCAGCGGGTGCCGATGCGCCGCTCGACATGCGCCACAGGTGTTGACGGGATCTCGTAGGCGTCGTTGTTGTTTCCGGTGACGGTTGCGGTCAGCTGCAGCTGCTCGAGGTCTGCGAGGAGCTGGTGGATATTGACGATGTCTCGGCCGCCGTGACGGGTTCGGCCGTAGAGCAGCTGCGCCAGTTCGCCTGCGGTGCAGCCGATCCACGCCTGGTCTCCCGTTGCGCGCTGGGTCCAGAGGCCGCAGAGCGCGGCGGTGAGGCCGAGGTGGGAGGGACGCAGCGTGTGCGAGCATCGAACTTTGCCCCAGCGGTCGGTGCCGTCGTTCGGGCCTGAGCGGTGGGTGTCTGCGCTGGTCGGCATCCGCAACGCCAGTGCTCGCGGGAGCTTTCCAAGCACGTCTTGGATGCGGCGTTCGCGCTCAAGCCCGTGCGCACGGGCGTGCGCGGGTTTGCGATCGCGGTATAGCTCGGGGCCGTAGCCGATCTCTTCGAGCAGGTGCAGCGCACGTTCAGTGTTCGCGGTGCCGTACTGGTCGAGGTAGCCGCGCTCCTCAGCCGTAAGCTCGGCTGGCGCGAGCCCGTTGAGGTGCCCGGCGATCAGTTTCGCGGTGATCCGCTCCGTTGGCTCGCAGTCGGTGAACTGCAGGCGTTCAGCCAGAGCGCGGGGGAGAGGCCGTACTTCGCCGTCGGCGAGTCGTCCTGGCAGCTGGTCGCTCATGCCACCGACCGCAGGACCGGATGGGCCGTGGCGGTGCCGTCCGAGCGGGATATATTCTTCAGCTCTAGAACTTCAACTGACTTCGTAGCCACGGATTTAGTTATCGCGATGAGTCGGCCTGCCAGCCGGCTCTCGCTCGTTCTGGGCCCTGTCGGATCTGGTGATCCGCGGCCCCGCGCCTGGAATCTCAAAGCCTTGGCTCACCTCCTTGGCACGGCGGTCAAGGAATTGGGGGCGCAGAAATGAACCGCGTTCGGCTCCAGTTGTGTCGTCGACGACCATGCCGGCGCCCCGCCGCCGTTTGCGCGGCGCGGCAATGTCGTTTCGACGTTTGAGCGAGTTGTTCTCACGCCCCGCCCCCCGAGTGGAGCGCGGCGAAGTCTGGGGCGGGCATGCGGCGTACTGCGAGCTCGCGACGCAGCACCTCGACGATGAGGTTGGCCTTGACGATCTGGATCGAGAGCGACCGCTCCAACGACGGGATCCGCTCAACGAGCTCGGCAATGGTGTGCACCGGCTCGAGTGAAAACCGTCCCCCGCCATCTGAGACGAACATCGAGTCGACGAGTGCTTCCTCGCGGACGCAGCTGACGGCTGTCACGAGCTGCCGGGCAGCGGTCACGTCGGTGGCAAGAAGCTCGGAGAGCGCCCGGAGCGCGACCAGCTCGCTGAATGCGTAGTAGCGGCGCTTGCCGCCGGGGCGGGTGATGCTGGGCGCAAGTACGCCGATGTCCGCGAGGTGTTCCAGCTGCGCGCGTGTGACACCGGTAACCGCGATGGCGTCGGCCATGGTGTAGCTCGGCGGGGCGGGGGAGATCACGGCGCGGAAGTTATCTGCGGCCTCGGATGGAGAATTCGGCCTGGCGGGGATATGCGCACGTTTGGTTCCCTTGGCCTTTTCGGTCTCGCCCGAATTTGACCTGTATGCAGCCATTTAGAGCGCCTGGAGCGCGGCTCCGAGCAGGTCGCGCACGAAAGTACTGATCTCTCGGTACCCACCGTCGAGTGCGGGCATCTCGACGACGAGCGGGCCGAGCACGCGTGGCGCGGTGAGATCGAGCTCGGTGAGCGCGGTCTCAATGGAGTGCCGGTCGGGCGTCCCGGCACTCGTTAGAGCTTCCCGCCGTTGAGCAGCGGCGGCGAGCAGGTCCAGGAGGACTGCCGGTGGCCGCGCGCAGCCAGCCGACACCAGCGCGGCGGCGAGTGTGTCTGTGCTTTTGACGGGCAGCCTCGGTCCGGTGCAGCTCGGACGACGACTCCTGGCGCACATCATTGGCTGTCTCCGATTTGCAGCAGATTCGTTGCCCATTGCGTGAAATGACCGTCCGGGTGACAGATCGCTGCTGTGGCTATGAGGATCGCGGGCAGGTAGGCGCTCCAGGCGGCCGCGGTGAGCATCAGGATGGCTGCCACGGTCCGTGCCGACACGGCTGGCCTGCCTCGTGTCACGCGCTCGTTGGTGACCGGCGACGCCGACTGCCGACGTTGACTCGGTTGGGGTGGGGAGGGCGGCATGCGGGCGCAGCCCGACGCGCTTGTGTGCCAGAGGATGGGGTCGCTCATGGTGTGGTGTTCGAGAACGACACGCGAAGTCCTCTACGGCGAGCTAACCAGACTTGAGACAGTCACGCGTGTCGCTCTCATGGCCTGGTGCCCCCGCGGGGTCAGTCGCGCCAGGCGGTGCTGGCTGACGGCGGAGTGACACTCAGGGTCGCTTGCCGTCGGCGGGGCGCGCTACGCTCGCGGCGTGTCTGCGCCTCTCATTGCCGCGATCCCTGCTAGCAAGGTTGCCGAGCTGACCGGATCGTCGCTCCGTCAGCTGCGGTATCTGGCCGCGCAGGACGTCTGCGGGCCGTCAGTTCGTGAGAGCACAGGTGCCGGCAGCGAATCGCTCTACGCGCCGAAGGACCTCGTGGCGCTCCTGGCGACTGCTCGGGTACGGGCGATCTTCGGCCCTGAGGTCCGCGTGGAGCGTCTGAGGCGCATCACGGCCGCGCTCGCGTCGCGTGACGCCCAGCGCGGGCAGCTACTGGTATGTGATCAAGAAGCGAGCTGGATCACGACGGCGGACCGCCTTGGGGTAGCGCTGCATCGCTCGGTCGCCGCCGTCGTGATCGACCTCGACGCGCTCGACGACGAGGTCGCTGCGCGCCTGGATCGCGTCGGCCTCGCGGCCTAGCTGCAATCGACGACTAAGTCGGACGTAGATGCCGCCCTTGCGGCGGTTGTCCTCAAGGCACAGCATCTGGCGGTTCGTTGAAGTATGACGTTACGTATGGCGCGCGGGCGTGGGCTCGCCTGCTCGGGCTCGTCGACGATGAGTCGGGGCGTCGGGCCGTGGGCCGCAACTGGCCCCACGTGGCTCTCTCGTGCCTCGATGTCACACTGGCGAGCATGGAATTGCCACGACACGTCGACAAGCCCTGGGGTCACGAGCTGTGGTTCGCGCTGACCGACCACTATTGCGGCAAGATCCTGTCCGTTTCAGCCGGCCACCGACTATCGCTCCAGTACCACGAGCGAAAAGATGAGAGCAGCTACATCCTGTCGGGTCGCCTCATCCTCACTCGGGGGCCAGCGGTCGAGGAGCTGTCCGAGACGGAAGTCGGTCAGGGATTTGTGTGGCGCAACGAACCCGGAGAGATACACACGATCGAAGCGCTCGAGGACACACAAGTGCTCGAGGTGTCCACGCCCGAAGTCGACGACGTCGTTCGGATTCAGGACAACTACGGGCGCGAAGGCACCTCAGCGAACTAGCGCCGCCATGAGTGCACTTCTGCTTCTCGACCTCGACAACACGCTGGCTGATCGCGCGGCCGCGTTCGAGCATTGGGCCGAGACACAGCTGAACCGATGGGCGCCCACGGACGACGGCGCCATGGCATTCCTTCACGAACAGGACTGCGACGGATTCGCGCCCCGGGAAGCATTCCTTGCCTCTGTCCGCGACCGGTTCGAGTTGGTCGACCGCGTGGAAGAGCTCCTCGCCGACTACCGGCGCATCACGCTCGAGGGGTTCCCAGCTCTGGACGAGGACGTCGCTGAACGGTTGCGGTCATTCCGTGCAGCGGGTTGGCGCATCGGAGTCGTCACCAACGGCGACGCGGGCGTGCAGGAAGCCACAGTCGAACGCATCGGACTCGCGCCGCTCATCGACGCGTGCGTCGTGTCTGGAACGGTCGGGATCGCAAAGCCGGACCGGCGCATCTTCGAGATCGCCGCCGAACAGTGTGGCCGCCCTCTCACCCACGCCTGGATGGTCGGCGATGCAGAAGCGGATGTGATCGGGGCAGCAGCCGCCGGCATGCGAAGCGTCTGGCTCACACGGGGGCGCACCTGGGAGCGCGGTGACATCGCTCCAAACCTGGCCGCCGGGACCGCTGCCGAAGCCCTGGCCCTCGTGCAGACATCGATATGACGTGCTCGATTGGCCATGCCCGGTAGGTCACAACCACCACGGTTTCTCTTCGAAGAGGATCGACGAGCCGTTGAACTCGGCCAAAGCCGCGGGGAGGGGGCGATGGCAATCATTGCCGATCGCGACGGCCGAGTCCTGCTGCATCTCCGCGACGACAACCCTTCCATCTGGTATCCGGGGCATTGGGCGATCTTCGGTGGAGGTGTCGAGCCGGGCGAAGACCCACACGACGCTTTACACCGTGAGATTCGCGAGGAGCTCAACATCGAGCTGCATGACCCAGTGCCGTTCTGTCGAGTATTCGACCGCGACGGCTCCAAGCAGCTCGTAACGGTCTTCGTCGCGATCGAGGACCTCGACCTCGCCGCGATCAAACTCGGCGAGGGCCTGGACGCGCAGCTGTTCGAGGAGTCTGAAACCAACGCACTCCAGATCACGCCGTTCCTGCATCACGCCCTCCGCGCCTGGTTCAGCGAGCGCACCCGGCAAGACACACGGTGAGGTCTGGGGTAGCCCAGATTCCACGCTCGATAACACATCTTCCGTGAAGCTTCTGCGGAGAGTGAGTGCTGGCCCGGTAGGCGGGGAGGGGAGACACCTCAACTTGGCTCGGGGGTTGCCGATCACGGGGCAATGAGCGTCAGACATCTGCTGCTGTCCGTTGTGCTGCCGTTGTTGGCGGCCGTGTTGGTGCTGGGCGCTGCTGCCCCGGCGCAGGCGGGCGACGATGGTGGTGCCCTCCAACATTGCGCGGTCAAGCAGCCCGGCGGCGCGGTCTGGTGCTGGGGCTCCAATTTCTACGGCCAGGTCAGCGCGTCCCTTCCCAACTACGACGACAACCCAGGTGAGCCCGTCGCGAAGATGGCGACCGGTACGCCGGTCGTGGTCCCGGGCGTGAGCGGGGCGCGGAGCGTGGCCGTCGGTGACAGGGCGACGTGCGCACTGTTGTTGTCCGGTGGCGTGAAGTGCTGGGGCCAGGGACCGCTCGGCGATGGCAACTCGGAGCACTCCGCGATACCCGTTGCGGTAGCGGGACTGAGCGACGCGTCCGCGATCAGCATGGGAACGCGGCATGCGTGTGCGCTGCGCTCCGGTGGCCAGGTCGTCTGCTGGGGCGTCAACAACCATGGGCAGCTGGGGGACGGTTCGACAGACGACGCGTTGGGACCGGTCACCGTCAGCGGCGTCTCTGATGCCACCGCGATCGCTGCGGGCCGCGATGACTCATGTGCTGTGGTGAGCGGCGGTACGTTGCGTTGCTGGGGCCGAGACGACAACAACAATCTTGGGGACGGTGGATCAAGTGACGCGCTTACGCCGGTGACGCCTCCCGGTTTGACCGACGCCGCTGACGTCGCCGTCCAGGGAAACGTCGTGTGTGCCATTCAGGTCGACGGTGATGTGTTTTGTGCCGGTGCCTACTTTGGAGCCGGTGCGCAACTCCCAGTCGGAGGGCCGGTCAGGCAGATCACGTGGGGAGGCCAGGTCGGCTGCCTCGTGTTCACCAGCGGGCGGATCAGCTGCGCGGGCGCCGACAACAGCTACGGTCAGATGGGCGACGGCACGCTCATCTCTCCGGATCCACAAGGAACGCTGGTTGATGTCGTCGGTATCGATGACGCGACGTCGGTGACCGTGGGAGCCGTCACTGCGTGTGCGACTCACGCAAGCGGTGATGTCAGCTGCTGGGGCTTCGGCGCCTATGGCGGTGTCGGCACCGGCAGGGTCGCGCTCGCCGGTGCACCAAATCCGGTCGCGGGCGTCACCGGCGCGACACAGATCGCCGCAGGGAACGAGCACGTCTGCTCACTGGGGCCAGGGCGGCTCTCCTGCTGGGGCAGCAATGGCGGAGGCCGCATCGACGCAGGTGCTGCGGATTCCTACTGGTCGCCGGTGACCCCATCCGGCCATGCTGGCGCGCTCGCGCTCGACGCGGACGGCAATGCGACCTGCGTCGTGGAGTCCGATCACAGCGTCTCCTGTTGGGGCGGCGCGAGCTCACTGGCGTCGGGCGGCAGCGCGCTGACTGATGCCACCGCCGTGACGGTCAGCAGCGGCACCGCGTGCGCGGTGCGCTCCGGCGGAACCGTGTCTTGTTGGGGCGACAACTGGGCTGGACAGCTCGGCAACGGCGATACCGCCAGCTCTGCGACGCCCGTGGACGTTTCGGGTGTCTCGGACGCTGTGCAGGTCACTTCCGGAACGGGCTTCAACTGCGCGCTTCGCGCCGCGGGAGCCGTCGTGTGTTGGGGCTACGGAGGAAGCGGCCGGCTCGGCGGCGGCGACAACAACAGTTCCTCGGTTCCGACGACCGTCACAGACCTCAACGATGCGGTTTCCATCAGCGCCGGCACCAACCACGTCTGTGCTGCACGCAGCAACGGCACCGTGCGCTGCTGGGGTGAGAATCTTGACGGACAGCTCGGAGACGGAACGACGAGCGAATCCAACGTGCCGGTGACCGTTGCCACGATCACCGACGCCGATTCCGTGTCGGCCGGTGAAGTCAACAGCTGCGCGATCCGGGCAGGCGGAGCACTGGCCTGCTGGGGCAAGGGCGTGGAAGGACAACTCGCGTTCGACACACAGCCGACGAGTTCCTCGACCCCCGTCGCGATCCCAGGTATCACCGACGCCGTAGCCGTGGCCGCCGGCTACGCCACCTTGTGTGCCGTGCGTCAAAGCGGTGCGGTCTCCTGCTGGGGGTCGAACGACAAGGGCCAGCTCGGTGACGGCTTCATGCCCGACGGACACGGCCCGCAAGCCACGCCACACAAGGTCATCGGCTTCGGCTGGGACGGACCCA
>JGI24770J26754_10000665_pt1 | contig 24610 bp, 17 predicted proteins | sample LakOneMetagenome_FD_26754 | JGI IMG/M metagenome (IMG submission 26754) | reverse complement strand
TCGCCGCTGCGCGGTGTCGGGCCGGACGAATTGATGCTTGCCAATCTGCTGCCGCGTCTTCGGCCTGAAAATAACGAGGGCGTCGAGATCAGCGAGATCATCGTAGCGACAAACCCGACGACCGAGGGCGANGCNACCGCCAACTACATCGCNCGTCTGCTTAAGCCGCTAGGTGTCAGAGTGACCCGCATCGCGATGGGAATGCCGGTNGGNTCGGATCTCGAATTTGTAGATGAAGTGACGATGGACAAAGCTCTCTCGAATCGCCACGATATTTAAACGGAGGTTGGTTATGGCCAAACTTTGGAAAAAAGGAAGAGGAAAACTCGGACCGCTCGCTCCGCTCATCGGTTCGTGGATAGCTGAATCGGATACGCCGATGGGCCCGATGACCTGTTATCGCACTCTCGAACCGATCCTCGACGGAAAATATTTACAACTGGATGTTCTTTGGGAATTTGGAACGAAAGGATCAGGTAAAGGTTACCGGGAGCACGCGATCATCGGTGTCGGCGATGACGGGAACGTCAGTTTTTGGTCGTTCACGTCGGATGGAAAAAGATCGCAGGGCGTTCTCGCCGATCTTACCGATCTGCACCCCGAGGCGGTCGGGTTCGAGGCTCAAGTGCCTGCCGGGATCGCGCGTATGGCGTACTGGCCGGATGCCGATGGCGGGTTTCACTGGGTTGTAGAATCAAAAACGAAAAAAGGCTGGAACCGTTTTGCCGAACACCACTATCACGCGGCATAAACAAAACTTCCCAGCCAATTGATCTACAAACGGCAAATTAGAACCGAACTTTCTGCTCTTCAGCCTCGCTCGCACTGCGTGAGGTTTTCCATTCATCTTCGGAATCGTAAAAATTCACGTCAAAGCTGAGCATCGATTTAGCGGGCACGCCGTCAAATTCGCTTGGTGCGTCGGAAAACTTGGCGATAGTGCCGATGCCGATCACCTCGGTGCCGAGTTCTTTTACAATGTCAATGGTCTCCTGAATAGCCTTGCCCGAGCGGTTGATGTCGTCGACGATGATCGCCGGATAGACCTCATAATCGGACATGTACTGACGAAACTGACGCGTGCCGTTTTCCATTTCGGCCCAGTAGATCTGCTGTGCGCCGAGGGCTTCGCGGACGCCGAATGCGACCATGATGCCGCCGGGGCTCGGGCTGATGACCGAAACTTTGGGCAAACGGCTCGAGATCGCTTTCTCTAGTCGGAACATCCGGCTCAGTCCGACGGACAAGATGCGGGCGTTGTCGTAGTAACGAAATGCGAGAGGCATTTGAAAATAATGCGACGCGTGTTTGCCGTTCGGGTAGATAAAATGGCCTTTTCGGTATGCACCGGTGTCGGTCATTATCTTCATTACGGAATCGGGCGACGGGATAAGATCTACCATATTAACTCTCCTAAAAATGCTCGAAATAATTTAGCGAATACACGATTTTAATAACGCGGCCGCTTTTTATCAAACATCGCTCTGAAATATCTTTTGGATCAGGAATTGCTGGTCGAGATTCATCTCACGCGGCACTTCGGCCGGATCGAACCAGCGAATCTCGGTGATCTCGCGGCTGCCGATCGCTCCCGAGCCGCTCGAACGGGCTGTGTATAGTATCTCGACGTGACGTTTTAGAGTGCGGACGCGGTAGAGTTTGACGTCTGTCAATTCGAGTCCCGTCTCCTCGCGGATCTCACGCCGGATCGCGGCCTCGGGCTGTTCGCCGGGGTTCATAAACCCGCCGGGCAAACCCCAACCCGATGCCGGCCGCAAAAGGTGATCGAGCAAGAGCAACTCGCCCTTTTCATTCGTAATTATGCCGACAACCGACGCGGTGAATTTATGCTGTGTCGCACGCGTTATCCTTAAGCGAACCCATGAGGGCAGCAGCTTCCATAATTTGCTGGCTTTTGACAGGAAAAACCCCATGAAATTTGTCACCAAAAACGCGGAAAAACAACAACGTTAAAACTTTATATACACTAGAGACCGATAGTTCACATCGCGTCTTGAATATTCAATATCATAACAGTTTCCCTTCCACGAGTTTTATTATGCGCCACCTCAATATTTGGGCCCGCCCCGCCGTTGCGATCGTTTTTGTCATCTGTTCCGCCGTTTTCGGGATCGCNCANAGCGANGAATTGCGGAGCNATCTGTCGCGTTCGTTCAGTCGGGTCGATGTTGTTCATATCGAGGCGGCATCTGGAAAATTGAGTTTTCGAGNAGCCGAACGTTCGATCGAGATCGCGTTGAAACCGCACGACCTGCGAGCACCCAACTATCGTGCAGAAAACACCGGAATCGATGGAAACACCGCAGTNANATCCTCGCCCATCAACACATTCATCGGCATCGTCGTTGGCGAGGCGAACTCAAATTCGCGGATAAACTTTGTGGGCGGACGTTTTGAGGGTTATTTCGAGTCGCGGGGCGAGCAGTATTTTATTGAGCCGGCGGCGAATTATTCGGATGCGGGCGGTTTGCGGGATTATGTAGTTTATCGGCCGCAGGACGCACTTCGGACGGACGAATTCTCATGCGGCTCGCACTTTTCGGACAAGATCGAATACGGGAAAAGCCTCGCAAACTCAGGCACCGCGGCTAGTTCGGCCGGTCAGAAACGGATCGAACTGGCGACCGACGCAGATTTTGAATACGTTAATACTCTCGGTAGCATCCCAGCGGCCAACGCGGAGATCCTGGGCATTCTCAATACTGTCGAAGGCCTCTATTCGAACGAGCTGAACCTCACCATCGCAGTCACTTTCCAACATTCGTGGACGACTGCAGACTCATTTGCCGGGGCAAATACGGAACAAACGGTCCGTAATTTTCAGGCATATTGGAACGCAAATTATCCGGTATCAACAACGCCGCGGGATGCGGCACATTTNTTCTCGGGCAAGGGAAATGTGCTNTCNCAGGGCTGGGCGTTTATCGGGGTGATCTGCAACAACCCGAATTTCGCGTATGGAATGAGCGGGTACATTAATTGGTCGCCGGGGCGATATCTGATAACGGGTCACGAACTCGCCCACAACCTCGGTGCAAACCACGCGGAAGCCGCCCAGAGTTGCGGCAATTCGCTGATGAATGCCCAGTTGACGGGCGGAACCCCGCTCACGTTTTGCCAATATTCACGTGACGAGATCAACAATTTTGTGACCGCTAACGGCACATGCCTCACGTCGCGAACGGCGTGCCAATTCGATCTTGACGGCGATGCAAAATCGGACATCGCGATCTTTCGGCCCGGGCCGGGCGAATGGTGGTATCTCAAGAGCGGTGACGGCGGTAACGGGGCCGCGACGTTCGGTGCGGGTTCGGATAAGATAACGCCTGCCGATTACACGGGTGACGGCAAGACCGACCTCGCGGTCTGGCGGCCGTCGACTGGATTTTGGTTTGTTTTGAGAAGCGAAGATCAGACGTTCTATGCTTTCCCGTTCGGAACGAATGGCGATACGCCGGTGCCGTCCGATTTTGACGGTGACGGGCGTGCGGATGCGGCGGTCTACCGATCTTCATCGAATACTTGGTTTATCAACAACTCGAGCGGCGGGACGACGATCTCGCAGTTCGGTATCGCCGGTGACGTTCCTATCGCTGCTGATTACGATGGCGACAGCAGATCGGACATCGCGATCTTTCGCCCAAGCGTCGGGCAGTGGTGGATACAGCGGAGCACGGCGGGGCTTGTCGCGTTTCAATTTGGGGCAAATGGCGACCGGACAGTTCCGGGCGACTATACCGGCGACGGCAAGGCTGACGTAGCGGTGTGGCGGCCTTCGAATGGATTTTGGTCGATCATGCGTAGCGAGGATAATAGTTTTTACTCGTTCCCCTTTGGTACCGGCGGCGATGTTCCGGCGTCGGGCGATTATGACGGCGACGGCAAATTTGACGCTGCGATATTCCGCCCGTCAAGCTCGACCTGGTACGCCCAACGCTCGACCGCCGGAACGCTGATCCAGCAATTCGGCCAGACCGGCGACATTGCGATCGCAAACGCATACGTCAGGTAGTCGCGCCTCGCTAAGGGACCTATGAGATCGGGCAATGTCATGCCCGATCTTTGTTCCTGTGGTATGTGAGTTGCCTAATATTTATTTTAAAGAGAAATTGGCTTCTTTTTTCAAATCAGTCAGAGGCTGGATTTCTAGCTACGTCTTGGAGTTATCTGATTTTTGCGGGAAATTCGAACGTGTCCGAAAAGTTGGAATTGTTTCATAAATTTGGCGAAGCAGATCAAGTGAGGGTTTAATGAAGAAGTTCAAGATCGCTTGTGTTTTGATCTTTGCGGCGGTGGGTGTCGCGGGGCTTTTTACCGGAAAGGGCGTTGTGCCGAGCGCGAGTTCTTTTTCAGCCGGGCCTCCCGCGGGATTCAGCGGAGCACCCGATGAAAATGACTGTACAGCTTGTCACGTCGGACCCAGTCAGTCAGGGCAGTTCGCTATTCTTGACGCACCCGCAACGTATGTGCCCGGACAGACATACCAACTCCGTATCCGACATACAAACACCGATACTACTCGAAAAAGATGGGGTTTTCAGATGACCGCCCTTGCGGGGCAAAGTCCTGCGGGCACATTCTCAAACCTCGCTACGAGCACGCAGGTTATTACTGAAAGTGGACGTTCTTACGCGGAACAAACGCAGAACGGTTCATTTGCCGGACAGTCAGGCGGTGCGCAGTGGACGGTGAATTGGATCGCCCCGTCGACTCCGATGGGTGTGGTTAAGTTCTATGCCGCCGGCAATCAAGCAAATAATGATGGAACGTCCGAAGGCGACCAGATCTATACAACGTCCGCGACGTCGCAGGGGCCCACACCAACGCCGACTCCAACGCCGACTCCAACTCCAACTCCAACGAGCCGCACCGCATTTGATTTTGATGGTGACCAGAAAGCCGATCTTTCGATATTCAGGCCGAATGGTGCGGTATCCGAGTGGTGGTGGCTAAAGTCGTCTAGTGGCGGAAACGCGGCGCTTCAGTTCGGGGCAAATACGGACCGGCTCGTTCCGGTCGATTTTACCGGTGACGGCAAGACCGATGTAGCATTTTGGAGGCCTTCGACAGGGGAATGGTTTGTGCTTCGCAGCGAAGATTTCTCGTTCTTCGCGTTTCCATTCGGTGCGAACGGCGACGTGCCTGTTCCGGCGGATTTTGACGGAGACGGAAAGGCGGACGCGGCGGTGTTCCGCGAGAGCTCGCTCACATGGTTCATAAGCAGATCGACGGGCGGGACAGACATTATCGGCTTTGGTGCGACGGGCGACAAATCGGTCGTCGGTGATTATGATGGCGACGGTAAGGCCGATATTGCCATTTACAGGCCGGGCGGAGCCAACGGTGCCGAATGGTGGGTGCGGCGTTCGTCAACAGGAGTTGTATTTGCCGTGCAATTTGGCAATATCACGGACAAGGCCGTAATTGGTGACTATACGGGCGATGGAAAAGCAGACATCGCGTTCTGGCGGCCTTCGAACGGAAATTGGTTCATTCTGCGGAGCGAGGATTTCTCGTTCTTTGCATTCCCGTTCGGTGCCTCGACGGATATTCCGGTTCCCGGAGACTATGACGGCGATGGCAAAATTGATGCGGCGGTGTTCAGGCCTTCAAACTCGACGTGGTTTGCAAACAAATCAGGCGGCGGTACGCTGATCCAGCAATTCGGCATCACCGGCGACGTGCCGCTGCCGAATGCATTTGTGCGGTAGCCGGGAATGCTCCCATCCATGCCCGCTCGAATTTTGTAACAAGCCCATGAGGACGACACTCCAGGTGGGCAAAAAGCGGTTTTTGAAAAATGACCGATCGTGTTTTTTTATGTGTTGGGTATTAATTGTGGTACGTACCACATTTAGATCAACAAAATTGAAGAAAATGCCGTTAAATCAAGCTTTGTGACAGGTTTTTAGAGCCTTGTGACAATGTTTTTGGGGGATTGTGACGCTCAAAAAAGGCGTCTGTGACAATGAAAAAAGGCACTGTGACAATTCCAAAATGTGTCTAAAAAAACTATCGCCGCCGGCAGCGTTGTTAAAATCCCACCAAATTCCCATCGTCGTCCATCACACCCATCCAAAATAGCCGATCCCCAACCATCCCATCACTCCCACGACAACACAATAGCGAAGACCTGACACCGATTTATTTTGAAGCACCGTCATACCGATGGACACGCTGTCGAACAATAGGCAGCGGTAAGGCGGCTGTTCCGCTGCGTGGTCATTTTGCACCATCTGATTGCGGGGGTGATAAGATATCGAAGGCCGCCGCCGCAGAGGTGTGAGATTGCACCCTGACGAAACGTCGAGTGACGTCGTCATTAACGAAGGCGACCCTGATTTTATGTAATGATTTTATGCTCAAAACCTAGGGAATCGATGTTTAGCCTTTCAGGCGGTTGCAAAGGCAATCCCGGAAATAAATGAAAATGAAATACTTTCTAGCCGTATTTACTGGAATAGTTTTCGCAGGTGTGACGTACATAGTTTTGTACCTCGCATCCAACCAGAATCGTTATGAGTCACTCGTTGCGGAGGGAATCCAAACCGTCGGCGTGGTTGTCGCAAAACAGCCTGATAATCACCAGTCGATCATTTTTAAGTTTCGAGCCGACGAGTTGGACTACATAGGCACGGGAGGCGCAAACGGCGGAGTCTCGTTCGATGATGTTCGGGTTGGAAGTCCTGTTCCCGTTGTTTATGATCCATCATATCCTCTAAATTCATTTTTAGGTGATCCTAAAATTGTAATTTACAGCGACAATCGTTTCTTCGTTCCAGCCTCAATTATTCTCGGTCTGATCGTCGCGGTTCTTTCGGCAGGACTCGTCTTTATTCTGAGCAAAATTCGGAAGCGACCAGAATGAATGGAATGAATCAGGTCAAAAGGAGCCAATCGAGAGAGCAATCGTGTCAGGCGTGTTTTGTTGCTTTCTTCTTGTTAACGTCACTGACATCAGAGTGAATCTTCTGAAATTAGTTGATATATACAAACCACTCATCGGTGCAAGTCGTTGACTGAGTAGTTGGCCGGAAAGAGATTTTCCGGAGCTTCTGGGCGGCGGATGGGAAGGTGGGTTGGTGGGGTTGTGGCCGGTGATGGAGTGACGGGACTTTTTGAGGTAGAGCCGGGATATTTGGGTCGAAAACCCGTTCAAAACATTATGGTTCTTGGTGCCTTTTTTTGGGGTTCTCGATGCGTTTTTTGAGGGTTCTGGCCCCGTTTTATTCGGGTTCTCGGCGGTGTTTTTTGTCTCCTGACAGTCCGTTTTTAGGCACTTTTCTGCATTTTTGCTGATAAAAATGTGGTACTTACCACATTTCCCATCGCGCACATAAAAAAACACTATCGGTTTTTTTCGGAGGAAACGCTGTCGCTACTTTTTGGTCGCGTTTCTTTTGAAATTTGATCTAATTCCGCTGGCCGGACGGGAAGATGGACGCGGCGGTGTTTAGGTCCTTCGTTATCGAATAGTTCGGTCCGAATAGGTTAGCTTGTTTTGAAGCTTGAGATCGTTCCACAAGGATATGCTCCGTAGTTTCAGTTCCGCCGCACGTGATGCGTCCGTTTTCTCAATTGCGGCTGCGAGCCAGTCGCAGGCTTCGGCGTAATCTCGTTTTAGTAACGCGTTTTCGCTGTCGACCTCGATCGCGGACGCATATAGCCGGACGGAGTCTTCGAGGTGAGCGATGGCCAATTCTTTTGCGCCCGACCTCGCCATAGAACTGCCGAGATATGCATGAGATCGAGCAACGTCAACCTTAGATTCGAAGTATTCCGGATCATCTTTTAAAACCTGCTCGCTGAGATCTAAGGCGCGTCGAAAAAGCGTCTCGGGCCGTGTGTCCTTTTGATCTTGCCTCAATATCGAGCCCAACAGATTTAGCGTGAGCGCCGTATTCCTGTAATAACCCCGGTCTTTTGGACTTGTCGACAGCAATGCCTCGATGATACTTCTCGATCTTTCCGCAAAATCGACAGCTTTCCGGGTGTCTCCGGAAACGTAGTCGAGCATTGCCATTCGTTTGTTTGCCGCCCAGAGTGAATAATTGATACTGGTGTCGTTAGGATCAGCCGACTGTTCGCGGTTGAAACCGTCGAGAGCCATCTGGATCTCAGAACCGGCGGTCGCGTAGTCGCCAAGAGCGGTTAGCACGCTGCCTAGTTGAAGATGTGAGCGATTATCGAGCCCCGCTGCCTCTGTGGGCGACAGCGTCGGCCGGAGCTTGTCGATCAACGCAAGGCCCCGTCGGGCGGCGTCCAGTGCGTCAGCGTAACGGCCCTCTAACAAAAAGAAGTTTGCCAAGTCGGCTGTTGCCGACTGCAAATTCTTAAGATGCGACGGATCCGACGGATCGGCTGTGACCAGGTCTTCGAGAATTGATACGGCCGAACGGCACGATTCAAAGCCGGCCGCAACTGAACCGCGAACTTTGTTCGTATCGGCAAACTCGGTATATGCGATCGCAAGTTTTTCTTTATAACCGGCATTGCCCGGATCGTCCTTTAACAGCTCTATATAAATAGCTATGACCTTTTTATCCGTCGATTCCTTTTCGCTTAAAGGCATATCAGGGAGCGACGCGAGGTGCGAATATGCCTGAGCAAGTTCGTCTTTAAGGCCGCGGTCGTCTCCTGATTCAGTCGCTAAAGCGTCCAATTGTTCGATTGCTCGCTTGAGTAGTAACTGTCTGGCAGGTAGGCTGCCGGGCAGATTCTGGATAGCGCTGTGTAATTCCGTTGTAAAAGAATCAGAAAGCTTGCGCAGGCTATCAAATCGACGTTCTGCCAATTCCCGTTCGCGCCGAGCTTCAACCGATTTAGAAACGGTCGCGATCATTCCAACGGCGAGACTTAGCAGAAGCATTCCTGCGAAAGCAACCAAAAGTTTATTCCGGTGGACGAATTTTTGAGCTCTATATCCTAATGTGTCGGGCCTCGCGGAAACAGTCTGCCCCGCCTGATAGCGGCGAATGTCTTCGGCAAGATCATCAACGGTGCCGTAACGGCGTCCCGGCTCTTTTTTTATTGCCTTGAGAACGATATTGTCGAGATCGCCCCGGAGCGATCGAATATCCGAAGCTCGAATCTTCACATCGTCCGCTCCTCCCGTTCGTGCCGTTTCGCTGGGACGGCTAGGCTCAACTTCGGATACGAGATGCAAGACTTCGGCAAAATTTTTGCCTTTCGTCCGGAATGGACGTACGCCTGCCATCATCTCGTACAGGATCACGCCGAGACTATATATGTCGGTCGCCGTGGTCAGTTTTTCGCCTTTGAGCTGTTCGGGCGAGGCGTATTCGGGTGTAAATGCACGAAAATTTGTCAGGGTTTCGATCCCGCTCGGCTCGGAGACAAACAGCTTGGCGATGCCGAAGTCGAGTAGCTTCGGTTCGCCTTCGGCCGTGACGAGAATATTTGAGGGCTTTAGGTCGCGGTGGATGATCAGGTTGCGGTGTGCGTGCGAGACCGCCGAACATATCTTTAGGAACAGGGCGAGTTTTTGGTCAACGCTCAGTTCGTTTTGAGAGCAATATTGGTCGATCGGAAAGCCATCGACGTATTCCATGATCAGATATGGAAGGTCGTTTTCACTCGTGCCGCCGTCAATGAGCCGGCCAATGTTTGGATGTTCAAGTGCCGCGAGCATCTGGCGTTCGTTGCGGAACCGGCGGATCATGTCGGCTGACGTAAAGCCGCCTTTTAGCAACTTTATCGCGACTTTGCTTCTAAATTCTCCGTCCGAACGGCCGGCGAGATAAACTGCACCCATCCCGCCCTCGCCGATCTCGGAATCGATACGATATTGCCCGAACACCTGGCCGGCCTGTGACACTTTTTGCTCAAATAGCTCTAATGCCGGTGTCGCTAGAAATTCACTGCTTTGAGCATCAACGTGAGCGGCGAGCAGAGCTTTTGCCTCGGCGATGATCGAAAGATCTTCGCCGGATGCGGCCAATAGGTCATCCCTCTCTCCAAGCGGTGATTCTAGTGCCGTTTGAAAGAGTTCGAAAACCCGGCGATCTTGCGATACAACAGTCATGTCTGTAAAACGGTAAATGTTTCTACGCCGCAAGTTCCCGCCGCAGCCACGCCCGGGCAAACTCCCAGTCGCGTTCTACTGTCCGAAGGGAAATGTTGGTTCCGTCCGCGGACATGATCTCCGCTATTTCCTTGAATTTTAAGCCACCAAAAAAATGTAATTCGACGATCTGTGCCTGACGCGGAAACTTAGTTCCGAACAATTGAAGGGCGTCTTCAAGAGCGATCAGATCGGTCGGCTGTTGACCCGATTCAATGTTTCCAACATAGCTGAGCGGAACCCGTACCGCATCGCCGCCGCGTTTTTCGGCATTGTGGGCGCGTGCGTGCTCGACCAAGATCTGCCGCATCGTCCGGGCCGCGATACCGATAAAATGCGCACGGCTCTGCCAGTCAAAATCCTGCATCTGCCTCAAACCTAGAAATGCCTCGTGGACAAGAGCGGTTGCCTGAAGCGTATGATCCGAACGCTCCCGCCGAAGATACGAGCCGGCGAGCCGCCGCAATTCCTGGTATACGCTGGCGGTCAGGCGCTCGAGAGCCGACTCATCCCCACTACGCCATTCGCCGAGTAGTTCGGTGATGTTGTGGGTGATCAATTGAGCGTTCTCGTGCATAAATTATCGATCTTCGAATAGCTCTTAGATTATATAGGTCTATTGAGAATTAACGGAACGCCACAGGAATTTATTGATATGGAAATGGCGGTTTTTGAATAGCGAAATCGCACTACTTTGTAGGCGGAAAATTAAGAATAGTTGATGCGTTGGTCGCGCAATCAAAATTTTGAGAGATACCGATATGAAAAAAGAAATTGAAAAACGATCATTTGAGATGGTTCTAACGGGACTATTGTTTGCCGCAGTACTTCTGGCACAATCATACCGCGTTGCGGCACAAGCGACGCCGCAAATCGACTTTCCCGGGCCGACCGGAAGCGTTGCATTTGGAACGCAGGTAACGGCACTTCCGAACGGAAATATTGTGGTCACCGACCCGCTGTACAATGGAGATGCGTCTTCGGGTTACGGCGCGGTCTATCTTTATAGTCCGACGGGACAGTTGATCAGCCAAATGATCGGCGAAAGAGCGTCGGACGGGATCGGCAGCGGAGGCGTGACCATCCTTAGTTCGGGTGACTTTGTAGTCGCTTCGCCCGGTTGGGCCAGGTTTTTTCCGCCGCCGGTCAATCAGACGTTCACCTTTGCGGGAGCAGTTACGAGGTGCAGCGGCACGACCGGTTGCCCATCGGTGATCACATTAGCGAACAGCTTGACCGGCGACAAAGCCAATGATCTGGTAGGCGGCAACGGCAATTCGACCAGGCAACCGGCGGTTATTTCGCTGAATAACGGCAATTATGTCGTACGGAGCTACTACTGGAGTGCGTCGGCCGCTGTTCAGCACGTTGGAGCAGTAACGTTTTGCGATGGAGCGTCTAATAGCTGTGCGAATAAGATCGTATCGGGATCCAACAGTCTGATCGGTTCGAGGGCAAACGACTTTGTCGGCGGAAACATAAACGACGAGGGCAACAGCATTACTGTTTTGACTAACGGCGATTATGTTGTCGGCAGTCCGCAATGGTACAAAACCGCCGCTTCGATTGCGACTGGTGCAGTGACGAAATGCAGCGGCACGACGGGCTGCGTTGGTACGGTTTCGACGTCGAACAGCCTCACGGGCTCAAATGATGGCGACGCTCTGGGTGGCAACAATCTGAACGGTTCCGGCGGGGGTGTATTTGCTTTGCCGAATAATATGTACGTCATTGGCGATCCGTCTTGGAATTCGGCGGCGGCAAACGCTTTCGGCGGTGCAGTGATCCTTTGTAACGGAACAACGAATAATTGCACTGGCCAGACAATTACTCCGGCCAACAGCTTGATCGGCTCGACAAGCAATGACCATATCGGGGCAAACCTCACCATCTTTCCAAATGGAGATTACCTTTCAATTAGCAGCGATTGGGACAAACCTGCTCCAAATGCCGTTGTCGACGCGGGAGCCGTCACGCTNTGCCGTATGGCGTCAAATAGCTGCGCGGGGCAGACGGTAGCGACTTCAAATAGTCTGACGGGAGCCCTCGTTTCTAGCCAGATCGGCTACGGAAAGGCCGTTATTTTACCAAACGGAAATTATGTGGTTAGCAGCCCCACCTGGAAAGCGGCAGATTTCAACGGCCGTTATGGTGCAGCGACCTATTGCAACGGAACCACCAATAACTGTGCCGGGCAAACACCGTCGGCCGGGAACAGTCTGGTTGGCGATTTTGGCGACGCTGTTAGCGGAAATTTGGATGGAAACAGGGCGGGAATAACTGTCTTGACGAACGGAAATTATGTTGTCAGCAGTCCGCAATGGATCGACAGAACAACCAACCCGATAACGCAATATGTTGGAGCTGTAACTTTATGCAATGGCTCGACGGGATGCACCGGGTCGCCCAACAGGGCAAACAGTTTAACCGGGTCGGCGCAGACTGATTACGTCGGATACGACGGCGTTACGCCCTTGGCGAACGGAAATTATGTCGTCAACAGTTCGGCATGGTTCAGTCCTCAAGTGCCGATAACCCTTGGCTACGGAGCGACGACCCTGTGCAGCGGAGCTAGCAACAATTGCGCCGGGCAAACCGTTACTGCGGCGAACAGCCTAACCGGAACGAAACAAGGCGATCTTGTAGGCGTCAGCGGCTCGGTCGCGTTGCCGAACGGTAACTATGTGGTGACAAGCGGGCTTTGGGATGCTTCGCCAAGCACGGCTGACGTCGGTGCTGTAACTTTCTGTAATGCGGCGTCAAACAGTTGCGGAGGCCAGCAAGTCTCAGTGGCGAACAGCCTGACGGGTTCTGCCGCAAACGACAAGGTCGGGATGGCCGTTTCTCAGTTCCTTAGCACCGTTCGCGTTCTCCCGAATGGCAATTACTCTTTTACAAGCCCACTCTGGAACAACGGAGCGACTGCCGACACGGGTGCATTTAGCATTGGTAACAGTTCGACCGGCATTTCGGGCTCGATCACAGGTTCCAACAGTGTACGCGGCCAAACGGCGAGCGGCGGTGACGGCATCAACTATGTCGTCGGCAGTAGCTCGCGAATATATGTGGGTCGTCCAAAGGACAATAAAATTACCATAGTAGGCGGGGGGAGCCGGACGCCATTTGATTTTGACGGTGATTCGAAGACGGATCTCTCGATCTTTCGGCCGGGGCCGGGCGAGTGGTGGTGGCTGAAATCGGCGACGGGCGGGAACGCGGCGTTGCAGTTCGGGGCCGCGACGGACAAGCTGACGCCGGCGGATTTTACCGGTGATGGGAAAACTGACGTTGCTTTTTGGCGGCCCTCGACCGGATTTTGGTATGTGCTGAGGAGCGAAGATTTCTCCTTCTACTCCTTCCCGTTCGGTTCAAGCGGCGATGTGACGGTTCCGGCGGATTATGATGGTGACGGGAAAGCGGACGCGGCTGTTTTTCGTCCATCCAGCGTTACATGGTTCATTTCAAAATCGTCCGGCGGCACGCAGATAACGACTTTTGGAGCAGCAGGCGACCAGCCGGTCAACGCGGACTATGACGGCGATGGAAAGTCGGACATCGCGATCTTCCGGCCGACCGGAGCCAACGGCGCCGAATGGTGGGTACAGCGAAGTTCGAACGCGAGCGTTTTTGCCCTACAATTTGGAACCTCGACCGACAAGGCTGTGCCGGGGGATTTCACGGGCGACGGCAAGGCTGATGTGGCGTTCTGGAGGCCATCGACCGGGGCTTGGAACGTTTTAAGGAGCGAGGATTTTTCGTATTATGCGTTCCCATTCGGAGCGAATGGCGATGTCGCTTCACCTGGTGATTATGACGGGGACGGCAAGATCGATGCCGCTGTCTTTAGGCCTTCGTCATCGACATGGTTTGCCAACAAATCAGGCGGCGGAACGCTGATCCAGCAATTCGGCATAACCGGTGACGTGCCGCTGCCGAACGCGTTTGTGAGGTAGATATTAGTCACGAAAACACGAAAGGCACTAATGGGATGAAATTCCCGTTAGTGCCTTTCGTGTTTTTAACACTTAGATCATAGGTCAGTTAATACGACGCCGACGCGTCGTCGACCCGGAAGGTCGTGATGGCGGACGAATCATTTGTCGTTCGGAATTGTATCCGGACTGTCTGACCCGCGTATGGGGCGAGCGAAAATGACTTTTGCGTGTAATCGCCGGCCGTTGTCTTGTCCAGGTTGCTATATGTCCCCAGCGTCGTTAACAGCGTGCCTGAGTTATTGAGAACCTCGACAAACAGTTTATCAAACTGCGTCGTAGTACTGGTCTCGGCAGAGGTTGTGTTGAGCCAGAATTTCAGTGTCGGGCTCGTTGCCGCCGGTATCGTGATCGTCTGATAGGTTTGTCCCACTACGCTAACGACCGAACCAAAATATATGTAACCGGTACCGCCATGCGGGAAGTTGCCCGGAGTGACATAAAACGCTCCGGCTCCTGACATCACCCACGGGCTGACCGATGTTTCAAATCCGCCATTGGTGAACAATTCGATTCCAGGGGTCGGAGTGCCGGTTGCACAAGTTCCGACGCCAACCGCACACCATGCCTGGGCGACAGCAGCATAATCCGAGCTTCCGGCCCCGTAGAGTTGGGTTGCGGCGCTCAATGTTGCAGTACGTGCACCCGCGAAATTGGTGCTGGCCGTCATATACACCGACAATGCCTTGTACCAGATCTGTTCCGCATGATCGGGACCTATGCCGGTTACGGTAACGCCGCTAAGGTGATGCGTACCGCCCTGTGCGAGCAGATAGAATGCGTGATTTGCGATGCCCGAATTGATATGGACGCCGCCATTGTCTGATGATCCCGTGTACCGCTCGGTATAATGGTCGGGGTCATCGTCGGGCGTGAAGCCGCTGTTCGCCGCCGAGTGAGGGTTGTTCATGTATCGAAGCGCGTCACCATTCCCGTTTCCCGGCGTGTAGCATTCTTCGCCGATCTGCCAGTTCCAACTGCTCGGCTTTGCGAACCGGTTGACCATCGTGCCGAAAACGTCAGACATTGACTCGTTCAATGCTCCCGATTCGTTAGCGTAGGTCAGATTCGCAGTGAATTGCGTTACCCCGTGCGTCAGTTCGTGCCCTGCGATATCGATAGTCACCAGCGGGCCAAACGTAGTGCCGTCGCCGTCGCCATACACCATAAAACTACCATTCCAACCGGCGTTGTTGTAATTTGTACCATAATGAACCCTCGAAGAGATCAGCGGCGATGTACCGTCAATGGCAATGTCGGCTGTCGGCCCGCCGGTTCCGTCCATTCCGTTGCGGCCATGCACTCGACGAAAATATTCGAGCGTTGCCTCGCCACCGTATTGCGCGTCAACCGCTGCTCTATTGATCGTGGTATCCCAAATATCGTCCGTATCCGTCACACGGGACAATGTCCCCGTGGTGTTGTTGTAGTTAAATGTTCCGTGCTTAGCGGGAACCGTCGATCTGGTAAGATTCTCCATGTAAAACGTCGATCCGACGCGCGTCGTGCCGACCACAACGGTTCCGCTGTAGAGCGAATTGCCCGTTCCCGTTTGAAAGTTATCATATTGAAATAGTTTTTCACCAGTCTGCGCATCAACGAAGATGACCGGCATCGAGGTCTCACGCGAACCGTCCATACGCGTCATCGAAACGCGATACGCGAGGCGGTTGGTGTCATTGGACGGGTATATCCACAGATCTGCCTTCGGAGCCACGGTCAAATATTTAGAACCGGCATACATCTTTTTCGCCACTCTGATCGCGTCTTCAGGTTTGAGATTTGGGACCGTGCTGATCGGATCGAGCACCTTAAGGTTATCAGTGACGGCGAACAATTCGCCGTCCGGACGATGATGGACGATCGCCTCGCCTTCCCACACGGGAACGCCGCCAATTCGTTGTTGGAAACGCGTGTGAGCATAGCCTTGAGAATCGATCTCGTTCGATCTCACGCTAAATTCATCAACGTTGCCAAACGATGCCCTGCCATCCCGCGAGCGTAGAACTTCAAGACTCTTAGTTTTCGCTAGTTCGAGTTCGTCCTTGGCTCCGCCGCCGAAAACAGCCTTTTGACCATCTGCCTGCCGTTCAACGATCCCAAATACTATCAAGGACAAAACTACGAACGAAACGAATATCAATAACCTTTTCACGCGATAAGCCTCCAGTTCTTCTCAGTACGATTTGAAGAAATATAGCATTATTCGAGCAACTTCAACACCTGATTGTTGATTATTAACTGAAATTTGTTAACCTATGGAACACTGAAATTACCAATCTGATCTTTCGGAGACCGAGTATGAAATTCCGTGTTTATATGAAGTTTAATTTAGTTTGTCTTTCGATCGTGCTTGTGGCCGGGTTGGCATCCGGAACGGCCGCGATCGCAGGCGACAAACCTCAGATCCCGACTTGGCTGGCATCAACGCGATTTGCCGGCGGCGACGATTGCGTTTCGGCAACGACAATTGGAACCGCGACTTATACCGATAGCGGCGACACGACGGGAGCGAATAATACGATCGGCAATTACAGCTTGGCAACGATGCCGTCAACCTATCCAGGCCCTGATAAATTCTACAAGCTCGTATTGACATCGGCGACCAGCGTCTCGGCATCAGTGAGTCTGACGGGTTCGGCACTAGACGGTGTCGTCTATATTACAAAAACCTGCCCTGCGGGTACGGGAAATACATTGGCGGCCGCGGACACGGTTGCCTCATCGCAGGATTCGATCGGTGCGGGAGTGGGGCCGGAGATCGTACCGCTGACCTTGTTGCCAGCCGGTACATACTACATCGGCGTGGATTCATTCGCCGCAAGCGGTGCCGGCAGTGCGGGCACGTATACGCTAACAGTCACATCTCTCGCTCCAAGCGCCGCGATGGTCTCCATCAGCGGACGCGTCACAACCGCGTTTGGACAAGGCATAAAGAATGCCGAGATCCAACTTGCTAGCTCCGACGGTCGTATCCGAACTCTCAAGACAAGTTCTTTTGGCTACTATCGATTTGATGACGTTGAATCAGGCTCTTCGTACACGCTGACGGTTCGCAGCAAACAGCATTCTTTTGCGACCCCAACTCGCGTCGTTTCGGTTAGCGACGATATCGCCGACATGGATTTCACAGCTCAGCCATAATCCTTTATCGCATTAAAAAAAGAGCCGCCCCAAAATCGGAGCGGCTCTTTCTATTTCTTAAAACGCAAGCGTCCTTTACTTCACCGATACATCATCGACGCGGAACGTCGTTGTTATCGAGCTGTCCATTGTGGACCGGAACTGGACCCGAACGGTTTGGCCCTTGTAAGCGGCCAGACTGAACGATTTCTGCGAGTAAGTTGACGCCGATGCGACCTTGTTGAGGTTGCTGTAAGTCGCGAGCGTCGCCAGCAGAGTGCCTGACGTGTTTCGTACCTCGACGAACAGCTTGTCATACTGCGTTGTGGTGGTCGTCTCGCTCGAAGTAACGTTGAGCCAGAATGACATCGCGCCGGTCGCAGTCGTCGGGATTGAAACGGTCTGGTACGACTGTCCTGTGACGCTGTTGTTCACGCCGAAATAGACATAACCGGTTCCGCCGTGCGGGCTTGCGCCGCTCGCGGTGTAGAAATATCCGGTTCCCGAACCAACCCAGGGGCTGGCGCTCGTTTCAAACCCGCCGTTGACGATCAACTCAGATCCGCTCGGAGTCGGAGTCGGGGTCGGGGTTCCGCTGGTCGGGCAAGAACCGACGCCGACTGCACACCAGCCAGTTGCGACCGTGTTGTACTGCGTGCTCGTGCTGCCCCAGAGAGCGGTTGCCGAATTGAGCGTGGCAGTGCGGGCGGCTGCGAAATTGGTGCCTGACGTGAAATATGTGGTCAGAGCTTTGTACCACATTTTCGCAGCGTCGGTCGTTCCCATGCCCGTCACGGTGACGCCGCTGACACGGTTTGTGCCACCCGCCGCCATCAGGTAAAAGGCATGATTGACGATGCTCGAATTGGTATGAACGCCACCGCTGTCGGCCGTTCCGGTGTATCGGAGCGAATAATGGTCAGGATCGCCGACCGCATTCGGATTGTCCATACGGCGAAGAGCGTCGCCTGCGGTTCCCGGTGTGTAAGCGTCCTCGCCGATCTTCCATGTGTCTGCACTGACAACACCGCCATCGGCATAAAGCTCGACCATCGAGCCGAGAATATCGGACGTAGCTTCNTTCAGAGCNCCGGATTCATTGGAATACGTGAGATTTGCGGTACGTTCTGTGACGCCGTGNGTCATTTCGTGGCCGCAGATGTCGATCGTGGTGAGCGGNGTAAAGGTCGTGCCGTCGCCGTCGCCGTATGACATCTGATTGTTAAACCAGAACGCATTGTTGTAGCGTCCGCTCGTGCCAAAATGGACACGCGAGACGATCATCGGAGTTCCGCCGGATGCGGAGGTCGTCGTTCCCGGGCCTCCGCTGCCGTCGATACCGTTGCGTCCGTGGACGTTGAGATAGTAATCAAAGGTTTTCGCCGCTCCGACGTGAGCATCGACACCGGCACGCTGTGCGGTCGCATTCCAATTGTCGTCGGTGTCGGTAAAACGGGATTGGGTTCCGCCGGTTCCGGTGTTTTCGTTACCGGTCGAATTCATTGTGAAGGTTCCCTGTTTGCGGGTCAGGTCCTCCATGTAGAAGGTCGAACCGACGCTACTCGTGTTGATCGTGACTGTTCCGCTATATAGCGACGAACCGGTCCCGGTTTGCAAGTTGTTGTATTCATATACTTTCTCGCCGGTGTGTGCGTCGATGAAAACCACGGGAACGGCGGTCGCGTCCGAGCCGTCGATACGCGGTGTCTGCACGCGGTAAGCGAGATGATCACGGTCTTCGCCACGGTAGACATAGAGATCGATCGTCGGCGAACCGCTAAGCTTCGCTTGTCCGGTGTACGCATTTGTCGCGAAACGGAGGGCCTGTTTTTCGGAGAAATTAGGAGTTGTATTGACGGAAATGCCGTCTTTTAGATTGTCCGTGATGAGATCGAGCGAGCCGTCGGATTTGAGATGGACGATAGCTTCGCCTTCCCATACAGGCACACCGCCGACCGTCTGCCGGACGCGGGTGTGTGCCATTTTCAGGTCGTCGATCTCGACCTTTTGGATCTGATATTCGTCCGGGCTACCGATCGCACGCTGGGCGGCGTTATCGCGAAGGATACCCAAACTGATCTGTTTCGCATTTTCGAGTTCGTCAGCCGAACCCGTGCCAAAAACCACCTTGTTCGCATCGGCACGTTTTGAAATTGTGCCAAAGACTATCAAAATACTAACAACTAACGCCAAAAGGCCGAGAATTTTTTTCACGTTGATGATCTCCTCAAGTTTAACTTGCAGCAATGAAAGGAATGGCGAAACCGTGCGGAAAGAACGTTCTAACCAATTTCACCATAAAGCTAAATTTGTCTATTCAATAACCGGCTGTGACCGGTAAACTTTGTTTAAACGATTTGGAAAGGCAAGAGAATTCTATCATCAAAATTAATTGAGTCAAGTATGAACAATGCTGATAGCACCATGATCGATAATTTATTTTCGATGGGAGATGTNGGTGCTGTCTTTTCGTGGGATCGGGTAAGCGAGGTCCATCGCGTCCGCAACGGTATCTACCAGAGAAATGGCCGTCTGATATCGCTGCTCACCGATTTTGGCCGGATCAATCCGTGCTACCCCGATTTTCACGGCGACACGAGTGACGTTATCCATTACACCGGCTCGGGGAGGCGTGGTGATCAGAAACTCGATGCAGCAAACCGGGCTTTACTGGATTCTGTCGAGAGTAGTATCTCCGTCCCGCTTTTTAACAAGCTTGCGCCCGGAAAATGGGAATTTCTCGGCTACTGGCGGGTGTTGGATGGTATGTATATCTATGACGAAGCAGGGGAACGAATGGTATGGAAGTTCAAACTTAGTAGACAAATATCCGAGTAAAAATGGGCCTTTCGGAATCGTCGTAAACCGGAAGGCCCCAAGGAGCAAAAACGACCTCATCGCCTAAAANAAAGCGGTAAAATCAACATTGCTCAAGTCGTCTGTAACGGTCACGACGCGTGTGGGCTCGCCGAACAAATAGCGTTTGTCCGAGATCGACAAAACGTACGTCTCGCCTGCGGGGACATCTTCNAATGAGTANTTTCCAAANGGATTAGTAATTGCCGATCTCACAACACCGTCCGGGCCAGTGAGCGTAACCACAGATCTCGGAACGCCNCGTCCGAATGAATTCAAGGCCCGTCCGCTCACCGTTACGCCAGCCGCCGTGAATATAGCCGGTGCCTGTATGCTGACTACATCGACTTCGAGTTGGCCCGGCCCGTCCCAAGTCACGGTCGGTGTCGTCATAAATCTGACACGTATCGTCTGTCCCGCAAAGGCATTTAGGTTTGCATATCTAAGCTGCCAGCCGGTATCGGTATTGCCATTTGCGGGAGCGGTGATGGTCAACAGGTTTTGTAAGACGACATTGGACGTATTTACGATATCGACACGATATGTTACCGTTCCGCAGAGCGGTTCGCCGCTGCCGCCGCAGAATTCGGACAAATTATCCTGGAACCGGTCGCGCCAACGGAGTTGGGCGGTTCCTGCAGGCAGCGTGACCTGTTGATACAAAATAAATGAGCTCCCTGCATTGCTAGCTATTCCTTGCCAAGCATCGCGCGTTCCATGCTGAGGTGATGTCACGACCGGAACCGGGATAAACCCGCCGCCTGCCCCAGCCGTGCTTACACTCCAAATAAGGAAAGGATTGGTCGCATTCGTCGTGACCCAACCCGTAAAATTCCCAGTTTCAAAACTGCCATTTGTTACCAACTCCGCAGCATTTGCGGGACGAATTGACAGCAGCAGCGCTGCCAAGAGTAGAAAACCAAAGGTCTGTTTCGCACCAACGATCGATCTGCGATGTTTTTCTTTAACTTTATGTTTCATAGTTAGTCCTCCAATTTGTGAGGAAATTCATAAAATTGTGGGTTCTACTTAGTAATGAGTTTTTGGGCCGAAATCTTACAGGTTTTTTTGATTTTTTTTTGGTAAGGCGGTGTTTTGAAAAAAAAATTATGGATGAAGCGCGATTTTCGGAGTAGNATAGTGGGTCAATANCAAAATTACCCTGGAAATGTTTTCGCTATTCGCGATGCTTTCCGAATAGCGGAGGTTTTACGAGATGAAAAGGTTTCGTNTCCTACAGAAAAATAGAACGGAGCTGGTAGCGGGACTGTTGGTGATCCTTGTCGCGACGACGGCTTGTGCNGGCTTTAAAAAACCTTGGCGNGANTATTCCGAAAAGCCGTTCTCATCGGCAGAATGGCTCGCGGGNGACAAGATCGAGCGGGGGCGGATGACGCGGGACATGTTTCGAAATCCGAAGGTCGAGATGGGTTCACGCGATCTTGCACTTAAAACACTGGGTGAACCGGATCTCAAAAAGACCATAGAAAACCGTGAAGTTTGGTTCTACCGGATTGATTTCGGCATTCCCGGAGCGATGGACGTCATTCCGATATCGTTTGACGAAAAGGGGCGCGGTTCGGTCGGAATGGCCAAGGGCGGTACGATGTCGATAGCGGCCAAGGAAAGCGAATTGTGAGATGGTCGAATTTCGTTCCTGTGACCTAATCGAGTCAACGGTTTTCGATCGCCATCTGGCATTGTAGAAAACGGCCGACCAAATTAGCTTGGTCGGCCGTTTTTTTCCTTTGGCAACTTTAATGGATCAATGCATTTGGTACGGGGACATCGGCCGCCGTACCCCAGCGAAATCCGGTATATCCCGCACTGGAACGCAGCAAGTACCAAATACCATCCGACGGCCGAAACACCGCAATATCCGCCTTGCCGTCACCGTCNTAATCNGCAGGAACAGGTTTATCNCCAGAAGTGCCAAATGGCAGAATTGAGGATCCTCCAGTGCTACTGTTTAGAACGTACCAAACACCCGTAGAAGGCCGGAAAACTGCGAAGTCGGTCTTTCCGTCACCGTCAAAGTCAGCNGGTGCGGGAATGTCTTCGCCGATGCCCCAACGAGTTGCCCGCTGCCCTCCGTCAGCACTGCTATACCACCACCAATTTCCGTCCGACGGACGATAGATGGCCGGATCGGCCATTCCGTCGCCATTGAAATCGCCGATAACAGGTTTATCCCCGCTCGCTCCGAACCAAATATCGGACATAATTCCCGACGCTGAGCTTACCCGGTACCAATGTCCGTTGGACGGACGATAGACCACATAGTCCGATCGGCCGTCACCGTCGATATCGGACGGCATAGGGATGTCACCGGTTTGACCGTGGCGGTAGTTGATCTGCTGGCCGTTGACTGTGCTCAGTGACCAGAAATCGTTGTTCGAGGGCCGATATATCGCAATATCGGTCTTTAAGTCGCCATCGAAATCTGACGGGACCGGCACATCGCCACTCAAGGCGAAAGGCCTCTGCATAAGGCCCGAATCAGAACTGCGAAGTATATACCACATGCCTTCGCTCGGCCTAAAGACGGCAATGTCAGCTTTTCCGTCGCCGTCAAAGTCGAATGGTCCCGGGCGGATCGCGGGCTTCGCAGGCTGCCAATCAGCGTGATTGCCATTCTGAACAAGTAGTTGCCCTCCGCCGGCAATCACTACTGCCTCAACATCGTATTGGAACGGAGTAACCAGCCGGGAATAGATGACCTTTGTGCCGTCCGGCGAAAACGAAGGTTTATATACCCGCCCGCTGATACCGGTCGTTACCGGATTTGTGCCATTCGCATTTGCGATAAAAAACTCTGAAGTGAACGGCCCGCTGTCATAGTGCCAATAAAGCAGCTTTGTGCCGTCAGGCGAAAAACTTGGCGTAAAATCGTTGAACGTACCTGTCGGCGACGTGATCTGGAGGGCATTCGAGCCATCCGCGGCGTTCATGATAAACAAGGCGAATGGACCTTGATTATCGCTGTTCGGCGAGCGTGAGAAAACGATCTTAGCTCCGTCGGGTGAAAATGCCGGCTCTCTGTCCTGTACATTATTATTAGTCAGACGGAGCGAGTTCGAACCGTCGGCCGCATTGATCGTATAGATCTCTTGAGTGCCGTCGCGGCTGCTGACGAATGCGATCCTTGTGCCGTCAGGCGAGTATGCCGGATATTCATCGGTGCCCGCCGCTGTGGTCAAACGCTGAATATTTGAACCGTCAACATTGATGCGATAGATCTCATAGTCGCCCGATCGATTGCTTCGAAACGCTACCTGTGTTCCGTCGGGAGAAAATGCCGGATCTTCATTGATCCCTCCACTGGTGAGAATGGTCGTATTGGTGCCATCGGAACTCGATATGTAGATATCCGAACCGCGAACAAAAACGACTTTTCCGTTAACCCGGCAGTTTAAGGTAGGGCAAGTTTGGCCCGCGGCAAAATCGGCTATCTGATTACCGACGGGATTAACAAAAATACGCCGCCGAGGCGTAAAGATGTGATTTGCAAATGCGGGGGTGACAGTGTAATTTCCACTCTCAGGCAGCTCGAACCGGTATTCGCCAAATGAATTAGTTGCCATGGTGCCTGTCGAGGATCCGGTAAGGTTAACAAATACTCCGGCGAGGCTTTCTCCATTTCGCGTGATCCGTCCGCTCAGGATGACGGTGTTGGGCCGGTCTGGCAACGGTTGGAATGCGGGGCTGTCGTTTTCGTTGCGGCCCGGTTGGTTAGGAATATCGGCCACGATCCGCAGCTGATTACCCCCAACAGCGTCCATAACAAATATCCCGTTATTCGTAGTGCCACGCCGGACGAAGGCTATCTTAGTTCCGTCGCTCGACCAGGACGGTTTTCTATCCTGACCGTTATTCGTAAGCGATATTTCGTTTGTACCGTCAAGGTTTATGACCGAGATCCCGCTTCCGGCTTTTCCAAAAATGATCTTGTCGCCGCGGGGCGACCATGCCGGATCGGTGTCAGGAACTGAATTGGCTGTAACGCGATGTTCATTTGATCCGTCGGCGTTGATGACCCAGATATCTTCGACGGTCGTAAACGCCAATTTAGTTCCATCGGGCGACCAAGCCGGTGCGGCAGGAAATGATTGGCTTATCGCGGTAAATGGAGACTGACCGGCTCCGTCCGATCCCATTGTCCATATCTGACCATCACGCTCATAGGCGATCTTGCCGCCCAAAGACCACGAAGGATTTTGTTCGATGACACTCGAATTATTATTCGTGATGTTGACCTTTCCGCTACCGTCGGCATTCATTACCCAAATGTCCGAATCACTGCTGTAAACGAGCTTAGTGCCGTCGGGTGACCATGCGGGGTCAGTGTTTAGAACCGGCGGGATTGACGCGGCGGCGATAGTCGTTTCGCCCGTCCCGTCGCTATTGACGGAGAGGATCGGGCTCGCTACTAGTCCGGTTGTGAAATAATTGGTCCGATGAAACGCGATCTTGCCGAGAGCGGCAGGTTGTGCGACAACCTCGCGCATTTCCGATCGTTCCGCTTGATAGAGAG
>JGI24770J26754_10000660_pt1 | contig 24679 bp, 21 predicted proteins | sample LakOneMetagenome_FD_26754 | JGI IMG/M metagenome (IMG submission 26754) | reverse complement strand
TTTCACCTGAGCATTCTCAAGTTCGAGACGGCTGGCCAAAGCGCCGGGCAGGCGCACGACATGAAGCTCATTGGCATCATCAATGCGCATCACTACCGCTCGCAAATTCTTGCCGCTCGTGAGCAGCTCAAGCGTCCGCAACGCCTTGCTCCGGCAACGATGGACGCCGCGGATCGTGCGCAGGCGGACGCCCTGCGAGCGATTCAGCACAGTCTTGAAGAAATCGCCGTCCTGTTAAAGGAGCGGCTGCCGAAATAGCGGTCGGCTGTTATTGCGGAGGACCGAAACCACCACCGCCCGGTGTCTGGATGACGAACACGTCGTCTACCTGCATTTCAACTTCGCAGATATGGCCGTAGTCTTCGCGACCGCCGCCTGCTCGCTCTACCCAATTTTTTGCCGCTGCGCCTGGTTCGCCGCCGTCCATGCCGTGCGGGCGGTTGACACGATTGTTGGCGAGAATCGCCGCAGTCATTGGCGACAGGAAGCGGATACGACGATCCGCGCCATCGCCGCCGTGATACTTGCCTTTGCCGCCAGTACCCCGATTGATCGTGTGTGAATCAACGCGCACCGGATAGCGGAATTCAAGAACTTCCGGGTCGGTTAGGCGCGAGTTGGTCATGTGGCATTGCACGACACTGGTTCCGTCAAAATCAGGGCCAGCGCCAGACCCACCCGAGATCGTCTCGTAATACTGATAGGTATCGTTGCCGAACGTGAAGTTGGTCATGGTGCCATAGGCACCAGCAAGTACGCCCAGAGCGCCGTAGAGGCAGTTGGTCGCAGCCTGCGACACCTCGACGTTGCCGGCCACCACCGCCGCTGGATACACCGGCGACAACATGCTGCCGTCAGGGATCACGATATCGATGGGCTTCAGGCAGCCCGCGTTCATCGGAATCTCGTCGTCAACTAGCGTGCGGAAGACGTAAAGCACAACGGCACGGCTCACACTGCGGGGTGCGTTGAAATTGCTTGGGCGCTGCGCTGACGTCCCCGTAAAGTCCACTTTGGCCGATCGCTCCGCACGATTGATCGACACCTTGACGTGAATGTGGCTGCCGTCATCGAGGTCGACGCCGAACTCGCCATCGGTGAGTTTGTGAATTACGCGGCGCACGCTTTCCTCTGCGTTGTCCTGCACGTGATTCATGTACGCCACGACAACGTCACGCCCAAAGTGTTCCACCATTTTGGCCAGCTCGATTGCCCCCTTGTTGCAGCTTGCAACCTGCGCACGCAGGTCGGCGATGTTCTGGGTGACATTGCGTACGGGATGGGCGTCGTGGGTCAGGATGTGAGTTAATTCCTCCTCGAGGAACACACCCTCGCGAACCAGTTGCACGTTGTCGAGCAACACGCCCTCTTCCGAAATGTGTTTCGAGAACGGCGGCATCGAACCCGGCGTGATACCGCCGATGTCTGCGTGATGACCACGTGCGGCCGTGTAGAAGAGCGGCTTCGTTTCACCCGGCAGGAACACAGGTGTGACGACGGTTACGTCGGGAATGTGGGTCCCACCCGCGTACGGTGCGTTTAGCACGAAGGCGTCACCCGGCTTCATGGTGCCCGCGCGTTTCTCCAGAATCACGCGCACGCTTTCGCCCATCGATCCGAGATGCACCGGCATGTGCGGTGCGTTGGCGACGAGATTACCTTCAGGGTCGAAGATCGCGCAGGAGAAATCGAGGCGTTCCTTGATATTGACCGAGTAGCTGGTGTTGGCNAGCGTNACNCCCATCTGCTCGGCAATCGCCATAAACAGATTGTTGAAAACCTCAAGCAGCACCGGATCGGCCGTGGTGCCGATGGCGTGGGCGCGCTCCGCCTTTTTCGTGCGTTCGAGCACAAGATGGTTTTGTGTGGTGACGACCGCGCGCCACTCCGGCTCAACCACCGTCGTAGCGATGGGCTCTTTNATGATGGCCGGGCCAACGATAACGTCACCCGGTCGCAGGTCTTCGCGATAGAACACCTGCGTCGGTCGCAGCGCGTCGTCGCTGAATACCTTGACTTCGGCACGGGCGTGCAAGCCTTCTGCTCGNGCCGCAAGATCGGGCGCCGCCTCCCGCGCAGATTGCGCGTGACCAATCGCTTCCGCTGCAACCGCCTCAACAACAAGCGCACGACCCGGCATCAGGAAGCCATAACGTTGTCGATAAGTCGCTTCGAACGCCTTGAGCAGTGAAGCGTTCGATGTCGATGCTTCCAGCGGCAACTCAATCGTCGTATCGGTACCGTCGTATTTAAGTGCAAGCGAGTTCACAACGCGCACTTGGGCCGCCGTGAGCCCCTGTGCTTCCACGTCGGCGCGCGCATGGCTGCCAAGCGCTGAGAACTCGGCGGTAAGCGACGCCAACAACTCGTCCGACAATTCCTTCTCAACGGCCGCCTGCCTAAGCGTGCGCACATCGGCGAGGCCCATTCCATACGCCGAGAGCACGCCCGCGAAGGGATGGATGTACACGCGTTGCATGCCGAGCGCGTCGGCGACCATGCAGGCATGCTGGCCCCCCGCGCCACCGAAGCAGGTCAGCGTGTACTCGGTCACGTCATACCCGCGCTGCACACTGATGTGCTTGATCGCGTTGGCCATGTTTTCGACGGCAATGCGCAGGAAGCCCGCGGCAATTTCTTCGGGTGACTTCTTTTGACCGGTCGCTTTTTCAACCTGCAACGCGAGCAGTTCAAATTTTTCAAAGACCGCACAGGCATCGAGCGGCTCGTCGCCGTTTGGCCCGAAGACTGCCGGAAACAGTTCCGGGCGCAACTTGCCAACCATGACGTTGCAGTCAGTGACCGTCAACGGACCGCCACGACGATAGGCCGCCGGCCCGGGATTGGCACCCGCGCTCTCCGGCCCCACACGGAACTTGCTGCCGTCAAATGTGCAGATCGATCCGCCGCCTGCGGCCACGGTGTGAATCTGCATGATTGGCGCACGCAAACGGACGCCCGCNACTTCGGTTTCGAACGCGCGTTCATACTCACCGGCGAAATGGGTGACGTCCGTGGACGTGCCCCCCATGTCAAACCCGATCATCTTGTCGAATCCCGCGAGCTGCGTGACTGCCGCTGCGCCGACAATGCCGCCTGCGGGACCGGAAAGAATCGCATCCTTGCCCTGAAACTTGTGTGCGTCAGTGAGTCCGCCCGAGCTTTGCATGAATTGCAGGCGAACATTGCCGAGCGCCGATTGCACCTGCTCGACATAACGACGCAGAATCGGCGACAAGTAGGCATCCACCACGGCGGTGTCACCACGGGACACGAACTTCATCAGTGGTGACACTTCATGCGACACGCTGATCTGCGTGAAGCCGATATCCTGAGCTATGCGCTTCAGCGCCGCTTCATGCTGCGTATAGCGATAGCCATGCATCAGGCACACCGCAACCGTCCTGAATCCCTCACTAAATGCGGCCTCCAGGTCAATGCGCGCCATCGCTTCGTTCAACGACAATACAACATCGCCGTGTGCGCCGATGCGCTCGTCAACCTCAACAACCGACTCGTAAAGCAGTTCCGGCAACTCAATCTTGCGAACAAAAAGTTTGGGGCGAGCCTGATAGGCGATGCGAAGCTGGTCACGAAAACCACGCGTCACGACAAGCAGCGTGCGTTCACCCTTGCGTTCAAGCAGCGCATTGGTGGCAACCGTGGTGCCCATCTTGACGGCCTCAATCTGCTCAGCGGGAATCGCTTCACCTGCTTTAAGGCCCAACAGATCCCGCACACCCTGAACCGCCGCATCCTTGTAGCGTTCCGGATTTTCAGAGAGCAGTTTGTGCGTGACAAGCGTCCCATCTGGCTTCCTCGCCACGATGTCGGTGAAGGTGCCTCCCCGGTCAATCCAGAATTGCCACTGGTTGTTCGCCACTACTTCCTCGGTTCCTGCTGCCTTCATTTACTCGCTGCCATGAAATACGGTATAAAAACTTCGAGAGCGTCGGCGCCGACCGCCTTCACCCATTCACTGGAAAACCGCTCGCCGATGCGCTGGATCTCCCGTTCCAGACCCGGTGGGGTAGCGCCGATCTTAACGCCATTGCGACGCAGCGTTTCCACCGATTCCTGGGCGGCCAGCTCGCTGGCCGCCCAGCCACGGCGCTCGGCGCTTTCGGCGGCACGCATGACGGCGGTGCGCGCCTCGGTCGGCAGTGAGTTAAAGCGCTTCAGGTTCACCAGAACAATATTCTTGGGATACCAGGCGTTGATCTCATAGTAGTAGCGAACGTGATCCCAAACGCGACTCTCAACGCCCGTCACGGCCGAAGTGATCATACTGTCAATGCGGCCATCGGTCAGCGCCTTGCCTACGTCCACCATCGCTACATTTACCGGCGTTGCACCAAGCGACTGCGCGATGCGCACCGTCGTATCGTTATAAGTGCGCATGTTGGAGCCACGAAAATCCTTCGCATCCACAATGGGTCGTTTCGAATAGAGCCCTTGCGGCGGCCACGGCACGGCATAGAGCAGCTTCAGTCCGCGCTGCGCAAGAAGCCGCTCCATGGTCGGTCGTTGCAGCGCCCAAAGGCGGCGCGCATCCGGGTAGCTACCGACGACGAACGGCACCGAATCTGCGCCAGCAAGACTCAGGTCCTTGACCATGCTGGTCATGATCGTTTCGCCTGCGTCAACGCGACCGTCCTGCACCGCCTGACGGACATCGTTGAGCGACACCAGGCTGTTGCCGGGATAAACCTCTATCTTCAGGGCGCCTTCTGTCGCGCGGACCACGTCGTTGGCGAAGGTCGTGATGTTCTGTGTGTGAAAGGAGTCCGCGCGATAGCCGGTAGCTAGCTTCCACGTCACCTGGGCAAATGCGGCGGACGAGAAAGAAGTGATCAGCAGTAACGTAACCAGGATACGACGATTCATGATGAAACCTCCGTGGATTGACTACATGTGGTTCGGAAGCCAGAGCACAATGTCCTGCACAAAGTAGGTCGCAAGTACCGCAACCAGCATCAGGAAGAACAGCGGCATGGCGGTACGCGCGAGGTAAGTGATTTCCCGCCCCGTCAGGTTCTGCAGTACAAACAGGTTGAACCCCACAGGCGGCGTGATTTGCGCCATCTCCACCACTAGCACGATGAAGATACCGAACCAGATCAGATCAAATCCGGCTTTCTGTACCGTCGGCAGCAGGACGGTCATGGTTAGCACCACCATCGAGATGCCGTCAAGGAAACAGCCGAGCACGATGAAGAAGCCCGTAAGCATCAGTATCAGCACGAATGGCGAAAGGTTGAGACCGCCAATGAACTCTGCCAGATGCCTCGGCAAACCCATGAAACCCATAGCGAGCGTGAGGAAGGCCGCACCGGCAAGAATGAGCCCGATCATGCAATAGACACGACATGCGGCGATCAGCCCTTCCTTGAACAGCTCCCACGTCAGTGAACGCTCGATCGCGGCAAGCACGAGAGAGCCTGCAACGCCGAAAGCGGCAGCCTCGGTCGCTGTGGCAATGCCACTGTAGATCGAACCGAGCACAACCGCGATCAACGACACAACCGGAATGAGATGACGCGATTCGTAGAGCTTTTCTTTAAAGCTGAAAACCGCATCCGCGGCCGGCACTTTGTCTTTGTTGAACAAAGCCCAAACGATGATGTAGCCCATGAACAGCGAGGCCAGCATCAGTCCGGGAATGACACCCGCAATGAAGAGCTTGGCGATGGACACGTTCGCCGCGACGCCATACACAATCATGATGATCGACGGCGGGATCAAGAGTCCCAGCGTACCGGCACCAGCGAGCGTGCCGATGGCAATGTCATCTGGGTACCCGCGCTTCTTGAGCTCTGGCAGCGTGATTTTTCCGATGGTGGCGCAGGTCGCAGCACTTGATCCTGACACTGCCGCGAAAATTGTGCAGCCAATGACATTGGTGTGCAGCAATCGGCCCGGCAAATGATTTAGCCAGGGCGCGAGCCCTTTGAACATGTCGCTGCTGAGCTTGCTGCGGAAGAGGATTTCGCCCATCCACAAGAACAGGGGCAATGCGGTGAGTGTCCAGCTGGAAGTTGAACCCCAAATGGTGAGTACCATGCTGTCGCCAACGGGGCGTGAGGTGAACAGTTGCATCGCGAACAATGCAACACCGAGCAGTGACAGACCGATCCAGAGGCCAGAGCCGAGAACGATCAGCAATACGATGATCAAGCCGAATGCGAGGATGACTTCCATGATGGCCCTATTCGAAGTTCGCTGACGCGTTGTCGGCGAAGAACGGTTGAGCCCGCAGGCGAGAGACCAGTGCGTCAAGGAAGGCCAACGCGAAACCTGCACAACCAACGACCATCGTCAATTGCGGAATCCACAGTGGCGTGGCGTCGGCAGCTGGGGATACGTCGTGCGTTGTGTAAGACACCCAGGCCAATTGGGCGGCATACCAGGTCACAAAGACAGCGAGCACCAAGCCCGCGATCAGCGCCCAGTATTCGAAGACAATACGCGCCCGTTCCGGCAAACGCTGCAGCAATAGTGACACGCGAATGTGATCACCATGTTGCAGCGTTTCCGGAAGCGCAAGAAACAGGGCCGCAGCGATTGAGTACCCGGCGTAGGCGTCGAGCCCCTGCAGATCCCAATGCATCTCGCGCGCGGCAACACCCAGCATGATCGCCGCAAAGGCGAGCAGCATGGAAATGCAGGCCAGCAGCATCAGAAACCGGTATATCCTGGAGCAAAACGTTCCCATATCGCATCCCCTCGATGTGATTCAGACCAATTGAGTTTTTCTGGCGTCCTCTCTTTAGAGGTCCGTCTATTTCAGGCTAAGGCGCGCTGATATGCGCCAGCAGTCGTCGACTACTTTTTTCGGTACGCACCGATGATCGCCTGACCATCTGCGCCCGCCGCTTTCGTCCAGTCTGATGTCATTGCGTCGCCAATCGACAACAACTCTTTCTTGAGCGAATCAGAGGGTGCTGAAACCTTCATTCCTTTGGCCGCGAGTTCCTTGATGAACTCACTATCCTTTTGCTCGCTGGTTTGCCATCCGCGCAGCTCAGCTGCGGCAGCCGACTTGAGAACTGCGTCCTGTGTCGCCTTATCGAGCGCGTCAAACGCCTTCTGACTAACGACTGTCGCATTGCGGGGCAACCAAGCAGCGACTGAATAGAAATATTTGGTCTGCTCAAACAGTTTGTTCTCGATACCACTTGCGCTGGAGGTCAGGAAATTCTCGACTGTTCCGGTGGCTAGGGCCTGCCCAAGTTCTGCGAGCTGAATAGTTGTCGGCTGCGCTTTGAGCAACTGCGCAATGCGGGTGGTCGCAGGGTTGTAGGCGCGCATCTTGGTTCCCTTCAGATCGTCGGGGCCGTTGATCTGCTTGACCGAGTACAAGGACTGCGGAGGCCACGGCACCGAGAAGAGCAACTTTATACCCTGGCTCGCAAGAAGTTTTTCGAGTGCGGGGCGCTGCGCTTCATAAAGCTTTCTTGCGTCCGCGTAACTAGTTGCGAGGAAGGGAATCGAGTCAACACCAAATAGCGCATTTTCGTTCGCGGATCCAGACAGGATGAATTCGCCCGCCTGCGTCTGACCGGTTTGCACGGCCCGCTTGATCTCGTTGGCCTTGTACAGCGAACCGTTGGCGTGTAAAGTGATTTTGAGTTTTCCTGCAGTGGCCTTGTCTACGTCGTTCGCGAACGCCTGCACATTTTCAGTTTGAAAGCTACCCGTCGCGTAGCCGGTCGGCAGGTCCCATTTAGTCTGCGCGAAGCTCGCCGCTGCCGCCAGACTTGCGGCCAATAAAGCCAAAACGTTCTTCATGAGAATCCCCTAAAAATAATTGAGTGACCGAGCCGCTAAAAGCTCGCTAGTTGATGATTGAACAAATCGGTAATCAGCATCGCGCCCGGTGCGTGCGTGATGCAGAAATCGGGTTTGGCCTGTGTGATTGCCGCTTGCGGCGTAACGCCGCACGCCCAAAACACGGGAACTTCGTCATCGTTCACCGCGACTGGATCCCCATAGTCAGGCGCGTTCAGATCAGCAATACCAATCAGGTGTGGCAGCCCGACGTGTACTGGTGCGCCATGCACCTGCGGAAAGCGCGACGTGATCTGCACTGCGCGTATGGCATCTGCCGGGCGAAATGGTCGCATCGAAACCACCATGGGCCCGTGAAACGGCCCGGCAGGCGCTGTCGAAATGTTTGAACGAAACATCGCCACGTTCTTTCCCTGCTCAATGTGCCGCAATGGCATGCCTGCATCCTGCAGAGCCTGCTCGAACGAGAACGAACAACCGATAACAAAGGTCACAAGGTCATCACGCCACAAGTCTGTGATATCAGTCGGTTGATCAGCCAACTGGCCGTCACGCCACACTCGATATTGCGGAACGTCTGTACGAATATCGATGTCGCAACCAAGTTCGGGAAGTCGCCATCGTCCAGGCTCCGATACTGCAAGCAAAGGGCACGGTTTTGGATTACGCTGGCAGTAGCGGAGAAAGTCATTGGCCAACGTTTCGGGCAGGATTACAACATTGCCCTGCACGTGCTGATGGGCAAGGCCGCTGGTGTGACTTGTCCATTCGCCGGTCCGGATTTTTCCGCGCGCCGTCAAGGCAGCGAGACGGCCTTTTGCCGACGGAGTGTCACTCGCTATTTGGGCCAGAGGCATGCTGATGCAATTCGCCGTGTTTGTTGATGGAAGCGATTCTGTCGAGCGACAAGGCGCCATGCAAACACAAAATTTTCTTGTTACGTCATCGTTTTTTTCGATGCTTTGTCAGGCGTATTGAGTGCTCCGTAGCGCTTTCGAGCAACTGGTCAGCCATCAGCGCAGTGGGATCAGACCGGTAACTCGCGTGGATGGGCAACGGTGGCAATTCACTTGCGCATAACAGTGCTTTGATCGTTCGCGACTCCTGCAACCGGGTCACAGCAGCGGCTGGCAGCGTTGCCACGCCGAACCCGCCTTGAACCAGTTGCACCATCGCCGAAATGGATGAAATCGCGTGTACTTTTCGTGGCTGCACACCTTCAGATTTCAGGAGATCCAGTAGGCCAACGTACGGCTGTGACCCACGCTGAAAGGTCAACAGATCATGCTCCTCAAAGTCTTTCAGTACGTACCGGCGCTTGGTGTGCGTGTCGGAATTTCCGACAAAACACATATCCATAGCTGGCAGCGTTCTGGTACGAACACCGTCACCGCTGGCAGGCAGCGCTGCAAAGGCAAGATCCAGCACGCCGCGTCGGAGCTGATCGATCAGAACCGGCGTTGTCTCAACGGTGAGTTCAAGTTCAAGGGCAGTATGTTCTGCCCGGAGTTGCTGTATCCATGGAATCAACCACGAATGCAGCACCGACTCGATGGCTCCAACTCTCACGGTCAATTGCGGTGATTCGCCTGAACCGATCTCTTCTTTGGCAGCGCGCTGCAATTCAAGCAGCTTCTGCGCGTGCATCAGGAATCGTGATCCGGCGACGGTGAGGCGGAACGTCTTGTCGCGCCGATCCAGCAGCAGCGCGCCGAGTTCGTCTTCAAGCGCTGCCACTCGCGCGGACATTGCCGACTGCGTGATGAACAATTTTTCCGCCGCACGCGACACCGACTTGAGCGTCGCAACCCAATAGAAGGCCTCGACGAAGCGCAGGTTCATGAAGCGTCAGTGGCGTGCGGAGCCATCGCCCGTATCTATAGCTTCATGTTGGTTGGCAACCATGTCACGATACCCGGCAAGAAGTAGATGATCAGCACCGCAACACACATCAGGAAGAACATGGGCAACGTCACCCGGGCGATGTAGGTCAACTCGCGCTTGGTCATGCCCTGTAGCACAAACAGGTTAAAGCCGACAGGCGGCGTGATTTGCGCCATTTCGACCACCAGTGTGATGAAGATTCCAAACCAGATGAGGTCGATACCTGCACTTTGAACGGTGGGTAAGATCACGCCCATCGTCAGTACAACCATCGAAATGCCATCGAGGAAGCAGCCGAGCAAAATGTAGAACAGCGCGAGCGCGATGATGAGCCAGAACTGCGACAGACCGAGACCATTGATGAACTCCGCCAAGGCCCGAGGCAACCCAAGATAGCCCATCGCCAGCGTCAGGAAGGCCGCGCCGGTAAGGATGAGTGCAATCATGCAGTAGAGGCGTGTGGCGCCGAGCAGGCTGTCCTTGAACGTCGTCCAGCTAAGCGATCCTTGCAACAGCGACAGAATGAGGGAGCCGACAACACCGACCGCCGCGGCCTCCGTGGCCGTGGCGATGCCGGTGTAAATCGAACCAAGCACCGCCATGATCAAGAGCACGACCGGAATCAGATGGCGCGACTCGTGCAGTTTCTGCATGAAGGTGTAGCTCGCACTTGCAGCCGGTATCTTCCCGGGATTGAACAGGGCCCAGACTACGATGTAACCCGAGAACAGCGTAGCAAGCATGACGCCCGGCAGCACACCCGCCATGAATAGCTTTGAAATGGAAACGTCAGCAGCAACGCCGTACACGATCATGATGATCGAAGGCGGTATCAGCAGGCCCAGCGTGCCCGCGCCCGCCAGCGTGCCAATGATCTGGTCGTCAGGATAGCCACGACGCTTGAGCTCAGGCAACGTCATCTTGCCAATGGTGGCGCAGGTCGCCGCAGATGAGCCAGAGACCGCCGCGAAGATCGCGCAACCAATCACGTTGGTATGCAACAAGCGCCCCGGCAGCCTTTCGACCCATGGCGCCAGCCCCTTGAACATGTCCTGCGACAGCCGCGTGCGAAACAGGATTTCACCCATCCACACGAACAGTGGCAGTGCAGTGAGCGTCCAGCTACTCGACGCCCCCCAAATCGTCACCGCCATGGCGTCGCCCGCAGGACGCGAGGAAAACAGTTCCATCGCGACCCAGGCAACACCGGCAAGCGTCAGGCCGATCCAAACGCCCCCAGCGAGAAGTCCGAAGAGCACCGCCACCAATAGCAACGTAATCAGAATATCCATGTGATGCTCGCCCTACTCGTTGTGCAGCGACTCGTCGCTTGAAAGAGCAGTGCGTGTGCCGCGCCACTCAGCTACAAATTCATCCACGAACGCAATACAGAGAATTGCTGTGCCCAGCGCCATCGCGATCTGCGGGATCCAAAGCGGTGTGGCATCGTTGCCCGTAGAAATGTCATTGAACTGCAATGACTGCCAGCAGAGCTTCACACTGAAAATCGCGAGCAATAGAGAAAGCAGAATGGCAACCGCCAAGCTAAACAATTCGAGCTTGTGACGCGTACCGGGTGCTGTGGCCTGCAACAGTAGCGTCACCCGTATGTGTTCTCCACGCTTCAATGTGTGCGCCAGTGCAAAGAAACCGGCACCTGCCATCATGTAACCGGCGTAGGCGTCGGTGCCACGCACATGAAAACCGATTTCTCGCCCGAGAATCGAGAGCAACACCATAACCAGCAACGCCACCATGAATGCAGCCGCGATCCACGCAGCCACATCGTAGAGTTGATCGAGCGCCTTACGCATGAACATTCCCCTAAAAAAACAGGGCGGTGACGACCGCCCTGTTTTCAGTTTCTCGTTGATATCAACAGACGCCGCTATTTGCGGTAGGCGTCGACCAGAGCCTGACCTTCGGCCCCTGCGTTCTTTATCCACTCCGCCAGCATCGTGTCTCCCGCTTTNTTCATGTCGGCAGTAAGCTGCGCGGAGGGTNTAACGATACTCACACCATTCTTGCGGAGAATGTCCAGCGACTCGGTATTGGTCTTTTTGGACATGTCCCAACCACGCGTCTCGGCCTCTTTTCCAGCCTTGAGCACAGCATCCTGCGTTGCCTTGTCAAGGGCGTCGAAGGCTTTCTTGTTCATCAACACGGCATTCTTTGGGAGCCAGGCCTGCGTGTCATACCAGTTCTTGATGTGCTCGTAGGTCTTTGTGTCCACGCCCGTCGAACCCGAACTCATGTAGCTCTCCACGACTCCAGTAGCCAGCGCTTGTGACAGCTCAGCAGCCTGCACGGTAACCGGCTGCGCGCCGACCAGCTCGGCGATGCGCGCCGTAGCCGGACTATACGCGCGCCATTTGCTGCCTTTCAGGTCAGCGGCGCTCGCCAGTGGTTTCTTGGAATAGATCCCTTGCGGAGGCCACGGTACGGCATAAAGCAGCATCATGCCCTGTTCACCCAGTTTTTTCTCCATCACAGGCTTTTGCGCTGCATAAAGCTTGGCGGAGGCTTCATAGCTATCCGCCAGAAACGGTACGCCGTCGGCGCCAAAAATCTGCCATTCGTTCTGGAAATTGGCTAACAAGATCTCGCCCATCTGCGCGCCGCCCGTCTGCACAGCGCGTTTGATCTCTGGTGCCTTGAACAGGGACGCGTTCGAATGAACCGTAATTTTCAGCTTGCCGGCCGTCGCTTTGTCGACGTCAGCCGCAAATTGAGTCAGATTCTGCGTGTGAAAATTGCTGGGGGCATAGGCTGCAGCAAGGTCCCATTTGGTCTGCGCCATGCCTGATGCCGCATACAGCGCAGCGCCAAGCGCCAGCATTCGAAAGGTGAATTTCATCTTGGTCTCCAGAAAATGTTGTGGCTATTCGAGTTGGCGACGATCTTTGCGTGAGCGCTGCCGGTAAAGCCCGATTTTGACTGCTTTCGCAAAAGCACATGGGGCAGGATATTACTAATACAGAACTGCAACCTACGTAACGAGAAAAAATGGGCAAATCGCCACCAAGGGCAAACATGTGGCGCCGCGCGTTTTCTACGTCCCGTCGCGGTCGATACATCGGATAATTAAAGCAAGTACCGGACCGATATTCAAATCCATCCTACGCAATGCGCTCGCCGCTCGGCATCCTGATGCTAGATACCGCTTTTGCCCGGCCAGTTGGGGACGCGGGAAATCCCGATTCCTGGCCTTTTCCCGTGCTCATCGAGCGGGTGAGAAGGGCCTACGCGCGGCCCGTCGTGCAAGGATCGTTCGCTGCGAATGCCCCGTTCAAAGAGGCCGGCCAGCGGTTGGTAGATCGGGGCGCTAAGGCCATCATCACGACGTGCGGCTTTCTGGTGCGCCACCAGGATGCGCTTCAAGCCTCGTTACCCGTTCCGGTTTTGACTTCGACACTGACGCAGTATCGTCGGCTGCAAAGCGCAATGCGCTCCGATAGACGTCTGGCCATCCTGACCATCGATGCTGGCGCAATCGACACGTCGGTACGAGCTGCGGCAGATATAGATGCCGGCGCATTGGTGTTTTCACCTGCGGCGGATTCGCATTTCGTTTCGGCAATACTCGATGGCGAGGACCCTCTGGATGTCGCTCGCGCAGAAGCAGAGTGGGTAGAGCTCGCTCGTCGCTGCCAGGCGGCGCATCCTGAGATTGGTGGCTGGCTGTTTGAATGCGCCAATATGCCGCCTTACAGCGCGGCCGTGCAGCGGGCAACGGGACTGCCTGTTTATGACGCGCTCGCCCTAGGACGGGAACTCCACGCCGGGCTGCAGATATGAAGGTTGAACTGCAGGCGACGATCGATCGTTTTTGTGACCACCTGTGGCTGACGGACGGGCTCGCGCAGTCAACGCTCGCCAGTTATCGTCAGGATATGGTGCGATTTAGCCAGTGGTGCGATTTCAGTTCGTTGCCGCTCGACGAAGTGTCACGCGGCGACATTGAGCGATATCTGTCTGCGCAGTTTTCCGAAAAAGCTCGCGCCAGCTCGGTGAACCGACGTCTCTCGACCCTGAAACGGTATTTTCGCTGGCGCAGCGAGTCGGGCGCCATCACGGCAAACCCCTGCGAACTGATCGACGCGCCCCGGTCTACCCGGTACTTGCCAAAGAATCTTTCCGAGCAGCAGGTGGAGTCACTACTCAACGCACCAGACACAGCCACCGCGCTCGGGGAACGTGATCGCGCAATGCTGGAAACCTTGTACGCGTCAGGATTGCGCGTCAGCGAACTGGTGGGCCTGAAACTCATTCAAGTCAATCTGGAACAAGGGCTGGTCAAGATTATCGGCAAGGGGTCGAAGGAACGTCTGGTCCCGCTGGGCGAGATAGCTGTGTCATGGCTGCTGCGCTACATGGCCGGTGCACGTGCGGGGTGGCTGCCCTCTCCGCGGCGCAGCGACTTTGTGTTCCTGACCGCACGTGGTGAGCCGATGACGCGTCAGACCTTCTGGCATCTGATCAAGCGCCACGCCGTCACTGCAGGCATCAGCCCCGATGCCCTGTCTCCGCATACGCTCAGGCACGCCTTTGCAACGCACTTGCTCAACCATGGAGCCGACCTGCGCGTAGTGCAGATGCTGCTCGGTCACAGCGATATCACGACGACACAAATTTACACTCACGTTGCACGCGAGCGGTTGAAGCGCGTGCATCAACTGCATCACCCGCGCGGATGAGAAACCAGCATGGCGAAAACCGAAGACTTTCCCACCACCCAGGCAATCCGTGTCCTGCGCGACGCAGGCGCTGCTTTTTCAGTGCACCTGTTCGACTACATCGAGCATGGCGGCACCGCCCATTCCGCGTCAGAGCTGGCGGTAGATGAACATAGCGTCATCAAGACCATTGTCCTTGAAGACGAAAAGAAGCAACCGCTCATTTGTTTGCAGCATGGTGATCGCGAAGTGTCAACGAAGAACCTGGCCCGTTCACGAGGCTGCAAGACGATCGCCCCCTGCTCCCCGGACACGGCGCATCGACACACCGGCTATCTGGTGGGCGGCACGTCACCGTTCGGGACCCGGAAAACGATCCCCATCTACATGGAGCGCACGATCGCCGATTTGCCACGCATTTACATCAATGGAGGCAAACGGGGGTTTCTGGTAGGGCTGGCCGCTGCCGACGTTGTCCGCATCCTGCATCCAACTTTGGTCGATGCAGCGGCATAACGCGCTAACGTTTAGTACATTATGCGGATGTCATCGTCGCGCCCTTCCCCCGGAAACAAAACCAAGCCGGCCAACGTTCGACCGTGGGTGTTCGCCGGCGGAACGGACGTCGGCCGCGAAAGAGCACATAACGAGGATGCAATCCTGGTGGATGCTGAGCGCAAACTGGTCGTGCTGGCGGATGGGATGGGCGGCTATCAGGCTGGTGAAGTGGCGAGCCAGCTCGCCGTGGATGTCGTTCGCGAAGAATCGTCGGACATATCCATCACCGACAGCGAACTGGGACGAGTTGACCCTGATACCGGTATTTCAGTCGCCATGCGGCAATTGCGCAGCGCAATCGAAAAAGCCAACAACAGGATCTGCAGCGTGGCCAGAGGGCGTGAAGAGCTCAACGGCATGGGAACCACCATCGTTGCTGCCCGCTTTTATGATGGCCGGGTGGGTATCGCCCACGTCGGCGATTCACGCTGTTATCGATTTCGCGACCACGTGCTTGAACAGCTGACTCGCGATCACTCGTATGTTCAGGACCAACTGGAAAAAGGGCTGATTTCCGAGGAAGATGCCAAGCATTCGCCGCAGAAGAACCTGATTACCCGAGCGCTCGGCATCGACGCGATCGCCGAGGCTGACGTACAGGAATTCCGCACCCGGCCAGGTGATCTTTATCTGCTCTGCTCCGATGGCTTGTCTGATCTTGTCAAGCCAGAGGCGCTGCAGGCGCTGCTCGCCAAGGAGCAGACGCCGAACGAGCTGGCCAAACACCTGATTGACGCGGCCAACGCCAACGGCGGACGCGACAATATCTCGGTCATCCTGATCAAAGTTGGGGACCTGATCCTTGCTGATCTATGGTGGCAAAAATTCCTGAAAAAACCTTCTGAAAAGTAGCACAGCCATGGCAAAACTTTTCTGGTTGCAACCCGACAGCACAATCATCGAGTTTCCGCTAAAAGCAGAGCAAAATCTGATCGGGCGAAGCAGTAGATGCGACGTTCGCATCAAACACCCGGGCATCAGCTCTGAGCACGCCGTGATCCGGCAATTACCAAGTTCAGCCATCCTGGAAGACTTGGGAAGCACGAACGGTACGCGGGTCAACGGGAAGCGTATTGAGGTTCACACGCTGCGTCACGGCGACCAGATCGGAGTCGGGCGCGAGAGCCTGATGTACTTCGCCGAACTGGATGAGGCTTCCCGTTTCCTGCAGCCCGAGTCGGCGGAGCCCTTCGCCCAGCCGGCGCCGGGCGGAGAACGAGTCAACACCGATGTGCCGTCGCCACCGCCGCCAGTGGTGCCGCTTGTTGCTGACGTATTTGCCGAGCCAACCAGCACGCCGGCAAAAGCCCGCGCAGCGGCAGTAACCCAGCAGCCGGCGGCGGGCTTGTCGGGGGCGATGCCCGAAATCGATCCTGTACTGATAGCGGCGCTGCCGAAGGGCACGACACTTTCTTCTACAAACCCTATACCACGCCCGTCTACGTCGCAGCCACCTGTAGTTGCGCCTGCGGCGCCCGCGTCACGTCCGCACACGCCGCCTCGTGACACCGTCCGGATCCAGGCGCTCTCGGGTAGCCTGGCCGTGCTTTCCGGCCCTGCCGCTGGCAAGCGCTATCCACTGGATCAACCTTCGGTGACCGTGGGGAAGGAAGGCAAGCAGGTAGTCGAATTTGTGCGCACCAGTCCGGCGCGCTGGCAGATACGGCAACGAGAGGGCGTCACGCCAGCCTACATCAATGGAGACGCACTCTCCGGATCCCGCGATCTTGCTGCCGGTGACGTCATTGAGTTGACAGGGGTGCGATTGCGTTTCGAGATCATGCTCGCGCCGCAGTAGCGCAACAAAAAAGGCCGGGATTTCCCGGCCTTTTCAGTTCACGGTCAGTACACCTTTACTGCTTCGGCGCCTTTTCGTCCGTGTGCGGTGCGGCCACTTCGTGCTTCTCTCCGCCCATGTCGATGTCGCCGCCGGCCTTGGTCAATAACCACAGAGCCAGTCCGGCAAACGCCAAAAATGCAACGATGTACTTCCACATGATTTAGTCCTTAGCGTAAATGTCAACGTCTTTGGTCTCGCGCACGAACAGCATGCCGATAACAAAGGTGCCCAGCGCGACGATCACTGGATACCAGAGACCGTAATAGATATCGCCGGTGGCAGCCACCATAGCGAACGCAGTCGTCGGCAGCAGTCCACCGAACCAGCCGTTACCAATGTGATAAGGCAGGCTCATTGAGGTGTAACGAATGCGCGTCGGGAACATTTCGACCAGCATGGCGGCAATAGGACCATACACCATGGTGACGAAGATCACGAGCAGCGTAAGGATTCCAAGCACCATCGGCAGATTCATCGCCTTGTCGTCCGCTTTGGTCAGCAATCCGGATGCCTTCGACGCGTCCGCAACATCTTTCTTGAACGCGTTAATCGCAGCCAGGCTGTCCTTGTCGAAACCATCGCGCGCTGCGTTGAGCTTCGCCGTAGGTGCCGTAATCTCTTTGTCACCAATCTTTACAACCGCCGCTGCGCCGCTGGCTGCAGTGATGTTGGTGTAAGGGACAAAGGATTGTGCAAGCGCCCGCTTCGCGATGTCGCAGGACGACGTAAAGTCGATCTCGCGCGCGATCGGGCTACCCTGGAACGAGCAGCTATTGGCATCCGAGGCAACCGTCACTTTTGACTTCGCCTGCGCCGACGCGAGGGCCGGATTCGCGTAGTTCAACAGCGCCGGGAACAGCGTGAAGTAAGTCAGCGCGGCAACGAGGCAGCCTGCCATGATGATCAGCTTGCGGCCGATCTTGTCAGATAGCCAGCCGAAGAAGATGAAGAACGGAGTACCGATCACGAGCGATGCTGCGATCAGCAGATTAGCCGTCTTCGGATCTACTTTGGCGATACTGGTCATGAAGAACAGTGCGTAGAACTGCCCTGTGTACCAGACCACAGCCTGGCCAGCCGTCAGGCCGAGCAGCGCGAGGATCACGACCTTCAGGTTTTTCCACTGGCCAAATGATTCGGTCAGCGGTGCCTTCGAAACTTTGCCCTCAGCCTTCATTTTTGCAAATGCAGGTGATTCATTCATCGACAGCCGGATCCACACGGAGATCGCCAGCAGGAAGATCGAGACCAGGAACGGAATGCGCCAGCCCCAGGTGTCGAACTCAGCGCCCGTGAATTCACGGGTCAGCAGAATCACGATCAGCGACAGGAACAAGCCGAGCGTCGCGGTCGTCTGAATCCAGCTCGTGTACAAGCCACGTCGTCCTTGTGGCGAGTGTTCTGCCACGTAGGTTGCCGCACCGCCGTACTCGCCGCCGAGCGCGAGGCCCTGCAACATGCGCAGCGCGATCAGGATGACAGGTGCCGCCACGCCAATGCTGGCGTAGTTTGGCAAACAGCCCACGATGAAGGTGGCCGAGCCCATGATCAAAATGGTGACGAGGAAGGTGTATTTCCGTCCAATCATGTCGCCCAGGCGACCGAACACCAACGCGCCAAACGGCCGCACCAGGAAGCCTGCGGCAAAAGCCAGCAGCGCGAAAATGTAAGCGGATGTCGGATCAAGTCCGGAAAAGAACTGCTTGGCGATAATCGCAGCAAGCGAGCCGTACAAGTAAAAATCGTACCACTCGAATATGGTGCCGAGTGATGACGCGAAGATGACTTTCCTCTCTTCGGCAGTCATCGGGCGGTTCGCGCCCGCAATTGCTGTTGCCATGCTAATTTCCCCTTCGGTGATTGCGACCACGCTCGAACTTGGCGTGATCACGACAGGGCGAAAGTTAGAGAACGGTGCTTACGGCGCTCTGACGTCTCCTTACACAAAACTTACAACCAGACGTGCCCCACCCAGCGGCGACGACTCGATATGCGCCGTGGCCCCATGCGATTGGGCAACCTCGCGCACGATGGCGAGCCCAAGGCCGGTCCCGCTAATTGACGCACCCGAATCCGGGTCAAGTTGCGCCACGCGCGCAAACGGCGCGAACACGCGCTCCCTGTCGGCCGGTGCAATGCCGGGCCCGGAGTCATCAACGATGACGCGATTGGGTTTCGCATGCACAGAAACCACAACGGTGCCCCGTTTTGGCGTGTACTTGAGCGCGTTGTCGACGAGATTTCTGACCAGCTCGCCCAGCAGCGTGGCNTCCCCGAGAATCTCGGCCGGATCGGCGCACGGCTCAAACGCGAAATCAATCTCGCGTTCGATGGCCTGTGGAAGCACGTCCTGCGCCACACTTTCACACAATTCGTTNAGCGCCACCGGCTCGCGCGCACTCGTCGTGCCGGCACTTTCGGCGCGCGCCAGGGCNAGCAACTGGTTCGCCAGNCGGCTTGCACGCTTGCCCGTCGAAACNAGTCNTACNAGCGCCTGATCGCGCTCGACCCCGTCTGGCAACCGCTGCAACAATTCGCTTTGCGTGCGCAATGCCGCCAGCGGTGTCCGCAATTGATGCGCCGCATTGGCGATAAATCGCTTCTGCGCGCCGAGCGAGGTCTGCAGACGCTGCATCAGCGCGTTGATTGACGCGATTAGTGGCGCGATTTCCTGCGGCGCCAACTGCTCGGGCAATGGCCGCAGGTCGTCAGCATCGCGCTCGTCAAGATGCCCCTGCAGCGTCTTCATCGGCTGTGCGACATAGGTCAAGCCGTACCAGAGCAGGTAGAACGCCACCAGCAGCACAGCGGTTTGCGCGACCGCCTCGTGTGCCATGCCCGAGCGCAGAAGCGCCGCCTGCCGTTCCCGCGATTGCGCGACCGCGAGCGTGTAATCCTTGTCGGATACCAGAAAGCGTAGCCGGACCACGCGCATCACGTCGTCATCCATCACGGTGTTGAAACCCTCAACATGACGAAACTCGCCGCGCACAAAAGTGGGCGACGCGAAAGGGTGTTCCGCGTCAACAGTTTCCCTCAGAAATGGCTGCAGCGCATCATCTCCGGCGACGGCTGCTCCCGCCGCATCAACAATCAGGTAGTTGATCGGGTATTCGACCGCCATGTTCAGCCATCGCTTCGTCGGCTCCGACGGGAACTGCAAATCGGGCCGGTTCGTGACGCGCTGTTCCCATTCAGCAATCAGCATGACGGTTGCGGCGCTCAGGCTGTCATCAAGCGCCGTATCGACCGTGGTGCGCGCGCTCATGAACGAAATGCCCAAGCTCACCAGCCAGATGGACAGCAATGGCGCCAGCAGCCATTCCAGCAGCCGCGCAGCGAGACTCATTGCGCGTGCGTGGTGCCCAGTGTCGAAGGCTTGTCAGCAACCGCTGGCAGCGTTTTTTCTGCGCCCGACGAAGCGGCCTTGTCGATGCAGTAACCCAGTCCGCGGAAGGTTCGCACCTGAATGCCCGCTGGCTCAAGCTTCTTGCGCAGGCGATGTACGTAGACCTCAATCGCGTTGAGCGAGATATCGCTGTCCCAGGCGCAAAGGCCCTCCATCAATTGCTCTTTGGTCACCGCACGGCCCGCGCGCAGCAGCAGCACTTCGAGAATGCCAGCTTCGCGCACCGACAATTCCAGCGGATTGCCATCGGCACTGGCCTGTCGCGACGCAATGTCGAACGTCAGGCGACCGTGTACGAGCATGTTGCTGGTCGCCGCGTTGCGACGGCGGATCAGCGCGCGAACCCGGGCGTGCAACTCATCCAGTGCAAAGGGTTTGACCAGATAATCGTCGGCGCCAGCATCGAGTCCTTCGACGCGGTCGGTGACCGAATCCATCGCCGTAGTGATCAGCACCGGCACCGCTTTCTGCGCCTCGCCGCGTGCGCGCAACTGGCGCAGCACCTGCAGGCCTGACATACGCGGCAGTCCGAGATCAAGAATTACCAGATCGTACTGCGCTGTGGTCAGCGCCGTTGACGCCGACGGCCCGTCGGTCACCCAGTCGACCGCGTAATGCTCGCGTTTGAGGCTCGCACTGACGCCGCTACCCAACTCGGGGTCATCCTCCACCAGCAATATCCGCACAGCTCGTCCTCCTGCCCGGAAGTGTAGTCCCGCAGGTCAAAAAAACGACTCAGCTTTTGCGCAAATGGTCCATTTTCTCGGGGTTAGCGGACGAATTGACCAACAATCGACTTTTGCCCTACGGAACCGCTTAGCCCATATAGAACGGCGCTTTCAGGCCGCTTTATCGAAAAGCTGTCATGGGTATTTGACACTGCATCCGTAAGGCGTCGAGGTTGCCACTGTGATCGGTTTGCCCGCGAGCGTTTCGTCGAGCGCAGCGCGAACATAATTTTTGGCGATCTTTACGTCCGCCGGATTGGCACTGCGCTTGTCGTCGATGCCGCCTGCATAGACCAGCTTGCCGGTCGGGTCGATGACGTACATGTGCGGCGTGGTCTTGGCCGCGTACGCCATGCCAACCTTGCCGGTCTCATCCATCAGTAAATAGGACGACGCGCCCTTCCAGTCGCCGTTCATTTTGCTGTTCAGTTTGGCAGGAGCGAGGTAATCGCTATGGTTCTTCTCGGTGCTATTGATGGACAGCCAGACAACACCTTTGGCCTTGGCCTCGGCCTGCAACGACTGCATGTTGTTCGAGCCATAGTGCTTCACGACGAACGGGCAGCCCGGATTGGTCCACTCAAGGACGACATGCTTGCCCTTGAAATCCGAGAGCTTGACGGCTTTGCCGTTGACGTCAGTCAGCGTGAAATCCGGCGCCGTCTGTCCGACGGTCGCGGCCTGCGCCGCCAGCGCTGCGGAAGCGAGCATGACGGTGGTGAAAGTTCGGATCATGATGACTCCTTTAAGTGAATAAGCAACATCAACTGCCTGTAGGAGCGGATTCACCGCGACCCAACTCACAGCGCCATGTCGGTCGCGGCAGAGCCGCTCCTACAAAAGTGTGTCCGCTACGGCAGCGCAGCCAGCGCATCCTTCACGATACCGGTGGTCAGCAATTCTGGCAAGAGCTGCGGCGCTTTTCCAGGTGCGTGCAGCACGTATACCGGCACGCCCGATCGGTTCATTCCTGTCAAAGCCTGTGTTATGCGTTCATCGCGGTTGGTCCAGTCGGCGCGCATCAAAGTGACCTTTTTCTGTGCGAACGCCTGCTCAATTTCGGCCCGCGTCAACACCAGCCGCTTGTTGGCCTGACAGCTCACACACCATGCCGCCGTAAAGTCCACGAATACCGGCTTGCCTTCGGCGTTGAGTTTGGCAACGGCGTCGGGATCCCACGGCTGCCACTGCGCACTCGCCGACGACAGCGCAGCCGCAGTCGCAACCGGTGCTGCGCTCGGCCATGCCAGCGCCGCCGCCGCGATCACTGCAGCCACGCCGGTCCAGCGCGCAACGGGCTTCAACGAACCAATCAGCCACGCGCCGAACGCCAACCCGACGAGTCCGAGCAGACCGATCGCAGCGCCATCCGCGCCGGCCTGGAGCGAAATCACCCACACCAGCCAGACGACGGTGAGGAACATCGGGAACGCCAGCGCCTGCTTGAACGTGACCATCCAGTGCCCCGGCCGCGGCAGCTTGTCGAGCCATTTCGGAAACCACGCCAGCAGCACATACGGCAACGCCATTCCGAGGCCGAGCGCTGCGAACACCGTCAGCGCGACAAAGGCGCTTTGTGTCAGGGCAAATCCCANNGCCGCGCCCATGAACGGCGCGGTGCACGGGCTCGCCGCGATCACCGCCAGTACGCCCGAGAAAAATGCGTCGACGCCGGGATGCTTCGCCTGAATCGACAACAGCGACGAAGGCGCCAGTTGACCCACCTCGAACGCGCCCATCAGGTTGAGTCCGATCAGGAAGAAGATCACCGCCAGCACCCACACCACGCCGGGGTTTTGCAGCTGGAAGCCCCAGCCAATGGCGCTTCCAGCGCTCTTGAGCGCAAGCAAAACGCCCGCCAGCGCGAGGAAGGAGAGCACAACACCCACGGCGTAAAAGAGGCCATGTTGACGCATCGCACGCGCACCATCAGTCGAATTGCCCGAATGCTGCGCAAACGAAAGAATCTTGAGCGAGAGCACCGGGAACACACAGGGCATCAGGTTCAGGATCATGCCGCCGACGAAGGCGAGCAGNAGNGCGGACCATAGCGTGACCGAACTTGCCGATGCGTCAGCTCCNGCCGCTCCTGACGCGGAAGCGTTTCCCGCCATCGCAACCGCTGACGTCGGCAGCGAAAATGTGCTCGTGGTGACCGTCGCCAGTGTCTCGCCGGACAATTCACCTTTGGCGCCAATAGCGGCGCCAGCGCCGGAAGCGGCCAGCACGACCGGCATGCGCTCTGGCAATTTGACGCCGTCAACAAGCTTGAGCTTTACGGCGTAGCCTTGCTCAGTGCGGTAAACCTGCTGCACCGACGGATCGTTCACCTGCTCCGGCACCGGAAACACGTCGAGCGCATCGAGCTTCGCGGCGTTGGCCGGCGCGGTCAGTTCGAGCCATGCGTCTCGCGCCGGGTTCGGTGCCGCATACAACGTCGCTTTCCACGCGCTGGCATCACCCGGCGTAGCGGCGCGTGTAGCCTCGAAGCGCGCGGCAAGCGCACCGGGCGCTGCAGTGGCTGCAACCGGTAGCGTCACCGATACGTTTCCCTCTTCCGGAATGCACACGTCCTTGCAGACCAGCCATTCCGCCTTGCCCTTGAGAATCACGCTGTCGCCAACCTTTGCGGACGTGGGAACACTGACGATCACCGGGAGCAGAACATCGCCTTCATAACCGAAATTGATGATGGGCCCCGTCGCNAGACGNTTCGGTGTTGGCCANGCGAAGTCGCCGACGCCATAGCCCGTGGGCAATTGCCAGGTAACTTTCGTTGGGTAACCGGAGTCGCCGGGGTTCTTCCAGTAGGTGTGCCAGTGCGGCGCGTGCTTGATCGACAGCCCGACCGTATTTTTCTCGCCAACAACCAAAGCCGTCTTTTCAGCGATCAGCTCCACCTCGGCATGCTCGGTCTTGATTGGCGCGGCATGCAGCGTTCCGACGACCAAAAGCGATACCGCAGCCGCCCACGTCGTCATTCCCACGAAGGCGGGAATCCAGCGTCGCACTCGACCGAAGGTCAAATCAGGAAATTGAGGCGTCATGGCGGATTCGGTTGGGTCTGGATTGCCGCCTGCGCGGGAATGACGGAGCGTAGACATTGAGGGGCCAGCAACGTGAGAGCGGGCAANACATCNTTGGTTCCCCGCCAAGCATGTCCCGGAACCTTACAATTCAAGGGTTTACAGCCAATTTTAGTGCGCCGCCGCGTTCTTGTGCGGTGCATAGTGAGTCATGGAATCCACGTACAACCACAAAGTCGTTGAAGCGACTGCGCAATCCCATTGGTCATCGACCAACGCCTACCTTGCCGTCGAGAACGATCCGCGCTTTCCGAAAGGCAAATACTACGCCTGCTCGATGCTGCCGTACCCGTCGGGCAAGCTGCACATGGGCCATGTGCGCAATTACACGATCAACGACATGCTCGTGCGCTATCTGCGCATGCAGGGCTACAACGTGCTGATGCCGATGGGTTGGGACGCGTTCGGCCTGCCGGCGGAGAACGCTGCGATGAAAGCGAAAGTCGCCCCCGCTGCGTGGACGTACGAAAACATTCGTACGATGAAGTCGCAGTGCAACGCGCTCGGCCTTGCGATCGACTGGTCACGCGAACTCGCCACCTGCGACCCACAGTATTACAAGTGGAATCAGTGGTTCTTCCTGAAGTGTCTGGAGAACGGCCTCGCTTATCGCAAGACGCAAATCGTGAACTGGGACCCGGTGGATCAGACCGTGCTCGCGAACGAGCAGGTGATCGACGGGCGCGGCTGGCGCTCAGGTGCGCTGG
>JGI24770J26754_10000659_pt1 | contig 24701 bp, 24 predicted proteins | sample LakOneMetagenome_FD_26754 | JGI IMG/M metagenome (IMG submission 26754) | reverse complement strand
CGCTGTGTACTCGGCCCGCTCGACCGCATCTTCACCCGCATCGGCGCTTCCGACGATCTGGCTTCCGGGCGTTCAACCTTCATGGTCGAAATGACCGAAGCTGCCGCCATCCTGCATCACGCCACGGCCAACAGCTTGGTGCTGATGGATGAAATCGGCCGCGGCACCTCGACCTTCGATGGTATGGCGCTGGCCTTCGCCATCCTGCGCCACCTGATCGACAAGAACCGCTGCCTGACGCTGTTCGCCACGCACTATTTCGAGATGACCCGGCTGTCGCACGAATACACCGAGCTGGCCAACGTCCATCTCGGCGCCGTCGAGCACAACGACCGCATCGTTTTCATGCACGCCGTCGAGGAAGGTCCGGCCAACCAGAGCTACGGGATTCAGGTCGCGGCGCTGGCCGGCATTCCCTCGGCCGTGGTGCGCGCCGCGCGCAAGCAACTCCGCGAATTCGAGCAGCGCGCCACGGTCGACCCGCTCCAGCCCGACCTTTTCGCCCAGGATTTTTTGCCAGAATCGCCCGAGCCAGCCGAACCGGAACCGCATCCGGCCCTCGATCAGCTCGCTGCCATCGATCCGGACAGCCTGACGCCGCGCGAGGCACTCGATGCGCTCTATGCCTTGAAAGCCTTGCTTCCGTGAGCGCCAAGCGGCGCATTGCTACGGTCAACTGGAAATATTCCCTGAAAATCATATTTTCAGCAGCATTCGCCGGATGGCTTACCGTGGCCCACGCAGAAACATGGCGCTTTGCGCTGATCGGTGATGTTCCCTATTCCGACTACGAACGTGCGCAGCTTCCCAAAATGCTGGAGAACATTGCCGACAGCCAAGCCGAGCTCGTGGCGCACATCGGCGATTTCAAGCACGGCAAGGAACGTTGTGACGACGCCATATTCGAAGATCGCCTGCAACTATTCAANGCCAGCCGCATTCCGTTTATTTTCGTTCCCGGCGACAACGAATGGACTGACTGCAGTCGCAAAAGCAATGGCGCCTACGAGCCGCTGGAGCGCCTGTCCAGATTACGCAGTCTATTCTGGCCAAACGACCAGTCGCTTGGCCGTAAAAAGCTCGCACTTGTCCGCCAATCCGAGCACACACCCGAACACGCCAGATTTCGACTGGGACCGGTACTTTTTGTCAGCCTCAACATCCCTGGCGGCAATAACAACTGGAGCAAAACGGATAACCCTAGCTCTGAATATCTGGCTCGCAACCCGCTGGTTTTAGGGTGGCTAAAAGAGGGCTTTGCCATCGCCCGCGCAGAAGGCCTGTCTGGCATCGTGCTCCTCTTCCAGGCCGATCCGGGCTTCACTAATTTTGCTATGGGTATGCCACTTCCCAGCTACCGGGAATTTCTGGCGGTACTGCGCGATGAAACCATCAAATATCCTGGCCAAGTCGTTGCCGTACACGGTGACAGCCACATTAGCCGTATCGACAAACCGCTACGCGACAAACGAGGGAATCAAATCACCAATTTCACGCGCGTAGAAACGTTCGGCTATCCCGCCATGGGATGGACACGCGGCGTGATCGACAGCGAATCGCCTATCCTATTCAATTTTGAGACCCATCCTTGGCCATCCGTGTGGCCATAAAAAATGCCCGCTGGCGCGGGCATTCAACAACTCAACTTCGTAACGCGATCAATGGCAGCTTTCTTCGTCATCATCCGGATGATGAACATGACCGTGTTCAATTTCTTCGTCACTGGCCGGGCGAATCGCGGTAACCGTGCAAGTGAACACCAGCGCCATGCCAGCGAGCGGATGATTGCCATCCAGAATAACCTTGTCGTCGGCAATTTCGGTCACGCGGTAGATCACGAAGTCATCCTCACCCCCCTCTTCCGGACCACCTTCAAACTGCATGCCAACCTGAAGCTCTTTCGGGAAATCCTTGCGTGGCTCTACCTGAACCATTTCGGCATCGTAGTCACCAAAAGCCTCATCCGGCTGCAATTTGACCTGAATCGACTCGCCGACTTTCTTGCCTTGAAGCTCTTCCTCGATTCTTGGGAAAATGTCGTCGTACCCGCCATGCAAGTAAACGAGCGGCTCGCGCCCTTCATCAACGACTTCACCATCCGGATCGGTAACGTGGTAATCGAGCGTGATGACAGAATTTTTGGCAACCTGCATGTTCATGAATTGAGTTCCTTGACGAGGCGTAGCACATCCAGTGCATGACCTTTGTAATTAACGTTGTAGAGCGCATGGCGAATAGTGCCACTGCGATCAATGATAAAGGTAGAACGCGAAACGCCAAATTTCCGGTGGCCATCTACCTCTCTGGCCTGCCAGACGCCATATTGCTTGCAGACCGTACCTTCCGCATCTGACAGCAGCTCGATACCGATGCCTTCCTTGTCGCGAAACTCCGCGTGTTTCAGGCAATCGTCACGGCTGATACCGAAAAGTATGCAATCCTGCCGCAGGAATTCATCCTCGTGATCGGAGAAATCCGTCGCCTCCTTGGTACAGCATGGCGTTCCATCCTTGGGGTAGAAAAACAGCACAATGTGCTTCTGCCCTTGATAATTGGCCAGATCGACAGTCGCCATGTCGGCATCCGGCAGAGAAAATACAGGTGCTTTCTCGCCAACCTTGAGCAGCATGTTGTTCTCCTTGAGCGCTCTGCGTGGGGCATTACCGAGAACGATTCTAACGGAGGCCAATACGGGTGACTACTGCGGTCGACCGGAATTTTGATTTATTTTCCGGGAACTTTTTCCGGAATCTGCACAAACGTCTCATCCTGCCGGACCATGCCCAGCTCAAAGCGTGCTCGCTCCTCAATGGCGTCATAGCCCTGCTTCAGGTCACGGACCTCGGCATCGAGGCCCGCGTTCCTGATTTCCAGCTTTTTGGTCACTTCCTTCTGCGCCTGTAATTGACGGTCGTATTCCCATACCTTCAGCCAGCCCCCCTTTCCCACCCAAAGCGGGAACTGGAGGAGGCCAATGACGACGAGAAGGCCGACNGTCAGCCAGCGCATAACGTGTTAGCGCAGATTGTAGAAGGTTTCGCGACCCGGGTAAGAAGCGGTATCGCCCAGATCTTCCTCAATGCGAATCAGCTGATTGTACTTGGCAATACGGTCAGAGCGTGACAGCGAACCTGTCTTGATCTGACCGGCATTCAGACCAACGGCGATGTCGGCGATAGTACTGTCTTCCGTTTCACCCGAACGATGGGAGATCACGGCGGTGTAGCCGGCGCGCTTGGCCATTTCGACTGCAGCGAACGTTTCGGAAAGCGTACCGATCTGGTTGATCTTGACCAGAATGGAGTTGGCGATACCTTTCTTGATACCTTCCTTGAAGATCTTGGTATTGGTGACAAAAATGTCGTCGCCAACGATCTGCACGGACTTGCCCAGGCGGTCGGTGAGCAACTTCCATCCATCCCAGTCCGCTTCGGACATGCCGTCTTCGATCGAGACGATCGGGAACTGGTCTGCCAGGTTTGCCAGGTAATCGACAAACTGGGCTGAGGTCAGTTGCAGGCCTTCACCGGACAAGTGGTACTTGCCATCCTTGTAAAACTCCGAAGCAGCACAGTCCAGTGCCAGCAGAACATCCTGACCCGGCACGTAACCAGCGGCTTCGATGGCCTGCATGATGATTTGCAAGGCTTCAGCATGGCTACCAAGATTGGGCGCAAAACCCCCTTCGTCACCCACGGCGGTCGAGTGACCCTTCTTGTCCAGCAGCTTCTTCAGTGCATGGAAGATTTCAGCGCCGCAACGCAGGGCCTCGCGGAAATTGGCTGCGCCCACCGGCATCACCATGAATTCCTGAATATCCAGACTGTTGTTGGCGTGCTCGCCGCCATTGATGATGTTCATCATCGGCACCGGCATTTGCATCGGGCCCATGCCACCGAAGTAACGGTAAAGCGGGAGGCCGGATTCTTCCGCGGCAGCCTTGGCGACAGCCATGGAGACCGCGAGAATGGCATTGGCGCCGAGGCGGGACTTGTTGTCGGTACCGTCAAGGTCAATCATCGTCTGATCGATAAAGGCCTGTTCCTGAGCATCCAGGCCGATGATGGCTTCGGAAATTTCAGTATTGACGTTCTCAACCGCCTGCATGACACCCTTGCCAAGATAACGACTGGCATCACCATCACGCAGTTCGATGGCTTCGCGGGAGCCGGTGGACGCACCGGAGGGCACAGCCGCACGCCCCATGACGCCTGACTCCAGCAGGACGTCCGCTTCGACCGTGGGATTGCCGCGGGAATCCAGAATTTCGCGTGCTACAACATCAACGATTGAACTCATACTACTTCCTTATTATCAGAAGGTTAAATAAATAATTTAAATTAAATTATCAGACCCAGACATCAGCACGGGCTTACTTCAATTCCTCGAAACCGGCAGCTTTCACTGCCTTATCGAGTGCAACCAGCGTTGCCAGCAGACTTTCCATGCGATCCAGCGGCCAGCTATTTGGGCCGTCCGACCATGCCTTTTCCGGACACGGATGGGTTTCCATGAACAATCCGGAAATACCAACCGCCACCGCCGCCCGCGCCAAAACGGGCACGAATTCGCGTTGACCGCCAGAAGTCGTACCTTGCCCGCCCGGTAACTGAACACTGTGCGTGGCATCAAAAACGACCGGACATCCCGTTTCACGCATGATCGCCAGGCTGCGCATATCTGAAACCAGATTGTTGTAGCCAAAGGATGCGCCACGCTCGCAAACCATGATGTTGTCTGCGCCGTTGTTCACTTCGCGCGCCTTGTCGACCACATTCTTCATGTCACCGGGGGCGAGAAACTGGCCTTTCTTGATATTCACCGGTTTGCCGCAGGTAGCAACCGCATGGATGAAATCGGTTTGGCGACACAGAAACGCTGGCGTCTGCAATACATCNACCACCGCAGCGACAGCAGGAATGTCTTCGATGGTGTGGACATCGGTCAGCACCGGCACGCCNATCTGGCGTTGCACTTCGGAGAAGATGCGCAAGCCTTCTTCCAGACCAAGGCCGCGCACCGACTTGCCGGAACTGCGATTGGCCTTGTCGTAGGAGGCTTTGAAAATGTAAGGAATTCCCAGTCGACCGCAGACTTCCTTCATGTGACCAGCCACATCAAGGCAAAGTTGCTCGGACTCCGCGGTACAGGGGCCGGCAATCAGGAAAAAAGGCTGGTCTAGACCAGCCTCGAAACCACAGAGCTTCATTTGCCTTTGGCCTTTTGATTGGCCAGCGCTGCCTTCACGTATGACGTAAAGAGCGGATGGCCCTGACGCGGGTTGGAGGTAAATTCTGGATGGAACTGGCAACCGACGAACCACGGATGGACATCAGAGGGCAGCTCGACCATTTCGCACAAATCGGTCCCCGGCGCACGCCCGGAAACTTTCAGGCCCTTTTCTTCGAGCTGTGCCAGCAAAATATTGTTAACTTCGTAGCGGTGACGATGGCGTTCGGTAATCTCGGCCTTGCCGTAGATCTCACGGGCCAGTGACCCTTCCGCCAGCTTGCAGATCTGGCCACCCAAACGCATGGTGCCACCCAGATCGGAATCCTCGCCGCGCTTCTCAACCTTGCCGGAGGCATCCAGCCATTCGGTAATCAAGCCGATCACCGGGTATGGCGTGTCTTGAACAAATTCCGTGGAATGCGCGTCAGTCATGCCGGCGACATCCCGGGCAAACTCGACCACTGCCAGTTGCATGCCAAGGCAAATACCAAGATAAGGCACCTTGTTTTCACGGGCATAGCGAATAGCAGCAATCTTGCCTTCTGTACCCCGTCGGCCAAAACCGCCAGGCACCAGGATGGCATCCACGCCTTTCAATACGCCACAACCATCGCGCTCGATATCTTCGGAATCGAGATAGACAATTTCGACTTCGCTACGGGTATGAATACCGGCATGCTTGATCGCTTCGATCAGTGACTTGTATGACTCGGTCAGGTCGACATACTTGCCGACAAACGCGATCTTGACCTGATGCAACGGGTGCTCCAGCGCCACGATCAGGTTCCGCCAGACGGTCAGATCAGCTGCCTTGGCCAGGATGTTCAACTTGTGACAAACAATTTCGTCGAGCATCTGCTCGTGCAGCATGCCTGGAATCTTGTAGATCGAATCGGCGTCGAGACATTCGATGACTGCTTCCGGCATCACGTTGCAGAACAGCGCAATCTTGCGGCGTTCTTCAACCGGAATCGAACGGTCGGCGCGACACAGCAGGATATCCGGCTGAATACCGATTTCACGCAGCTCCTTGACGGAATGCTGGGTCGGCTTGGTCTTCAGTTCGCCGGCCGTCGGAATATAGGGCAGCAGCGTCAGGTGCATGTAGCAGACGTTGTTGCGACCTTCTTCAAAACCGATCTGGCGGATGGCCTCCAGGAACGGCAGCGACTCAATGTCGCCCACCGTACCGCCAACTTCGACGATAGCGACATCAGCGCCTTCGGCACCGGCCTTGATCTTGTTCTTGATCTCATCGGTGATATGCGGAATGACCTGCACGGTCTTGCCGAGATACTCGCCGCGACGCTCTTTCTTGAGCACAGTGTCGTAGATCTGGCCGGTCGTAAAGTTGTTGCGCTTGGCCATCTTGGCGCTGGTGAAACGCTCATAATGACCCAGATCGAGATCGGTTTCGGCGCCGTCCTCGGTGACGAAAACCTCGCCATGCTGGAAAGGGCTCATCGTGCCGGGATCGACGTTGATGTAGGGGTCAAGCTTGAGATGGGTGACTTTGATGCCGCGGGATTCCAGAATGGCCCCGAGCGACGCGGCGGCGATGCCTTTGCCCAATGAGGACACGACACCACCCGTAACGAAAACAAATTTGGTCATGGAAAGACAGGCTGCGGGAAAGCAGAATGATAGCCGATAAGGTGACCAAAGCCAAAGCGCGTCGACCAAATCCCGCTTGCACATGGAATATCAGCCCATTAAACGACAGGGTGAATTTGCTAGAATCCCAAGTTAATCAAGCCATCGGAAGCATCTTGAAAAGCGTTCTCGTCGTCAATTATTCGCAAACCGGACAACTGTCGGATATTGCCGAACGGGTCGCCGCCCCTTTGCGCGCCGCCGGACATCACGTGCATTTCGAGACGCTGGTGCCGGAAACCCCCTACCCCTGGCCATGGCCGATTGTTGATTTTTTCGACGCCTTTCCGGAGTGCGTGCAACTGGACGCGCCGCGCCTGCGCCCGCTGAACATCAGCGCCGATACTGATTTTGATCTGGTCATCCTGACTTACCAGGTCTGGTATCTCTCACCCGCCCTGCCGATGACCGCATTNCTCCAGAGCGAAGCGGGCAGACAGCTGATCAAGGGAAGACCGGTTGTCACGCTGGTCGCCTGCCGCAACATGTGGCTGTCTGCGCAGGAAACGATGAAACACCTGATCAGTGATGCCGGCGGCCATTTGATCGATCACCTCGCTTTTGTCGACCAGGGTCATCCACTCGCAACTTTTATCACCACCCCGCGCTGGGTATGGACGGGCAAACGCGACAGTTTTCTCGGACTGCCGCCGGCGGGAGTATCACCCGANGACATCCGCGATGCCAGTCGTTTTGGNCACGCACTGGCCGACGGACTGGCACGTGACCTGGAAANATCCGGCCAGCCAATGCTGACCGGCCTACGCGCCGTCACCGTCAATCCGCGACTGGCCATCAGCGAACGCGCCGGCCAGCGAGCCTTTCGCGTCTGGTCGAAACTTATTCGACTGATGGGAAAACGCGGTCAGTTGCGGCGACGACCTTTGCTTTTGGTATTTGTGCTTTACCTGATTACATTGATCCTGACCATCGTTCCCCTGAGCCTCTTGTTACAATGGCTGTTTTCTCCGTGGCTTAAACCTCGACTTGAACGGCTCAAGACTGAGCTCGAACTGCCTTCCGGCTCGCAGGACTTCAACCTACAAAAACATGCACCCTAGCGGCAAGGTCTACATCAATGGCACGTCGGTCTTTTTGCCCAACGCGCCGGTCGGCAACGACGATATCGAGAATGTACTCGGCATGGTCGGCGGCAAACCCTCGCGCGCCCGCCGCATCGTGTTGCGCAACAATGGCATACAGGCCAGGCATTACGCGATTCACCCATTGACAGGTGAAGTCACGCACACCAACGCCCAACTGACCGCNGAAGCCATCCGCGGTCTGGCCAANGATCACTTTTCCCCCAACAATATNCAGTGTCTGGTCACCGGCACATCCCGCCCCGACCAACTGATGCCCAATCACGGCGTCATGGTTCATGGTGAGCTTGGCATTCCCGCCTGCGAAGTCGTGTCGACAGCCGGCATTTGCGTGTCCGGCATCACNGCGCTGAAATACGCCTGGATGTCGGTTNTGAGCGGTCAAACGAAAAACGCAGTCGCCACCGGTTCGGAGCTCGCCTCCTTGGGGCTGCATGCGCGCAATTTCGAGGCCGAATCGGCCCATCGCATTACGGAACTGGAAGCCAACCCTGAAATCGCCTTCGAAAAGGACTTCCTGCGCTGGATGCTTTCCGACGGTGCCGGCGCCTTCTTGCTGGAGGACAAGCCCCTTCGGCAAGGGATATCGCTCGCGATCGACTGGATTCATATCCTGTCTCAAGCCGACTCGATGCAGGCCTGCATGTATGCCGGAGCCGAGAAGCTGGATAACGGCAAACTGAAAGGCTGGCAGGAATATTCACCGGCCGAGTGGAGCAATCGCTCCATTTTTACCGTCAAACAGGATGTTCGCCTGCTCAACGAAGCCGTGGCTTACCAGACAATCGGCAAGTCACTCGAAAAGCTGATGGCGACAAGCCATCTTGTGGCCGAGGACATCGACTGGTACCTGCCGCACATGTCTTCCGAATACTTTCGCAAGCCGATGGCCGACTGCATGGCGGCCGTCGGCTTTCCCATCCCTGAAGAGAAATGGTTCACCAACCTGCGGACCAAGGGCAACACCGGCTCAGCCTCGATCTACATCATGGTCGATGAACTGCTGAAGAGCGGCCGCCTGAAACATGGCGACCGTCTGCTCTGTTTCATCCCGGAAAGCGGCCGCTTCACCGGATCGCTGATGCACCTGACCGCGGTCGACCATGCTGGATAACGAAGTCCCGCAGGAAGGCAACAGTACGCTCGGCGGCCACCGCAAGGCGATCTATGCGCGCGGCGAAGACGGCAAGCTGCACATCGTGCCGTCGGCCGGCTGGGAAGTCGAGGAAATTGTCACCCTCCAAGCCGTCGACGATCTCAATCGACTGGCCGAAGATGCCCGCCAGCGCGTTGCCACCGGCCAGACCTCGCCGCTCGAATACCACATGCACCGCGTGCGCATGGATGTCCCGCTGCTCTCGCAGGTCACCGGACTCTGGCAGTGGCGTATCCGCCGCCATTTCCGCCCGGATATCTTTCAGGGTCTGTCGGATGGGCTGCTTCAGCGCTATGGCGACGCCATGGGGATGAGCGTCGAGCAATTGAAAAAGGCCGAATGATGGAATTCCAGCACAGCCACGCTTCCCATTGCGAAAGCGGCGTCATGTCGACCATGCTGCGTCATCTCGGCCTGCCGATCTCCGAGCCGATGGCGTTCGGGCTATCGTCGGCGCTGTCCTTCGCCTACCTGCCGATCATCAAGATCAACGGCCTGCCGCTGGTCGCTTACCGGATGCCACCGAAGTTCATCATCAAGGGCCTGCAGAAACCGCTGGGCCTGAAGATGCGTTTTGAAACCTTCCGCAACCCGGAGGCCGGGGAAAGCCGTCTGAACGAACTGCTCGCTGCCGGCCAGNTGGTCGGCATGCAAACCTCGGTATTCTGGCTGCCCTACATGCCNGAAGACCTGCGCTTTCATTTCAACGCCCACAATGTGCTGGCCTATGGCCGCGATGCGGCGAGCGGCGACTATCTGCTGTCCGATCCGGTGGTCGAAACCACGGTCACCTGCGCCCCAGCCGACATGAGCCGGGCGCGTTTTGCCAAAGGCGTGCTGGCCCCCAAAGGCCTGCTGTACTACCCGGAAGGCAAGCCATCAGCGCCGGACTGGGCGAAGGTCCTGCCCAAGGCCATCAAAAAGACGACGCGCATCCTGCTCGACTCGCCGATCCCGATCATCGGCGTGCGCGGCATCCGTCGCCTGGCCAATGCGGTTGGGCGGCTAGATGCCAAGGGCAATCCAGCCGCTGCAAAAATGTTCATCGGGCAAGTCGTCCGCATGCAGGAAGAAATCGGCACCGGCGGCGGCGGCTTTCGCTTTATTTACGCCTCCTTCCTGCAGGAAGCCGCCGAATTGCTGGCCCGCCCCAGCCTCAACGAATTGTCCGACACGTTGATCGACATCGGCGACGAATGGCGCGAGTTCGCGCTGGCCACTGCCCGCATGATCCGCGACCGCGACCCGCTCGAACCAGCCAGACTGGCCGACAAGCTGCGCGCCATCGCCGACCGCGAGCAGGGCTTCTTCCGCGACCTGCGCCGCGCCGCCTGATGCTCAAGATCGATGGCGTCTCCTACCGCTATCGCGACGCTGCTGCCCCGGCGCTGCAGGACGTCTCGTTAAGTATCCCGGCCGGCGGCGTCTACGGGCTGCTCGGCCCGAATGGCGCTGGCAAGACCACGCTNATTTCCCTGATGTCGGGCTTGCTGAACGCTGCCCATGGCCGCATTTCACTGAATGACCGNCCGCTGGGCGAAGCCCGNGCTGCCAACCCGCGCACCATCGCGCTGGTNCCGCAGGATTACGCCTTCTACCCGATGCTGACCGTGGCTGAGAACCTGCGTTTCTTTGCCGGCGTGCTGGGTTTGAACAGTCGGGAAACCAGGACTCAGGCCGACGCCGCGATCTCCTTCGCCCGGCTCGAACAGGTTGTCGGCAAACGCGCCGAGCAACTTTCAGGCGGCCTGCGCCGGCGCCTCAACCTGGCCATCGGCCTGCTCGGCCAGCCGCNACTGCTGCTGCTCGACGAACCGACGGTCGGCGTCGACCCGCAGTCGCGCCACTTCCTGCTCGACGCTATCGCTGCCCTGCCCGCTGCCGGCACGACGGTGATCTACACCAGCCATTACATGGAAGAAGTCGAAGCCATTTGTCAGCGCATCGCGATTGTTGATCAAGGCCGCGTGCTGGCCGAAGGATCGCTGGCCGACATCCTGCATCACCCGGAAGCGCAGCTTGAGATCGAACTGGATCGCCCCTTGCCGGCCGACATCGCCGAACGCTACGCCGCGACTTCGCAGGGAAATTTCAAATTCCGGCTTTTTTTCCGGTCGACCGTGGGCATACCCGCGGAACTCCCCGGCTTGCTAGTGGATCTTGCTGCAGCCGACTGCACGCTCAAGCGACTGGCCTTCGGTCAGCAAAATCTCGAACAGGTTTTCATGAACCTGACCCAACGCTCGCTCCGGGACTAGCCGACGATGCCCCGCCTCTTCGCCCTCTGGCTCAAGGAAAGCATCGCCCTGCTGCGTGACCGGCACGGCCTGATCGCGCTGTTCATCATGCCGACGCTGTTCATCCTGGTCATGACCATGGCCCTGCGCGACGCCTTTTCCCCGGGCATCACAGTCGATGTCGGCTACGTCATCGTCGATCTCGACCACAGCGACCATTCGCAAGCCTTGAGCAAACGACTGGCCAAGGGCGCCACCTTTAAATTACAGACGCTGGCCGCCGATGCCCAGACCCCGGAAGCGGCGCGCGAGGGCATCCGCATCGGCCGCCAAGCGCTGGCGCTGATCCTGCCCAAAGGCTTTGGCAGCCGCCTGCTGACACCCGCCGGGGCCGATGGCCAGACCACCGAAGCCCTCACCCTGCTGGTCGATCCAACCCTCAACCCCGCCCTGCAGCTGGCCTTCCGCAATCAGGTCATGGCCGCCCTGGGCGCCCTGCGCGCCGACGAACTGACCCACCGCGCCGGCAAGCTGTTCGGCCTGCCGACCGCCCCCGGCGCTGCTGAACGCGACTGGCCCGACGAAATCACCAGCGTCGCCGTACGCAACGATCAAAGCATCAAACCGCCCTCGTCGGTGCAGCAAAACGTCCCGGCCTGGCTGATCTTTGCCATGTTCTTCGTCGTCATCCCGGTATCGTCGATCTTCATCATCGAGCGCCAACAAGGCACACTGCAGCGCCTGCGCGCCATGGGCGTCCCTTTCCGCCTGCTGCTCGCCGGCAAGCTGCTGCCTTTCTTCGTGGTCAACCAGTTGCAAGCCCTGCTCATGGTACTGGTCGGCCTCTTCCTCGTCCCGCTGTTCGGCAGCGAGGCACTGGACATGCCGACGGGTCTCGGCCTGCTTCACTGGTGGGCGGTGTCGGTCGCCGTCAGCCTGGCGGCCGTCGCCTGGGCGCTGCTCGTCGCCAGCCTGGCCCGGACATCGGAACAGGCCACCATCGTCGGCGGCGTCAGCAATATCCTGATGGGCGCCATCGGCGGCGTCATGGTGCCCAAATTCGTCATGCCCGCCTTCATGCAAAAACTCGCCGCCCTCTCACCCATGGCCTGGGGGCTCGACGGTTTCCACACCGTCATGCTGCGCCACGGCAATTTCACTGACCTGCTGCCCAGCCTGGTGCCCTTGCTCGCCTTCGCCATGTTCTCGCTGGCACTGGCTGCCTGGCTTAACCAACGTTCCCTGGCTGCCCAATCATGAATGCTGCCCTCCGCCTCGAACTCAAGGCCCTGATCGTCGAATCCTGCGACAAGGATTGCGCCCCGGACAGCATCACCGACGACGAAATCCTCTTCGGGCCAGAAGCACCGCTGCAACTCGATTCACTGGATGCCCTTCAGATATCGATGGCGATCAAGAAGCAATACGGCCTGCGCCTGCCGGACAGCAAGGAAACCCGGCGCATCCTGTCGAATGTTGCCAATCTGGCCGATCACCTCGACGCCTGGCTGGCCAGCCGCGCATGACGCGTCCGGTCTTCATCGCCGACACCGCCCTGCTCTGCGCCCGCGGCGAATCGCCCGCTGCCGCCGCCAGCGCCTTGTGGAATGGCGACTGCAAGGCAGGCCAGCGGAAAATTGGTGAGCGAACATTCCCCTATTTTTGGTTGCCCCTCGACGAAGCCGACTGGATGCGCCGTGCCGAGCAAGCCATTGGTCAGATCGGCAATCAACTGGGCCAACCGGCGCCCGAAACACCGCTGTTCATTGCTTCCTCCTCATTCCAGATCGGCCATTTCGAGCAGATGGGCGCGCCGTTTGACCTGCCCCTCGCTGCTGCATCGTTCAGCCGCCAAATCGGCGACTGGCTGGGCCTGAGCGGTGCCAACTACAGCCTCTCGAATGCCTGCATCTCCGGTTTTTCTGCCCTCGACGCCGCACGCGGCCTGATTGGCGCAGGCCTGATCGATGACGCCATCGTCCTCGGTGTCGAACTCGGCAACAACAGCACGCTGGCTGGTTTCGCCGCCATGGAATTGCTGTCGCGCACGAGCGGCCGACCTTTTGACGCGCACCGTGATGGCATGGTCCTCGGTGAAGCCGTGGCGGCAGTCCGCCTCAGCGCCACGCCCGCCACCTGGCGCATCGCCGGTCTGCACACCGGACTCGACGGCTACTCGACCACCGGACCCAATCCGGACGGCTCCCGAATCGCCGATGTCGCGGTCAACTGCCTGAATGAAGCAAATTTGAAAGCTGCCGACATCGAGCTGATCAAGCTGCAGGCCGCCGGCTCACCCGGCACCGACCTGGCCGAGGCCAACGCCCTGCGCTCGGTTTTCGGTCAGAACCTACCGCCGCTCCTCTCGCTGAAACCTGCCCTCGGCCACACCCTGGGCGCCAGCGGCGTGGCCGAGCTCGCCACCCTGCTCGCCTGCCTCGATGCCGATAAAGTCCCTGCCACCGCGGGGTTCACCAGGGTNGATCCTGAAATCGCCCTGTTTCCCATGGTTGAACGCAGCACAGCGCACATTCAGCGCGCCTTGCTCAACCTGATCGGCTTNGGCGGCGGTCTGGCCAGCCTGATCGTGGAACGCACACGATGATCACGCTCAACGCCGCGCTCAGCCAACACGTCACTCCGGCAAATCTGCCTGCCGCCGTACGCGCCGCGCTCGGCAAGCCGCTNCGTCGCGCCGCACCACTCACCCAACTGGCGCTGGTCGGCGCCCTGGCCTGTCTGCCAGAAGCGCGNCGCCACCTGCCAACTGCCCTGCTCTGGCAATCGACCAGCGGCCCGCGCCAGGAAACGCTGTCGCTGCTTGACGAAGTCTGTACCGGTAGTGCCGAGCCCATGCCCTACGATTTCCTCGCTACCCAGCCTGCCATGGCTGCCGCCCAGATTCAGGCCTTCCTGCCCGGCCTACAGTCAACCATGCACCTGCCGTTGAACGGCGTAGGGGTAGCCCACTGGGCGCTGCTGCTCAGCCTCGCCATCGTCGGCTTGAACCAAGGCCGATACACCCAAGTCCTGTGCGCCCAGCTCGACCATGCCGACGATATCGCCAGCGGCCACTGGCTGGCCTTAAGCAGCATAGCCCTTGAAAACTCGCCCGCCAGCCTCCATTTATCAGGAAGCGGATCATGCGACGTTCTGCCGGATGTTCCCGACTTTCCAAAAAAACTTGCCGAATGGCTGGCGACCGGCAATGCCAAAGCCGTTTCCCTGCAATCCCCCGTCGCCATGAGCCAGACGGTAGAATTCGCCCGACTCTAATTTAAACAGGCCCCACCATGTCCGAATTTGCTTTTGACACGTCCATCCAGGATTTTGAAACCAAGGCTATCCAGCCCGCTGAAACGGTGCCGGTCGTCGTCGACTTCTGGGCACCGTGGTGCGAGCCGTGCAAGGTGCTCAAGCCCCTGCTGGAAAAGCTGGCCGAAGAATACAAGGGCCGCTTCCTGCTCGCCATGGTCAATGCCGACGAAAACCCGGAACTCTCCCAACACTTCGGCGTCCGCAGTATTCCATCCGTCAAGGTGCTGTTTCAGGGTCAGTTGGTCGATGAATTCAACGGCGCCCTGCCCGAAAGTCAGCTCCGTGAATTTCTCGACCGCATCGCCCTGCCGGCCGGCCCCGGCGGCAACTTGCGCGAGGAAGCCGCCGCGTTGGTGGTCGAAGGCAAGCTCGAAGAAGCGCTCGCCAAACTGGTCGACGCCAGCAAGGCCAAGCCGGACGACCAGGCCATTCAGCTCGACGCCGTCGACGTCATGATGCAACTCGGCCGCAACGACGAAGCCGGCCAACTGCTGTCCGGCGACTACACCCAGGAAGCCGACCGCGCCAATGCCTTGCGTGCCCGCCTCGCCCTCGCTGCCGGCGCCGCCGACACCGCCGAACTCGAAACCAAGCTGGCCGCCAACCCGGCCGACCATGGCGTTCGCCTCGACCTTTCCCGCGCCTACGCCGCCCAAGGCAACTTCCGTGACGCCATGGAAGCCGCGCTTGAGGTNGTCNTCCGCGACCGGGCGTTCAACGACGGCGCCGGCCGCAAAGCCNTGCTGCAGTTGTTCGAAGCACTGGGNGGCANTGAGCAGTACGATGATCTGATCCGCGAATTCCGTCGCAAGATGTCGGCCGCGCTCAATTAAGCAAACGCCANGGAGGCATCGGTCGTGCGGTTGTTTTATACCGATGTCTTCGTCCTGCCCTTGCCGGCCGGGCATCGNTTTCCGATGGAAAAATATTCCCGGCTGCGCGAGGTGCTCCTCGCCAGCGGCGAGTTCAGTCAAGCCAATTTTCACCTCCCCCACGCGGCCACCGACGCTGAACTGGCCCGCGCCCATGACCTGAAATACATCCACGNCGTCNCCCACGGTCAACTGGAAAAATCAGCCGAAAAGCAAATCGGNTTTCCGTGGAGCACCGGCATGGTCGAACGTTCCCGCCGCTCNGCCGGCGCCACCATCTGCGCCTGCCGTGCCGCGCTGGAAGACGGCGTTGCGGCCAACCTGGCTGGCGGTACGCACCACGCGTTTCGCGACCACGGTGAAGGGTTTTGCGTCTTCAACGACGCCGCCGTCGCCGCCCGCGCCATGCAGGCCGAAGGCCGGGCCGAACGCGTCCTCATCATCGACTGCGACGTTCATCAGGGCAACGGTACCGCCAGCATCCTGCGCGGCGACGACAGTATCTTTACCTTCTCCATCCATGGCGCCCGCAATTACCCTTTCGACAAGGAACCGAGCGACCTTGATATTGAACTGCCTGACCGCTGCACTGACGAAGCCTACCTGCTGCATCTGGACCATGGCCTGAANGTCGCCTTNGATCTTGCTCGGCCCGATCTGGTGATCTACCTGGCCGGCGCCGACCCCTATCGCGATGACCGCNTGGGGCGACTGGCCCTGAGTTTCGACGGTCTTGCCGAGCGCGATCGGCGCGTATTTGGATTCTGCCGCATCCGCCACGCACCGATTGCCATCGTCATGGCGGGTGGCTATGCCCGCCAGATCGACGATACCGTCAGCATTCACGCCAGAACCATCGTTCTGGCGAAATCCTGCCTGACGGCTTAAGCTAACCCCTTATGGTAAATAATCCAGCAACGGCGAAGCCAACAGGGCTGATTAACCTGCGCTCCTTGCAGGTCCGGATCACGCTGGGCGTACTGCTGGTTAGCCTGATAGTCCTTTGGAGCGCCGTCCTGATTCTCGACCGGACACTGCGCCAGGATATGGAGAACAGCATCCTGGCACAGCAGTTTTCAACGGTGTCATTGATTGCGACCGAAGTTGACCGCTCCATTCGCGAACGCCAGCAGATCGTCGAGGCCATCGCTGACGATTACCAGTCAGCCGTGCTCGGTGATCCGTTCTCAGCCCAGGCCATGCTGGACCAATATCCGCTGCCGCCCGCCATTTTCAACTGGGGTGTGATCATTCTCGATCAACAGGGTATTGCCGTCGCCAGCGTGCCACACGACATCCAGCGCACCGGTGTCAACTTTATTGACTATCCGGGAATTCGCGACATTTTGGCGGGCGGCAAAAGTCTGATCACTGACCCNCTGTTCAGCGAACACAGCCAGCAACCGGTGATCGCCCTGGAATCGCCAATCCGCGACCAAGATCAGCGTGTGATCGGCGTTGCGGTCGGGGTCGTCAACCTGCAACTGCCCAATTTCCTCGATCAGATCGGCAACTCGAAATACGGCTCGACGGGCGACTTCCTGATCACCGCCCCCAAGACCCGCAGTTATGTCGCCGCCTCCGACAAGAGCCGGTTGTTGAAACCGGGGCCGGCCCGCGGCGTGAACCCCATTTACGACCGCTATATCGACGGCTACGAAGGGTCCGGCCTGGCGCGCAGTTCGCGTGGCGTGCTCGAACTGTCATCGAGCAAACAGATTCCCGCCACCGGCTGGTTGATGCAGTCGGTACTGCCGGCCGACGAAGCTTTCGCCGCCATCAATGCCATCGAACGACACGTTTTCATGGTCTCGTCCGCATTGACAGTACTGCTCGGCCTCCTGTGCTGGTGGTGGCTGCGTCGCCAGCTACGGCCCCTGGCCGAAACGTCGCAATTGCTGACAAAAATCAGTAACGGCGAATTGCCCCGTCAGGCATTGCCGGTTCACAAAAATGATGAAATCGGTCAGTTAACGTCTGCGTTCAATCAGTTGCAGGATTTCATCATTGCGCAAGAGTCCAAAGCGGCTGAGCACGCCGCGAATACGCGCCTGCGCCAGATTGTTTCCGAAGTGCCCGGCGTCGTTTTTGAATATCGTCTCCATGCCGATGGCCATGGCAGTTTCCTGTTTGCCAGTGATGCCATCAAGACACTGTTTGGCGTTTCGCCGGACGATGTCGCCGACACCACGGAACCCATACGCAAGATGGTTTATCCGCCGGACAACCCGGCATTCGTCGATAGCCTGCAAACCTCGGCCCGAAATCTGNCGCCGTGGCGACACGAATACCGCATTTGCATGCCGGATGGCCAGATCAAATGGCTGCTCATNCGTGCTGTGCCCGAGCCCACCGAGGATCACAGCATCACTTTTTGCGGCTTCGTTGCTGACATCACTGAAATCAAGGCGATGGAAGCGGAGCTCCGCAACGCCCTCGCCGAACATGCCCGCAAGGATGCTGAAATTGAACGCTACCGCGACCATCTCGAACAACTGGTGGGTGAACGTACCGCCGACCTCGAACAGGCGCGCGCCGAGGCCATGCATTTGGCCATGGCAAAGAGCGAATTTCTGGCCAAAATGAGCCATGAAATCCGCACACCGTTGCACGGTGTCCTTGGCATGACCCACATCGGGTTGCGCGCCAGCGAGGATGGCAGCAAGGCGCATGACGCCTTCGTCAAGATCCAGCATTCCGGCAAGCTGTTGCTCGGCATCATCAACGACATACTCGATTTTTCAAAGATGGAAGCAGGAATGCTCAAGATCGACTGCTTGCCCGTCGATCTGGGTACAGTGCTTGATGAAACCATGGAGTTATTGCAGGAACGGGCCACCAGCAAGGGCCTGGCCTTGCACCTGGTGCGCGCGGCCAACTTCCCGTCGCACTGTCGCAGCGATGCTCTCCGCCTGCGGCAGATACTGCTCAACCTGCTCTCCAATGCCGTCAAATTTACCAGCACGGGTACGGTCAGCCTTGAAGCAGAACTCGATGGCGATGCGCTGAAATTCATGGTCCGCGATACGGGCATCGGCATTTCTGCGGACCAGCTATCCAATATCTTCAACCCCTTTGAGCAAGGTGACAACTCAACCACGCGGCGCTTTGGCGGCTCCGGACTCGGGCTGGCGATCACCGACCATCTCGTTCAGCTGATGGAAGGCCGCATTGAGGTCGACAGTACACGCGATGTGGGCAGCTGTTTCACGGTTCACCTGCCCTATAAACCGCTGGAGCGAAGAAAATCTCCCCGGCAGGAGACGATCATTGCCATTCCACCCGATTCCAACGTCCTCGCCGGCATGCGGATTCTGGTTGTCGAAGACATCGACATCAATCGCCACATCATGGGTGAACTGCTGGGTGAAGTCGGCGCCGACGTCACTTTCGCCGAGGATGGCCAGCAGGCGGTTAACACCGTGCGCGAGCAAGGATGGCAGGCCTTCGATGCCGTGCTGATGGATGTTCAGATGCCCGTGATGAACGGTATCGATGCAACGCTTGAAATCCACCGTTTTGCCCCGGATTTGCCGATCATCGGCCAGACCGCCCATGCCCTGGTCGAAGAACGGACCGCCTGCTTCGTGGCCGGCATGGTTGACCATATTTCCAAGCCGATCGACCCCGATACGCTGTTTGCAATCATCCTCAAACATGCCCGCCGACCGGCCGCCACCACCCCATCCTCTCCGTCATGACCCACAACGACCTCTACCTGAGTACCAGTCTGCGCGAGATCGAGGCCCGGCACGCCAGCGAACCGCTCATGCAACGTGCCGGTGCCGCGGCCGCTGAATACGCTCGTGAGCTGGCCGCCCAATGCAATGCCCCCGTCCTGATCCTGGCCGGTCCGGGCAATAACGGGGGCGATGCCTTTGAGGCAGCCCGCCTGCTACGCGAGCAATTTTTCGATGTCCATGTCGTCTTTGCCGGAGATCGGGAGCGCCTCCCGAGGGATGCCGCGGCCGCCTTCCAGCGATTTTCCGCAGCTGGCGGCTCAACCATTGCCTGCATTCCGGACAGTCTCCGCTGGTCGCTGATCATTGACGGGCTGTTTGGCATCGGCCTGACCCGTGCCCCGGCCGGTGATTACGCGCAATGGATTGTTGCCGCCAATCGACTGGCCGAACGCGACCATTGCCCGCTCCTTGCGCTCGACTGCCCCTCCGGCCTCAATGCGGATACCGGCACCACGTTCAGCCCGTGTATCTGTGCCAGCCATACGATTACCTTCATTTCGGCCAAGCCCGGATTATTGACCGGCGACGGCCCTGACCAGTGCGGCGCCATCCGTGTGGCGGGGCTGGACCTGGACCCAGCCCGGGAGATCCCCCCGGATGGCCGAATACTGGCGCTTCAGGATTTTGCGGACAAGCTTAAGCCACGTCGCCTGAATTCCCACAAAGGCAGCTTCGGCAGTGCCGGCATTCTGGGCGGCAGCCAATCGATGGTTGGTGCCACCTTCCTCGCCGCCCGCGCTGCCCTCAAGTTGGGTGCCGGCCGCGTCTACCTCGGCATGCTCGACAGCGATGCCCCCCGCGTCGATCTGGCGCAGCCCGAATTGATGATCCGCCAGGCCGCCACCTTGCTGCAGGCTGACCTTCAGGCGCTGGTTTGCGGCCCCGGCCTTGGCCGCTCACCAGAAGCCCTTTGCCTCCTTGAGCAATCGCTCAAGGCGCCCGTCCCGCTCGTGCTCGATGCCGACGCCCTGAATCTGCTGGCTGAAAACGCCTCTCTGCAAGGCAAGCTCTGCAACCGCGTCGCGGCGACCATCCTGACCCCCCATCCGGCCGAAGCCGCCCGCCTGCTGGACTGCTCGGTAAACGACATCCAGCGCGATCGTTTCACGGCGGCCCGCGAGCTGGCAAAGCGCTATCACAGCCATATTGCGCTCAAAGGCTGCGGCACCATCATTGCCACGGTCGACGGGGAAATTTGCCTGAATTCGACAGGAAATCCCGGCATGGCCACGGCCGGAATGGGCGATGTGCTGTGCGGGTTGATCGTCGCCCTGCTGGCCCAGGANTGGCCAGCCAACACTGCACTGAAGGCCGCCGTTCACCTGCATGGTGCTGCGGCTGATCGACTGGTTACCAGCGGCATCGGCCCGATCGGCCTGACGGCCGGCGAAGTGATTGATGCTGCCCGCGAACTTTTCAATGAGTGGGTCGGCAAGCACGGCAAGCTGTAAAATGCCGTCCTCCATGACCGCCATAACACTGCCATGACCATCGAATTCGATTTCCCGCTCGCCGCCGAAATTTCCCGCAACGTCGACGCTGCACTGACTGAAGATGTGGGCGCCGGCGACCTGACCGCCAGCCTGGTTCCGGGCGACCGCCAGGTCAAGGCCACGGTCATTTCCCGCGAAGCGGGTGTGCTGTGTGGCCGCGCATGGTTTGATGCATGTGTCAGCCGCCTCGACCCAGGCGCTCGTGTGACCTGGCATGCCGCCGATGGCGACCGTCTGGTGGCCAACCAGCTACTTTGCGACATTGACGGCAACGGCCGTGCGCTGCTCACGGCCGAGCGCAGCGCCCTCAACTTCCTGCAACTGCTGTCCGGTGTGGCCAGCAAGGCACGCATCTATGCCGACGCCATTGCCGGCACGCAGGCGCAGGTGGTCGATACCCGCAAGACCTTGCCCGGCCTGCGCATTGCCCAGAAATATGCCGTGCGCGCNGGCGGNGGCGGCAATCACCGTCTGGCCTTGTGGGATGCCATCCTGATCAAGGAAAACCACATCCATGCGGCCGGAAGCATCGCCCTGGCCATGGATGCCGCCAGAAAGGTGGCGGCTGGCGCGGCTGATCGCTGCAAGTTCATCCAGGTGGAGGTCGAGAGTCTGGATGACCTGAATCAGGCGCTGAATGCCGGCGCGGCGATGATCCTGCTCGACAACTTTGCCAACGACCTGCTGCGTCAGGCAGTCGCCATCAATGCCGGCCGGGCCGTGCTTGAAGCTTCAGGCAATGTCACGCTGGAGGCTATCCGCGGTATTGCCGAAACAGGGGTTGATCGTATCTCGGTCGGCGCACTGACCAAGGACGTCAAGGCGCTAGATCTATCGATGCGCTTCGTTGGCTAGGCGTTTCATTTAATTCTCGTCATAATCGTTGCCAGACAAGCAAAAAAATATTCGAGGGATCCATTAATGTTGTTTGCGCTGTTTTATATCGTCGCCATTTCCATCCTGGTGCTGCATTTCACCGGCTTTCTTGCCCGCCGCAATCTGGAGTGGTTGGTCCTCGTGCTGGCCGTAGCCGTTTTTCCGGCCGTGATTTACCTTTAAGGTTTTCGCGCGACGAGGTCGATCAGGGCCGAGCGCCCGGCATGGGCCAGTCCTTCGCTGAGGGTGTCGTCGTGTTCACGCAGGGAGATGATCTCCCAGTCGGCAAACAGCTCGCGCAGCATCTCGGCCGTATAGAGATTTTCGACCGCTGACGGCCCCCCCGTCCGGTATTCCAGCTGCTTAGGGGTATAGCCCTCCAGAAACAGCAAGCCCCCCGATTTGACCGCCTGTTTCATCCCTGCCAACTGGCGCGTCCGCTCGGCCGGGGTCGCAAACTGGATAAAGATCCCGACGACCGCATCAAAGTCGGCATGCGGCCACTCCCAGTTCAAGATATCGGCCAGCACAAAATCCACGGCAACTTTACGGACACGCGCCAACTTGGCGGCTTTTTCAAGTGCTACCGGAGAAATCTCGGTCGCCGTGACCGCACAGCCCTGCTCGGCCATCCAGACGGAATTGCGCCCTTCGCCGTCAGCGACCGATAAGACGCGCATGTCAGCACCGAAGTATTCCGCCTGGGCAGCGAGAAACTTGTTGGGCGCGGTGCCGAACAAATAATCCTCGCCCGCATCGCGATAGCGGGCCGACCAGTGAGCNTCGTGATCGACACTCATACGCGCTCCGCNACAAACTGCTTGATGGCATCAACGTCAGGCGCCATGACCACAACGCGCTGCGGCAGACTTTCGATCCCGGCGAGATCGGCCGGACGAACTGGCTCGGTGCCCAGGGCTTCGCGAATGGTTTCCTCGAACTTGGCCGGCTGCGCGGTTTCCAGAACGATCATCGGGATATTCGGCAGGCGATGCTCTAGTGCGACCTTCAAGCCGTCAGCGGTATGCGTATCCAGCATGACCTTGTAGCGCTGCTGAGCCAGGCGAATGGTATTGATGCGATCGCTGTGGGTGCTCTTGCCCGAAACAAATTCGAATTTCGGCATATTTTTCCAGTAGACCGTGGCAGACAGGTCGAAGGCCTCGCCCTTGTCGACCTTGGCCCACAGTTCGCGCACGACCGCNGGATCGCGGCCGACCAGATCGAACACGAAGCGCTCGAAGTTGGAGGCTTTGGAAATATCCATCGACGGGCTGGAGGTAATGCTGGTTTCCGCCGTGCTGCGCGGACGATAGACGCCAGTACGGAAGAATTCATCGAGCACGTCATTTTCGTTGGTGGCCAGCACCAGTTTGGCAATGGGCAAACCCATCTGACGGGCAATATGCCCAGCGCAAATGTTGCCGAAGTTGCCCGATGGCACGGTAAAGGCAACCTGCTCATCGTTCGATTTCGTGGCCAGGAAATAGCCTTGGAAGTAATAAACGATCTGCGCGGCAACGCGCGCCCAGTTGATCGAATTGACCGCACCAATCTTGTACTTGGCCTTGAAGGCGGCATCGTTGGAGACCGCCTTCACGATGTCCTGCGCATCATCGAACAGGCCGGTCACGGCGATATTGAAGATATTGGCATCCTGCAGCGAATACATCTGGGCGCGCTGGAAGGCGCTCATCTTGCCGTCCGGCGAGAGCATGAAAACCTTGACGTTATGCTTGCCGCGCATGGCGTATTCGGCGGCAGAGCCGGTGTCGCCGGAGGTAGCGCCCAGAATATTGATCGATTCACCGCGCTTGTCGAGCACGTACTCGAACAAATTGCCAAGCAGCTGCATGGCCATGTCCTTGAAGGCCAGTGTCGGACCGTTGGACAGTTCCTGCGTGTAAAGACCCTCTTCCAGTTTGGTCAGNGGCGTGATCTGCGCAGCGTCACCACCGTTACGGGTATGACAATAGACCGCGGCAGTGTAAGTTTTTCCGACAATGGCCTTCAGATCAGCCGCGGGGATATCGGTGATGAACTTGGACAGGATTTCGTAGGCCAGATCGGCATACGACAGCGTGCGCCAGGCATCGAGTTCAGCCCGAGTGATCTGCGGGTAGCTTTCCGGCAGGTAAAGGCCGCCATCCGGGGCCAGACCACCGAGGAGAATGTCGCAAAAAGCCGGAGTTGCGGCGTGACCGCGGGTCGATAGATAGCGCATGGCAGAGCCCTGAAAAGCGAAAAAGGGTGATTTTACCGCGTCGACCGTGGCAAGCGCACGGCTTGCAACAAGCCGATGATAAAGAGCGTCAACGCACACGCCACCAGGGCCGCCCCCCAGCGATGTTGACCAGCCATCACAGCCAGTGCGGCGAACAGGAACAAGACCGCCCGCAAAAGTCCGGTCGCTGCAAGCTTCTGCCGCATTGCCAGGCGAGCCGGTATTTGCGGCCCCGGCCAACGCCAGACAGGAAGCAATTGGCTAAGGGCGCCCGTGACAAGCGGCAGCAAGAATCCGCAAGCCCAGGCCGGCAAGGAGGGCTGTGTCGATACCAAACCCGCGCCATGCAGCAGTCCTGAAACCAGCGCGATCAACAGTCCAAGCACCGCGCCCAGCAGGGATGCAGTGACACCATCCCGCAACAATGACAGGAGGCCAAATCGTCGGTGCCACTGTCCAAGCAAGCCCAGCGCCGCAACCAGCAACAAGGCTGTTCCCGGCGCGGCAAATTCCCACTGGGCTGCTGCCCCCGACGCAATGATCAGAACACCGCAACCCGCCAGCCACCAGCGCCGACGCAACCAGTTGCCCGCTTCTGGATCGGGCTTGCCGAGTGCGGTCGGAAGGAGTACCGGCAACGTGCCCAGGGCCGCCAGCCCAACGAAGCCAAGGGTATTGAGATGCAAATGAAACAGCCGCAGGTTGTGCCAGTAAGACGGCCAAATGACGCTCAACAGGATGACCAGCAAGGCCAGCATCAGACAACCCACCGCCGCCCCATACCAGCGCCAGCC
>JGI24770J26754_10000656_pt1 | contig 24755 bp, 23 predicted proteins | sample LakOneMetagenome_FD_26754 | JGI IMG/M metagenome (IMG submission 26754) | reverse complement strand
GTTTTGAAAAAGTAACCGCGAAAAACTAATTGATATAATAAATGTAAAAAGACCGCCATTACTGACGGTCTTTTTTATTAATCTTGATGGCATAACTATTATTTCCAACCACCACCCAGATTTCTATAAATATGCACTAGCGTATTCAACTGATTTTTCTTAATTTCTACCAATTGCAATTGTGATTCTAAAGCGTCGCGTTGCGTCATTAAGACTTCAAAATAGTCTACACGTGCCGATTTGAACAAATCATTAGAAACCTCGATAGAACGGTTTAAGGCATCTACTTGTTTGGTTTTTAAACCATAACTGCTTTCTAAATTTTTGATGCGGAACAATTCGGTAGAAACTTCAAAATAAGCATTCAAAATAGTACGTTCGTAATTGTACAACGCTTGTAATTGTCTTGCATTAGCTTTATTGTACTCGGCTTTTATCGCATTTCTATTGATTAGCGGACCGGCAATATCGCCTACTAAAGAATACAACAACGATTCGGGAACCGTAAACAAATACGATGGTTTAAACGCTTGTAATCCTAATGACGCTGAAATATCCAACGACGGATAGAATTCGGCACGCGCTACTTTTACATCTAATTTGGCAGCAGTCAATTCCAATTCGGCTTGTTTAATATCAGGACGATTGGCCAACAATTGCGAAGGAATACCCGAATTTATAGTCGCTGGAGCTACACTCACGAAACTAGTTCGATCTCTTTTTATTTCTTGCGGATAGCGTCCTAATAAAAAGTTGATGCGGTTTTCGGTTTCTTTAATTTGTTGTAAAATTTCAAACTCCATATTTTGTGAAGCCAATACTTCAGCTTGAAACTTTTGAACCCCCAATTCGGTAGCACGAGCACCGTCTTTTTGAATTTTTACAATCTCTAACGCGTTTTGTTGCAATTTGATGTTTTGTCTAACAATTTCCAACTGATTGTCTAAAGACAGTAATTCGTAATACGAACTTGCCACCTCAGCAACAAGATTGGTAACGACAAAATTTTTCCCTTCAACAGTAGACAAATAGCGCGTTACCGCCGCTTTTTTGGAGTTGCGTAATTTCTTCCAAATATCCACTTCCCAATGTGCATAGGCTGCCACTTGATAGTTGGTTAAAGCTTCTGGAACCCTGTTTCCTGGAGTAATTTCTGCAGAAGCATCTCCGGCTCCTTGACTGGTATACGTTCCAACTTTTTCTACATCTGCTCCAGCGCCAATGCCAATCGTTGGTAAAATAGCCCCTTTGCGCATGCGGATTTCGCTTTTAGCAATCTCAATTTCTTGCAACGTAATAGCAACTCTTGGTTATTTTTTAACGCTACATCAATTAAATCGGTTAGATTTTTATCCTTAAAGAAGGTTTTCCACGGTGTGGATGCTATGTTGGCAGTATCCTTACTAGTCACATACGCTTCGGGTATTGGGGCGCTAGCTGGTGTTGGCGCTACTGCCGGCGCTTTACAACTTACCACCGCTAGAGAAAGACCTAGCGGGATAAGGTAATGGTATAACTTTATATTATTCATGGTGGGTATCAAATTCTTCGGTTAATGGATTTTCTTCTTCGTTTTTAACAAACTTGGTTTTTTCAGAAATTCTGCCAAAAATGTAGTACAATCCTGGGATAATCAGTACCCCACAAATGGTTCCTATAAGCATTCCACCTGCTGCAGCCGAACCTAACGTTCTATTTCCGATTTTACCCGGATCTGTCGCTAATGTCAATGGAATTAATCCAGCAATGAAAGCAAATGAGGTCATCAAAATTGGTCTGAAACGCACCGCAGCACCTTCCATAGCGGCATTCAGTACAGAAGCACCTTGACTGTGTTTTTGGGCGGCAAACTCCACAATCAATACAGCATTTTTACCCAACAAACCGATAAGCATTACAAAAGCTACTTGAGCATAAATGTTGTTGGCCAAACCGAACAATTTTAAGAATAAAAATGCTCCGAAAATCCCTGCTGGTAATGATAAAATTACAACTAAAGGCAAAATAAAACTTTCGTATTGTGCGGCAAGTACTAAGTAAACGAATCCAAGACAAATTAAGAAAATGTAAATTGCTTCGTTTCCACGAGCTACCTCATCTGCGGAAATTCCGGCCCAATCAATTCCGAAACCTCTTGGAAGCGTCTTGGCAGCTACTTCTTTAACCACTTCAATTGCCGTTCCGCTACTGTAACCAATAGCTGGAGCACCACTAATTTCAGAAGCATTGTACATGTTGTGTCGTGTAATTTCCGATAAACCGTAAACTTTCTCCATTTTCATAAAGGCAGAAAACGGTACCATTTCGTCACGATTATTTTTTACATACAATTTTAATATATCTTCTGGAAGTGCTCTATATTGGGGTGACGATTGAACGATTACTTTATATTGACGGTCGTATTTAATGAAACTGGTTTCATAATTACTTCCTACTAAAGTTGACAAAGTACTCATTGCATTATCGATACTTACCCCTTTTTGTTGGGCAATATCGTTATCAATATTTAACATGTATTGAGGGAAACTGGCGCTATAGAAGGTAAATACAGAGGTTAATTCACGACGTTTTTTCAATGCGGCAACAAAATCTTTACTTACCGTTTCCATTTTTTTATAATCGCCCGAACCGGCTTTATCAAGCAAACGCAATTCGAATCCACCTGCTGCACCATAACCCGGAACAGCTGGCGGCTGGAAGTATTCTATGGTAGCACCCGAAATATCTTTGGTTTCTTCTTCAAGTTCTTTGATGATTTCTTCTACATTGTGTTTACGCTCGTGCCAATCTTTTAAATTAATCAAACAAGTACCGGTATTCGAACCTGTTCCTTCTGTTAAGATTTCATATCCTGCCAAAGCTGAAACCGATTTTACACCGTCTACATGTTCGGCTACTTTTTGAAGTTTTTCGGCTATTTCATTGGTTCTTTCCAAAGAGGAACCTGGTGGCGTTTGGATAATCGCATAAAACATACCTTGGTCTTCACTAGGAATAAATCCTGAAGGAAGGCTATTGTTTATGAAAAATATTCCGGCACAAAACGCTACTAAAATCCCAACAGATATTGATCTTCTATTAATGAATGTAGCCAGTATTTTTTGGTATTTCGTTGATAAATTATTGAACTTATTATTAAATCCGTCCAAAAAGCGATTGATTAAATTTTTAGGTCGTGCAACACCATGAGTGTTTTTCAACATTAACGCACACAAGGCTGGTGTTAAGGTTAAGGCTACAATTCCCGATAGAATAATTGCCGTTGCCATTGTGATAGAAAACTGACGGTAGAAAATCCCTACCGGACCCGACATAAAGGCCACAGGTATAAACACCGCTGCCATTAAAAAGGTAATAGCGATAATAGCACCACCAATTTCTGACATGGCTTTTTTGGTCGCCTTTCTAGCCGAAAGATGTTCTTCTTCCATTTTGGCATGCACGGCTTCAATTACTACAATCGCGTCATCGACGACGACTCCAATGGCTAAAACAAGTGCAAACAACGTGATTAAGTTAATCGTGATTCCGAACAACTGCATAAAAGCAAACGTACCAATAAGTGATACCGGAACGGCAATGGCCGGAATAAGCGTAGAACGCCAATCTCCTAAAAACAAAAACACTACCAAACCTACCAATATAAAAGCTTCAATAAGCGTATGAAGTACTTTTTCGATAGAGGCATCTAAGAATTTAGAAGCATCATAACTGATTTCGTAATCCATTCCTTTTGGGAACGATTTTTTTAATTCTTCAAGCTTGGCTTTTACATCTTTAATTACTTGACTTGCGTTACTTCCGTAGGATTGCTTAACCGTAATTGCTGCCGAAGGTTTTCCGTTGATACTGGAATAAATATCATACATNGAACTTCCAAACTCAACATCAGCTACGTCTTTCAATCGAAGTAATTCGCCGTTGGCATTAGATCGAACCACTACATTTTCATAGCCTTCTTTAGTGGTATATCGTCCTTTATATTTTAATACATATTCAAAAGCTTGCGATCGTTTACCCGAACTTTCTCCGGTTTTTCCTGGCGAAGCTTCCAAACTTTGGTTGCTTAATGATTCCATTACCTCATCGGCAGATATTTTATAAGCCAACATTCTGTCGGGTTTCAACCAAATACGCATAGCGTAATCACGGTTTCCTAGAATGTCTGCAAAACCAACTCCGTTGACACGTTTTAAATCGGAAAGTATATTAATATCGGCATAATTGTAAAGAAACTTTTGATCGGTTTTAGGGTCTTTACTGAATAAGTTGACATACAAAAGCATGTTGGGCTCTTCACGCGTAATTTTTAATCCTTCACGAATTACTAATGGCGGAAGTTTATTGGTTACCGAAGCTACACGGTTTTGGATATTAATCGCGGCTTGATTAGGATCAGTTCCTAAGTTGAAAACCACTTGAACCGAAGCTTCACCATCATTTCCGGCATCAGATGTGATGTATTTCATTCCGGGAACCCCGTTGATGGCTCTTTCTAAAGGAATAACCACCGCTTTAATCATCAATTCACCATTAGCTCCAGGATAATCGGCAGTAATATTCACTTTTGGAGGCGAAATAGAAGGAAATTGCGTTACTGGCAAACCCGTCATGGCCAATATTCCTAAAAAGACAATTATTAACGATATTACAATCGACAATACTGGTCTTTGTATAAATTTATTAAACATTTTTATTTTTTTTATATCGTTATTACACTACTCCGATTTTAGTCTCAAGGTTGAAATTACTTTCTTTGGATCAAGGTAATCGTATTTAATTTTATCATTATCGTTGGCTTTTTGAATACCTTCAAATAAAATTTTATCATCAACGGTTATTCCAGATTCTACCACATATAAATCAGGCATTTCGCCTTTTATAGTAATTTCTCTCGATTTGATTACGTTGTTTTTATCTACGACGAATACATATTTTTTATCCTGAATTTCATAAGTAGCTTTTTGAGGAATCACCAGGGCATTTTTGACTGGAACTTTCATTTGCACTTGACCTGTTTCTCCATTTTTTAAAAGTTTATCAGAATTTGGAAAACTTGCTCTGAAGGCAATATTTCCTGTTTCACTATCAAATTCACTTTCAATAACTTCTACTTTTCCTTTATATTTTAAAGGCTGTCCGTTTGCCAAAAGCAAGGTTACATTGGTATCGCCTCTATCTTTTACATTGTTTTGATATTCTAAGTATTCAGGTTCTGAAACATTAAAATACGCAAACATTTTACTGTTGTCAGAAAGGCTGGTTAGCAATTCACCTTCGTCGATAAGACTTCCTAATTTTTTTGGGATTCTATCAATTGTTCCTGCAAATGGTGCTCTGATTTCGGTAAATGACAAATGTAATTTTGCTAACGAAACTTCGGCTCTAGCTTGTTCCAATTTGGCTTGTGCCATAGCTTGTTCGCTTTTAGAAACTACATTTTTATCGGCCAACATTTTAGCATTTTGCAACTCTATTGAAGCGGCTTGTGCTTCGGCTTGTGCTTTTAACAATTCTGCTTCGTAAATTTTAGGCATGATTCTGAACAGCAACTGACCAGCATTTACATATTGCCCTTCGTCGACGTATATATTTTGAAGGAACCCTTTTTCTTGAGCGCGGATTTCGATGTTGCGCACCGAGCGAATTTGCGAAACATATTGTTTAGTAAATGACGTATCAATTACAACTGGATTGGTAACAGCAAACTTTACTGTTTCCTCTTTTTCTTCTTTTTTTGAATTACAACTGGTAAGCGACAATAAGGCTATTAAGCCTACAAACACGATTTTTCTTTTCATGATTAAATATGGAAATTATGCGATTGAATGATTGGGGATGTTATTCTTACGAATTAAAAATCAGCAGTTTACAAAACCAACATAAAAATAGTACCCTAGTGAAGTAGCATTACAAGATACACTCACAAGCATAAATTTTATGCTTTTGTAACTGTAATTTGTANATCAAATTATTAAAGCTTNTTGGGAAAGATAAATGGGACATGAATTGACCCTTGAAAGTAGAAAAACTTCAAAATATTTTTTACAATCGAACCATACAAAGTGTCGGTTATTCAACGAATACATGGTATTCATCAAATCATACTTTCCAATAGAAAAATTGGTTTTACAATTGTCATTACTATTTTCATTAGCAAAACAATCGTCTTCAATGTCAACATCAGAATCTTCAATTACAACGATACTCTGATCTTCAATGGTAGGTTTGATTTGTCTTTTGTGTGCAAAATTTTGAAATGATGTATTGGCATTTTCGCTGGCATTAGCGCCTGCATAAGAATAACTCCCACATCCTATAAGTAGGAAACTAAAGTAAAGTATAAATGAAATTACCCTCATAAGCTGGCAAAATTAGTTAAAATGTTAAGAAAACAAAAGAAATCGTAGTTAAGAAATGTATAAACTTACGAAAACGTTATTTCTTTATGTTAATTATATCTTTATCAAACAAATACATACAAAAAAGCCCCAAGATAATCTTAGGGCTTGTCTTTGTATAAAATAACGTCTATAGGTCGTTTAGCATTTTAGAAATCTCATCCAATTTAGGCGTTAAAATAATTTCAATTCTTCGGTTTTTGGCCTTACCTTCTGGAGTGTCATTACTCATTAAAGGAGCAAACTCTCCACGACCAGCTGCTGTTAAATTTTGTTTGTTAACTCCTTTATTTTCCGAAAGAATGTTTACAATTGCCGTCGCTCTTTTGGTAGATAAATCCCAGTTGTTTTCAATTCCACCACCAAGATTTCCAGTAATTTTATCGTCGTCAGTGTGTCCTTCAATTAATATAGACAAGTCTGGATTTTGAGCCAATACTTTACCTACTTCAACTACGGCCGTTTTTCCTTCAGCATTTACTGCCCAACTTCCGGTTTGAAACAACAATTTATTTTCCATCGACACGTATACTTTTCCATCTTTTTCATGAACCGTTAATCCTTTACCATCAAACGCTTTTAATGATTTCATCAACGTTTCTTTTAACTTTTTCATACTAGCGTCTTTGGCTGCGATATAAGATTCTAGCTCGCTTAAACGTTTGGAACTGGCATCCAAATCGGCTTTCAATTTATTTAAGCGATCTTGTTCTGCNGCCAACGATTTTTCTTTCGCTTCTAATTGCGCTAACAATTCACGGTTTTTATTGATGTTTGCTGAAAGTGCATCATTACTGTCTTTTTCTAATGCATTGTAGGACGCTTGAAGTGTTTTCAAACTCTTGTCTGTTGCAGCATAATCGGCTTGCAATTTATCACGTTCGGCTTTTAGCTTGTCGTAATCGGCTTTTAGTTTAGCNCCATCNGTTTCCAATTGATTTTTGGCTTTGTTTAAGGCCTCATTATCATCAGAGAGTTTTCTATTTTCTTTCTTTAAATCTGCAAATTTATTTTCCAAATCGTTGTAAATCTTTTTAGACACACAAGAAGTGGAAAGTACCAACACTAATAATCCTAGGGAAATCTTTTTAATCATTGTTTTTGTATTTATTGAATCGAATCAAAATTAACCCATCAAAAGGGTAGTTCATCTATTCTAAAATTGTATTATTAACATTGTTATTGACATTTTTAGTCTTTCTTCTATGGGCCAGAACGTTTTGTTAAAAACGATTGTGGTTCTTAGCCGTGATGGAAGTGGAAACCATTTTTCATGAAAATTGTATTTTTTTCTTAGTGAAGAAAAGCGACCAACGGAAGCTCTTTCTTTACTGTAGAAAAAAACAATTTTGTGAAAAATGTTGCAACGAACAGCGCGATAAGCTACTCATCCATTTCGACTACAATTGGGCAGTGATCAGAATGTTTGGCTTCGGGTAAAATAACCGCTCTAGTCATTCGGTCTTTCAANTTTTCACTCACTAAATTGTAATCAATACGCCANCCNTTNTTNTTGCCTCTNGCTCCGGCACGGTAACTCCACCACGAATANTTGTGAGGTTCTTTATTAAAATGACGGAAACTGTCTATAAATCCCGATTTCATAAATCCGTCCAACCATTTTCTTTCGGAAGGTAAAAACCCAGAAACGGTAGCATTTCGAATGGGATCGTGAATATCAATCGCTTCGTGACAAATATTATAATCGCCGCAAATCACCAAGTTAGGCACTTCTTTTTTAAGATGATTAATGTAGTTTTGAAACTCATCCATGTATTGAAATTTATAATCCAATCGGTCGATGTTGGTTCCCGACGGCAAGTACAAACTCATTACCGAAACCGTGTCAAAATCGACGCGCAGATTTCTTCCTTCAAAATCCATGTGCTGAATTCCGGTTCCGTATACAATGTTTTTAGGTTCGGTTTTACATAAAATAGCAACGCCACTGTAGCCTTTTTTTTCAGCAGGAAAATAATACTGGTAAGCATAACCNGCGCTTGCAATTTCTAAAATTGGAATTTGATCTTCTTTGGCTTTTATTTCTTGAAGACAAATAACATCGGGATTGGCTTGTTGCAACCAGTCTAAAAAACCTTTAGAAATTGCGGCTCTAATCCCATTTACATTATAAGAAATGATTCTCATTATTAGATTTTATAGTTTTTCAAAAATAGTTAAAATGCCTAAGAATCAAAATGCAATAATCGAATTATAATAAATCTTTAACATCCCAATCGATTTCGTCATTTTTTAGAGGTAAATTCGTAAGAATTATTATCTTTGTTACTTGCTCAAAAAACAAATAAATAAATGGGTTTAGTTACGGCCAAAGAAGTTGCAAAGGCAATAAATGCTGATAAATATGGGATATTCGGAACTTTTTCTGGGTGGTTGCTTATGAAAGTGCTTAAAATTTCTACGCTCAATAAAATCTATGACAGGAATAAACATTTGAGTGATTTAGAGTTTTTAAATGCCATTTTAGATGAGTTTCAAATTAAGTTTGAAATTCCAGAAGAAGATTTAAAAAGGTTGCCAAAAGACGGTGCCTACATTACCATTTCCAATCATCCGCTTGGAGGAATTGATGGTATTTTACTCTTGAAATTAATGCTTGAAAGAGAGCCCAATTTTAAAATTATTGCGAATTTTTTGCTTCATAGAATCGAACCTATGAAAAAATATATTATGCCGGTAAATCCTTTTGAAAATCATAAGGATGCTAAATCGAGTGTAATCGGCATTAAAGAAACCTTGCGTCATTTGAGTGATGGAAAGCCATTGGGTATGTTTCCAGCTGGCGAAGTTTCGACCTATAAAGACGGCAAGTTAGTAGTAGACAAAACTTGGGAAGAAGGCGCTATTAAAGTAATTAGAAAAGCGCAAGTGCCTGTCGTTCCTATTTATTTTCATGCTAAAAACAGCCGTTTGTTTTATTCGCTTTCCAAAATTAACGACACACTTCGCACTGCTAAATTACCATCCGAATTGTTAACCCAAAAAGATCGTATTATTAAAGTACGCATCGGAAAACCGATTCCGGTTGCTGAACAAAACGAACATGAATCGATTGAAGATTATTCGGAGTTTTTACGAAAGAAAACCTATATGTTGGCCAACTCATTTAATGATGAAAGCAAACAACTGCTATCGGTTCCTAATTTAAAAACACCTAAAAGTCCGAAACAAATTGCTACACCTGCCAACCAAGAAAAAATGGTGGCTGAAGTAAACAAACTAAGAGATACCGATTGCCGATTGTTGCAAAGTAAAAACTATGAAGTTTTTTTTACAGAAGCACACAAAATCCCTAACATATTACACGAAATTGGTCGTTTACGAGAAGTTACTTTTAGAGAAGTTGGTGAAGGAACAAACGAATCTATCGACTTAGACAAATACGATCAATACTACCATCACATGTTTCTTTGGGACGATGAAACTAAGCAAATAGCTGGAGCTTACCGAATGGGATTGGGGTCGGAAATTTTTCCAAAATATGGAATGGAAGGTTTTTATTTGAATGATTTATTTCGATTTGAAAGCGAACTTCACGAAATGATGCAGAATTCCATTGAGATGGGTCGTGCGTTTATTATAAAAGATTACCAACAAAAACCAATGCCTTTGTTCTTACTTTGGCGTGGTATCATTCATACTACTTTGCGTTATCCGGAACACAAGTTTTTATTGGGCGGTGTAAGCATTAGCAATCAATTTACTGATTTTTCAAAATCGTTGATGATTGAATTCATGAAATCCAATTACTACGATCCGTATATTGCGCAATACGTACATCCGAAAAAGGAATTTAAAGTTAAACTTAAAGACGCTGACAAAGATTTTATTTTTGATGAAGCCGAAGCCGATTTGAACAAGTTTGATAAAATAATTGATGAATTGGAACCAGGCAACTTGCGCCTTCCGGTTTTGATTAAGAAATACATCAAACAAAATGCGCGCTTGGTAGCCTTTAACGTCGATCCGTTATTCAATAACGCTATTGACGGATTAATGTATATTAGAATTGCCGATATTCCAGAAAGCACCATGAAGCCTGTTATGGAAGAGTTTCAGGCAGAATTGGAACGAAAGTTGGGTGACAAATTAGAATAGTTCTGAAGTTAAAAATCATAAAAAAAGCTAAACTCAACGTTTAGCTTTTTCTTTTTATTATAAATCCTTAATTTTTTCTTGGTACGCCTTCCAATCGGCTTCGGAAATCGTTTGTTTCTTTTGGTACTTTTTACCTTTTAAATATTCTAAAATATATTTCGCACGTTCTTCCGATTCGGGATGGGTTGAAATCCAACCAAAACCATCTGGGACATCTTGTTTTTGTGCCAATTCATACATAAAATCGGCCATGGGCTCTGGATTAATATCGGCTTTCAACAAATAGTTTACGCTTTCCATATCGGCTTCTTTTTCTAAAGCTCTATCATAAGCCGTAGAAGTTAGTGTTTTGAATATTTCTTTCAATATGGCNCCACCTTTACCTCCAGAAGCAGCCGTAAGCAAAACCGACAAGCCCACTTCTTTAGAAAGTTTTTTCATGACATGATTTTTCTCAATATGAGCAATTTCATGTCCTAATACACCTTGTAATGCTTCTTGTTTTTTACATTCAATAATCAATCCTGTATAAACTACCAGATGATTATTGGGTAATGCAAAAGCATTGACTTCATCTTTTTCAATAATATGAACCTTTAAAGAATCGCGTTCGATATTATTGGCTTTACAGATTGGTAAAATCAATTTATCCAATTCTTTTACAATAGAATCATTGGTAACTACGTCTTCTGTTTCGCGAATTTGATCCCAGATTAAATCCCCAATTTTATTTTCGGCAGCAACCGTATGTTTTTCGATTTTAAAAAATCCAACAAAATCAACGCGCGACAAGGCAAACCACATTCCGAAGAACACAACTGCAATGGTCAATCCTTGAAAAATAGTTTTATTTATCATTGGGTTTGCAAATTAAGTTAGTAAGATTTCCGAAAAACCATTGTTGAACATGTTTTCCTTTTCGAGTTTGAACCGCGCTATAAATTGTAGAAATGAACTCAAATAAATTGAATAAAAAAGCGGTAAATAAATAGGCAAAGTAGCGATTACTAACATGTTCGTGTCCAAAAATAATAGAAACCGTCCACCAAAATCCGAAACTATTCATGCACAATAAAGCCGCTTGAGAAAATAGGGCTTGCATACAATGCCATCGTACAAAATAAGTGCCTTTTCTATTGGCAATGAAGAAAAAGAAAGTGGCTATCAAATTGATAATGGGTAAAGGCAATCCGGCTACGAGAGCCACTAAAGACATTAAGTAGCTGTTGGATGCTTTTTCTGCTTCGTGATCCGAAGGTTTATAGACAAATGTTGATTCTTGAATCATAATCCTTTTTTAATGTTCCAAATCCAATTTAACAAAACCAATACTATCAACAAAACGGCAAGCCATTTGGTTTTTAGTATTGTTTCTGTTTTTATATAACTGTTATAAAATGTCTGTTTATGTGTTGCCCAATCGAAGGCAATCCAAACCGGTAAAATTAGCATCAGTATAGCAACAATTATTCCGAAAGGATTCATTTGAAACGACCCTAAAAAATCTCCTTTTAAAAGCATTTTTATAGCTCGTGTGGAACCACAAGACGGACAGGGATAACCAGTTGCCTTCTTGAAGAAACAAAATCTCAAATTAGAACTTTCGGAATAATTTATGTTGTAAAAAAGATATAAAAACCCACTCAAACAAGCTATTACAATAACTATATATAACTTGTTTTTAGACATGAATTAGTATAACGAATTTTGGAACATTTGCATGTTTTTCTCACGAGTAGCTCCCATAATTATAAACCAGTCAATAATAGTCCAAATTCCGAATCCACCACAAGTTAATAGTTTTCCAATTCCCATTCCAGTATCTCCAATCATAAAACGATCAATTCCTAATCCGCCGCCTAATAAAGAAACGATGATGCTGGTAGTTGGATCTTTAAATTGAATAGTTTGCACCATTCCCCATTTTGATTCGTCTAAACTTAATAATTTTTCTCTTACAGCCATTAAGTGATGCCCTTCGAAAAACTTTGAATTTGCCATCATGAACATGTCTACTTTACTTGATTCCATAATTTTTGTTTTTTGGTTAGTGTTTTTTTGTTTTGATTTGTCTAAAATATAAAAATTATTTGATTTCAGATGAAATATCAAATGCATTTCAGATGAAATGAAAAAAAGCACCCGTAAAGTGCTTTTTCATATAACTATAATTTGTTTTTTATTCAATAGCTTTTGGATCTTGACCATATTGATTCTCACCATGATTTCCTTCTGTACAGAACAAAACCAACAACCAAATTGCTCCAACTAAAGGAATGAGGACAATAAAATAAAACCACCCGCTTTTCCCAACATCATGCAATCGTCTTACAGAAACAGCCAATCCTGGAACAAAAACCGCAAGAGCAACAATCAAATAGATATAACCATAAGGTAAAACGCCAAAAGTTAAACCCAAAGCATTATCAAGAACTGCAGCTAAAATTAAAATAATAAAATTCATTAATGCAAAATACCAATACTCTGAACGTCTTGCTCGTCCGCTAAAATTAGCATAATTTTCAAACACTACTTTTTTGTACCAATTAATCATAATTTTTCAATATTTGGTTAGTCCTACTCTTTATGGATTTTCGGTTACTCCTTATTATTACAGAAATTTCTGAAAATCAAATATAAAAAAATATTTTAAAAAATTAACAACTATTTTAATACCATTACCATTATTTAATATAATAATTGATGTTTTTACAACATAATCATTAATTTTATTTTCATATAGTATATAATAATTTTATTTTATCTACAATAGTCTGCGCCAGTTTTTCATGACTTTCAAACGTCCATCCAGCTATATGCGGTGTCAGTAAAACNTTATCAGCTTCTAATAAAAATTGAAATGCTGCTGGTTTTTCGGTGTCAACAAATAAATTCTCAAAGGATAACTTTTCATATTCCAGCACATCAAGACCTGCACCAAGAACTTTACCCGATTGNAAGGCAGCAACCAAATCGGCTGTCACCACATTATTGCCTCGTGACGTATTTAGAAACCAAAAAGATTTTGCAAAGGAATCAATAAAATTAGTATTCACCATTTTATCGGTTTGTGGCGTCCAAGGNATATGTAAACTCAACACGTCTGCTTGTTGTTGTAATTCTTGCAAACTTACTTGTTGGGCATTTTCATCACCAACNTCTTCTTGAATGTCATAACACAAAACGCTTACGTCAAAACCGCGAAGTTTTTTGGCAAATGATTTGCCCATATTGCCATAACCTATAATTCCTATGGTTTTGTGTTCTAGTTCAAAGCCACGATTGCCTTCCCGAATCCACTTTCCATCTCGAACCAATCGATCAGCACGGTTGAGTTTGTTCATTAACGACAANAACATTGCGATGGCATGTTCACCAACAGCATTGCGATTGCCTTCGGGCGCTGCAATAAGATGAACTCCTGCTGCAGTGGCATAGTCACAATCGATACTTTCCAATCCGGCGCCCACNCGAGCAATGAATTGCAAATTGGTAGCTTTATCCAAAAAAGCTTGGTCTATTTTGAAGCGACTTCGAATAACAATCCCTTGATAATTGTGGATTTTAGCTTCAACTTCTTCTTTAGTAGACGTAAAATCGGCTTCATTTTGAAAGCCAGTTTGTTCTAATTGTTCCCATAACAACGGATGATTGCTATCGATGTGAAGAATTTTGATAGATTTAATTTTATTCATAATCTGATTAAAGGATAAAAATACTTATTTTTGGGATACTAACACTAAATTATCTGCCATGAAAAACGTNTTTTTATTAATTTGTATAGTCTTTGTGTTTCAATCTTTTGGGCAAAAAAAATATTCGTTTGATTGTGCTTTAGCATATAAAGAACAATGCAAGTTGCATGAAAAGCCTACTGAAATGATTTATTTGATCAATACACAAAAAAACAATTATACCCTTTTCACACATCAAAACAAGGATTCCACAATTTTATCAATTCATTTCAGAGACGAACTTGGTGTATCGGTAAATGGAGCTATGAACAAAAATGATTTTTACAAAGCAGAAACTATTACAAATGAATGTACACAAACTTTTCGCTACAAAGGTTTAGTCAAAGAAAACTATAAAATTGAAAATTGTAATGACACCATTATTAATGATACTTCATATTATCATTACAAACTTTTTAGCCTAAAAAGTTTGAGTTATCAAAAGCGAAAAAATATTGTTACAGCGCATTTTATTGTAGACAAAAAAAATACATTAAAGTATGATTTTACCATGGCTTCATTAATTTTTAATATAGATTCTAATAAAATCGAAATTCCATTTGGAATAGCAAAAACAATATATTATACCAACACAGAAGGCATAATTACAAGCAAGATGGAGTTGAATGGAATTATAAAAGTGGACAAATACCTTGCCATTCCTGAAGAATGTGATTATACTAAAGATGAAATTAGAAATTATAAACCTTCTGTTACTTTCAATAGATAACAACTAATTACGCTATAATCCAAGCACTAATTTGGCTATGGTAAAATACAATAAAATTCCAAAAACATCATTAGTAGTCGTTATAAATGGACCTGTAGCAATAGCTGGATCGATTTTATTCTTATGAAGAAACAACGGCACTAAAGTTCCGAGCATGGCTGCAAAAAGAATAACAACTATAATCGAAATGGAAATGGCAATTCCTACATGAATTTGACCAAAAACTATAGCATGAAAAATTAATAAGAATAATGATATTATCGTTCCCGACATCATGGCAACAATCAATTCTTTTTTAAAGTAATTTTTACTGAACTCTTTTAACGAACCATTAGCCAACCCTTGTACCACAATAGCCGAAGCTTGTACCCCAATATTTCCAGCTGTAGCAGAAAGTAACGGCACAAAAATAATTAAGGTTTTATATTGTTCAAAAGCCTTTTCGTTATCTTTAATAATGAAAGAAGCTACAATCTCGATAACCATACCTATTAAAAGCCAAGGTAAACGTGCTTTTATCATTTCGAAAACGCTGTCACCTGCCTCAACGTCTTGGGTAATACCNGCAGCCATTTGGTAATCTTTATCGGCTTCTTCCTTGATTACGTCAACGATATCATCGATGGTCACACGACCGACTAATCGTCCCATTTCATCCACTACCGGAATAGCTTCCAAATCGTATTTTTGCATGATTCGCGCAACCTCAACATTAGGGGTATTGACTTTAACATAATCTACTTTTTTAATGTAGACTTCACTAATCATCGTTTTGGTAGATGTAGTTAATAAATCTTTTAGAGAAAGTCTTCCTTTCAATCGGTTTTCATCGTCAACCACATAAATAGAATGTACCCGTGTTACATGCTCGGCTTGGCTTCGCATTTCTTTGACACACGTCAGTACGTTCCAATTTTCGTTCACTTTCACCAACTCTTTTCCCATTAATCCACCGGCAGTATCTTCGTCGTAACGCAACAAATCGACAATGTCTTTGGCGTGCTCAACGTCTTCAAGCTCGGAAATTACTTCTTCTTTTTTACTTTGGGAAAGTTCGGCGATAATGTCAGCTGCATCGTCGGTATCTAATTCATCTAATTCTTCTGCAATCTCTTTAGGTGAAAGTCCGTGTAGAATTTTTTCACGAACATCATCTTCTAATTCAGTTAAAATTTCGGCAGTGATTTCACTATCCAAAATTTTGAAAATATAAATAGCTTCCTCAATTTCTAACTCGTCAAAAATTTCGGCAATATCAGCATGATGCAAATCGTTCAACAAAAGTTCCAGTTCTTGGTCTTTCTTTTGATGAATTAATTGCTCAATTTGCTCTAAGAGCTCTTTGCTGATTTTAAATTGCATAGGCTTCTATTTTTTGGGTAAGTTCAATAAATTGTTCTACAGACAATTGCTCTGGACGGAGGTCAAAGATACTATCTTCTCTCAAATTATCTGACAAATTTAGCGATTTTAAACTGTTTCGCATGGTTTTTCTGCGTTGTTGAAATGCCATTTTTACAACGGTGTACAGCATTTTTTCATTACACGGCAAGGTGTAGTTTTCTTTTCTTCGCATGCGCATGACTCCCGATTTTACTTTCGGTGGCGGAATAAAAACGGTTTCATCCACCGTAAATAAATATTCAACTTCGTAAAACGCTTGTGCTAATACCGATAAGATTCCGTATACTTTACTACCTTTTTTAGAACAAATACGTTCGGCTACTTCTTTTTGAAACATTCCAGCAAATTCCGGAATTTGATTGCGGTATTCTAGTGTTTTAAAAACAATTTGAGTTGAAATATTGTACGGGAAATTTCCAATAATAGCAAATTGTTTGCCTTCAAAAACTTCGTTGATGTTGTACTTCAAAAAATCTTTAGAGATAATTTTATCCTTCAGCTTTGGGAAATTTTCGTCCAAATAGGTTACCGATTCGGTATCGATTTCAATAACATAAGTATTGACCGGTTTTTCTAATAAATACTTGGTCAAAACGCCCATTCCTGGTCCTATTTCTAGTACATCTGTATATCCTTCAAGATTGAGCGTATCGGCAATAGCTTTGGCGATAGATTCGTCTTTAAGGAAATGTTGTCCGAGATGTTTTTTAGCTTTTACTTTTTCCATAATCATTGCGAGTAAAGAAAAAATCTCGCTATTTTTTTGTATTACTAGCAAAGGCACTAAGGCGCAGAGCAAATTGTTTTTTTTTATTTTAAATCCAAGGATATTTATTTTTTTTAGTTACAGTTTCAATGGTGTGAATACTCCAAACTAATAATCCAGGTTTACCTATTTTTAATAATCTTTCGTCGGAAACATCGTTTTTATTAGCCCACAGTATCCAATTCTTTACTAAAAAGCCCCAAAAAAGCCATCCCAAAATAAATGAAATAATTACATTTCTCGAAAAAGAAAACTCCGTAAATTCTGTCAGTCCAAAAAAGAAAGCAATCATTAATATTGTAACTGGTAAATTAACAGTTATTTGTCCTTTTAATAGAATATCTAAATCTGTAAGGGGCTTTTTCTGCATATTTTACAATTCTAATTCGTCTGAAAAAACTCGGAAATAAATTCCAATTCGGTTCTAAAAGCCAACATTTTATCGCCAAAAAGACGGCTTCCTTCTGCTCTAAGTCGTGGTGCATCTTCGTCGTAATAGCGCTGTAATGTTTCTTTACTATCGGTAGTATATTGAATGGCATAAGTTAATCCGCCCAGTTCTTCTTCTACTAAAACACGAACCAATCGCGCCGAAGTGAATTTTCCGGTAGCTAAAACTTCTGGAATGTGTTTTTGTTGCATCCATTGCAACCACTGGTGGTGTACACTTTCGTCTATATTAGTAGTAACGTTGTATAAAATCATTTTTCTAAGGTATTAATCCAAACTCTAAATCTCTTTGTCGCCGCGCAATTTCCTATATTTCTTTTGTGCAGAGACATAATAAATACTGTCTTCATGTTTGGTAATTATTTCTTCGTAAAGCGGTTTGGCTTTTTCGGCATCATTCAATTGGTTGTAAATTTCTGCCGAATAAAACAAGGCTTCATCGATATAAATGCATTCTTTAAAATTGTCTAAAATTTGTTTATAGTTGGCCAATGCCGATGAGGTATCGCCCATGCTTTCATAGATTTTTCCAATTCGTAAAAGCGTTACGGGTTCAATAGCATCGCCTTTATTTTCTTTTAAAATGGCCTGAAAAGCTGTTAATGCGTCTTGTTTTTTATCTTGAAACAACAAGAAATCGGCTCTTGCAAATTTCTTTAACGCTACTTGAGTCGAATCTTCAACGGTATTATCCGAAATCAACAAAAACAAATCGAGCGCATCATTGGCAATCAATTGCGTCGAAGCTGATTTTAACACTTCTAATTGATGATTAGCCCATTTAAAATCGGCTTTATAATAACTGGTTTTAGCAATTTTTAAATTGGCTTCTTGCCCAATCGGACTGTTGTTNCCNTCGGCTTCAATTTGAGAATAGTATATTAAGGCTTGATTGAATTTTTCTTCATACAATAATATATCCGCCAATTCCATTTTGGCTTCAGCCACTTGTTCTCTGTTGATAGGCATTTCCAAAACATTTTTCAAAATCACTTTACCTGTTTCTGGATCTTTTAAATTAAATGCCGCAAAATGCGCTTTTAATCTTAACAACGANAGAGAATAAGGTGAAACACCAAATTCTTTAATCAAATTATCCAATTCGGTATTGATGGCGGCATAGTCTTTAGGTTGTGCCTTATCAATTTTCATTTCCATCAAATAGGTATGCGACTTGATTTGTAAATCTAAATCTTTGGTATTTTCCAATACAAAACCTAAAATTTCAGTAGCTGCTGCCTCATCATCTTCTTCTATGGCCAATTGTCCTAAATTGACAATATTAGAAAACGATTCGGGATTTCTTTTATAGATGGCTTTTTGCTGAATAAAGGCTTTTCCGTATTCTTTCAACTGCACATAATACCAACTCAAATAGTCATTCCAATACAAATCTTGAGTTTTTTGAATGCGAATCAACAGTGCTTTTTTCAAAGACTCGTTAAACGTAAGATCGCTGTCTTCGGTCATGAATCGCGACAATTGATTCTGAATCATGACTTGATTTTGCTGGTTTTTAAACGATTCGGTCAAAAACATCTCAATCATCATGTCGGTATCACCTTTTTGCCCATAAAGCAATGCCATTTGAAAGTTAAAATTGAATTTTGGTTCCAGTTCTAACGCCACTTGATAGGCTTGAAGTGCATAATCTACCAAGGCTTTTCGCTCAAAAACATAGGCAATTTGATAAACTTCATTGGGATTTCTTCGGATTTTATCTATAGCTTGATCGTAACACTTTTTAGCTTTTTCTTGATTTTTTTGCAATTGGTAATTGTATCCCAATTCGACCAAAAAATTACCTTGCTTGTATTTATCCAATCGGTCTTGAATCGCTTTTTCAGCTTTATCAAATTGCGACAATTGCTGATAACATTCGACAGCTTTCTGAAAAAAATTGAAATTGGTTGGTTGTGCTTTTAACAAATCTTCATAACTCACTAAAGCTTTTTCGAACTCACCTCTATCAAAATAGTTTTGCGCCAATTGTTCGGATTGTGCCTGAACAAATAGCGAAAAAGTAAGGAAAAATAAAGTTATAAATAGTTTTTTCATCGATCAGTAGTAAAAAACAATGTACTAAAGTAACACATTTTGTGTCATTTTAGTACATTGTTCAGTAAGATTAACTTTTAGTTAATAATATCAAATCCGGTGTACTTGCGCAACACTTCTGGAATTACAATTCCTTCAGGCGTTTGATAATTTTCAAGAATTCCAGCCATAACTCTTGGTAAGGCTAACGAACTTCCGTTTAACGTATGTGCCAATTGGTTTTTACCTTCTTTATCTCTAAAACGCAANTTCAAACGATTGGCTTGGTACGTTTCAAAATTAGAAACTGACGAAATTTCCAACCAACGATCTTGTGCGGTTGANAATACTTCAAAATCGTATGTTAAAGCTGAGGCAAATCCCATATCACCACCACAAAGGCGAAGAATTCGGAAAGGCAATTTCAGTTCACGCATGATGTCTTTTACGTGTTCTACCATCCCATCTAAAGCTTCATACGATTTATCTGGATGTTCTACACGAACGATTTCTACTTTATCAAATTGGTGTAAACGATTCAATCCACGAACATGCGCACCATACGAACCGGCTTCTCTTCGGAAACATGGTGTGTATCCTGTACATAAAACCGGCAACTCGTTTTCATTCAAAATCACATCACGAAAAATATTAGTAACCGGAACTTCGGCAGTCGGAATTAAATACAAATCATCGGTAGCATCATGGTACATTTGCCCTTCTTTATCGGGTAATTGACCCGTTCCATAAGCAGACGCTTCATTTACCAAATGCGGCACTTGATATTCTAAATATCCTGCATCGGTATTTTTATCTAAGAAATACGAAATCAAAGCACGTTGCAATTTGGCGCCTTTTCCTTTATATACTGGAAATCCAGCACCAGTAATTTTTACCCCCAATTCAAAATCGATGATGTCGTATTTTTTTACTAATTCCCAATGAGGAAGTGCACCCTCGTGCAATTTTGGCACGTCGCCTTCTTCAAAAACATTCAGATTCTCTTCAGGTGATTTTCCTTCTGGAACGATGTCTGNTGGCATGTTTGGCAACAAATACATCTTTTCAGTCAGTTCTTTGGTATACCCATCAAGTTTGTCTGATAATTCTTTGCTTTTCTCTTTTAAAGAAACTGTTTTTTGCTTTAAAATTTCAGCTTTGGCTTTTTCGCCATTTTTCATCATTTCGCCAATATCTTTGGAAAGCTTATTGGATTCGGCAAGAGTGTTATCCAATTCTACTTGTGTACTTCTTCGATTTTCATCCAAAAGCACAATCTCTTCAACAATAGCTCTGGCGTCCATTCTTTTTTTGGCCAAAGCAGTAATCACTTTCTCTTGATTTTCTCTAATAACGGCTATCTGTAACATGACTAAATTTTTATAAGATTGCAAATTTAAGAAATTGCTTTCTATTTACAGAACATTATAATAAAGAATATGTTCCTTTGTAAACCCATCAATCATAGCATTTTAATTCAATTTTAATAGTATTTTAAAGGTCATAAAAACTAATATTTAGTATATTCGCAAAAATTTGCATAATCCCATGAAAAAAATCTACTCACTACTATTTGTATTTTTCATTGCTTTTTCGTTTGCACAAAAGCAACAAGAAACGTTAAATGAGATTGTAAATGCTGAAATGAAATCGGCTTTCAAGCAGATGAACATTACGGTTAATCCAAATACTTTAAACTACGACATTACGTACCATAAATTGGAATTTACTGTTGATCCTGAAGTATATTTAGTTTCTGGAAAAATTACTACAACCTACACCGCTCTTGCCAATATGAGCACACTGACTTTTGATTTAGCCAACGAACTAACGGTTAGTAGTGTGAAATTAAATACTCAAAACTTGACTTTTGTTCAAAACGGAAATAACGAATTGGTGATTACACTTCCAAGTATACAAACTTTGGGTACCTCGGCAACGGTAGAGGTTACGTATTCTGGAGCACCACCCGTGAATGGCTTTAGAGCTTTTACTACCGAAGTTAGAGGTAATGGAAGCAACACGCTTTACACCCTATCTGAACCCTTTGGAGCTAGAGATTGGTGGCCTTGCAAACAAGACTTGAACGACAAAATAAACAGTATTGACGTTTTTATTACTGCACCTTCACAATACATTGCCGTTTCTAACGGTATTGAACCTGAAGCACCGGTTATCAATGGCGCAAACAAAACCACTCATTTTCACCATGGTTATGCTATTCCGGCTTACTTAATTTGCATGGCGGTGACTGATTATACCGTTTACAATCAAACCGCAGGAACGGTTCCAAATACCTTTCCAATAATAAATTATATTTATCCGGAAAGTTTTAATGCCACTTTACAAACTCAATTGGATCAAACGCCTTTAATATTAGACTTATTTAAAAATTTATTCGAAATTTATCCTTTTCACAATGAAAAATATGGTCATGCCCAATTTGGTTGGGGTGGTGGCATGGAACATACTACCGTTTCTTTTATGGTAGGATTTGATAGACAATTGATTGCACACGAAATGGCACATCAATGGTTTGGTGATAAAATTACCTGTGGCAGCTGGAAGGATATTTGGTTAAACGAAGGATTTGCCACGTATTTAGCCGATTTAGTGATTGAAAATTTTGATGGGAATGCCGCCTTTATAGCCGACAAAACCAGCATGATTAATAGTATTACCTCTCAAACTGGAGGAGCCGTATATCTTACTGATACGGAAGCTACCAATGTGAATCGTATTTTTAGTTCTAGATTGACCTACAATAAAGGCGCTATGGTACTTAATATGTTGCGATTGAAATTGGGAGACGCAAACTTCTTTCAAGGAATGAAAAATTATTTAGCAGATGCAAATTTAGCTTACAATTATGCTCTAACAACCGATTTCAAATCACATATGGAAACTGTTTACGGCACTAGTTTAACTGAATTTTTCAACGATTGGATATACAATCAAGGCTATCCATCTTATACCATTACAGCACAAAACTGGGGTCCGGGACAAGTTAAAGTAACGGTAAATCAAACACAATCTAATGCTTCTGTTAGCTATTTCGAAATGCCTTTGCCACTTAGATTCACTGGTGCTTCTGGACAGACTTTTGATACTATGGTTGACAATACTGTAAACAACCAACAATTTATTGTATCGGTTCCTTTTACAATCAATGGCGTACAATTTGACCCTGAAAAAGATATTATCTCTAAAAACAATACGACTACATTAGGCAATGACACGTTCGATTTAGAAAAAGCTATTGCTATTTATCCAAATCCTGTAACAGATGAGCTTCACATTCAAATGCCATCGAATGTTTCTTTAGAAAAAGTAATCCTTTTCAACAATTTAGGACAAATTGTAAAAGAAAATAATACTATGGATGTTTCTGTTGCTGGTTTGTCTTCGGGTGTTCTTTATGCACAAATTCAAACTTCAGAAGGGACATTTCATAAAAAAATTATAAAAAATTAGTCCCACAGAACATAATTGATGAAAAGTAAGGTGAAAACCTTACTTTTGCTTTTTTAAAATAAGACCAAATCATAAAAATGGAATTTGTAATCAAACTTTCTCAGTTTCTACTGAGTTTATCAATACTTATTGTTCTTCACGAATTAGGACATTTTATCCCTGCCAAATTATTCAAAACTAGAGTTGAAAAATTCTATCTTTTCTTTGATATAAAATACTCATTACTAAAAAAGAAAATCGGTGAAACGGAATACGGAATTGGATGGTTACCATTAGGTGGTTATGTAAAAATTGCTGGAATGATTGATGAAAGCATGGATACAGAACAGCTTGAAGGCGAACCACAACCATGGGAATTTCGTTCGAAACCAGCTTGGCAACGATTAATTATCATGTTAGGTGGTGTAACGGTTAACTTTATTTTGGCTTTCATCATCTATATTGGAATGACCTTTTATTATGGCGAACAATATATTGCAAACGATAATATAAAAGACGGTATTTGGGTTAGTAATCCAACCATTGAAAAATTAGGTTTAAAAACAGGCGATAAATTTGTATCCATTGATGGGATCAAAATTGACAAATTTGATGACATCAACAAAGAATTATTTCTGGCTAAAGAAGTAGTATTAAGTCGTGATGGAAAAGAAGTAAAAATTAAATTACCTCAAAATTTCATCTCACAATTGATGAAAGGGAAGAAAAACTCTTTAATTGACTTGAGAATTCCATTTGTTATTTCTGGATATGAAGAAAAATCTCCTAATAAAAATGCGGTTAAAGCTAAAGATATTGTCATCAATATCAATGGAACTCCTATCAAATATGCCGATCAAGTGGCTACAGTATTAGACAGTTTAAAAGGAAAGACTGTTGAAGCCACTGTATTGAGAAATGAAAAAGAAGTGAAAATAAATTTAAAAGTAAACGACAGTGCTAAACTTGGATTAATATTTGCCGGTCGTATTCCGTATGATAATTTAGAAAAACTCGGTACTTATAAAATTAATAAACTAGAGTATGGCTTTGTTCAATCTATTCCGGTTGGAATTAACAGAGGCGTTAACGAACTTGCAAGCTACGGAAAACAACTAAAAGCTATATTTACTCCAAGTACTGGAGCTTATAAAGGTGTTGGTGGATTTGGTGCTATTTTTAATATTTTTCCTACTACATGGAGTTGGTTTGCGTTCTGGAGCATCACGGCATTATTATCAATTATGCTTGGAGTTATGAATTTATTACCTATTCCAGCACTTGATGGAGGGCATGTAATCTTTTTATTATACGAAATGGTCTCTGGAAAAAAACCAAGCGATAAGTTCTTAGAAAAAGCACAATTGGTTGGTATTGTATTACTTATTGCGCTGCTTTTATTTGCAAATGGCAACGACATCTATAAAGCGATTGTAGGGAAATAAAAAAAATAAAAAAATTATCATTTTTTATTTGTAAAAAATAAAAAACGCTTTATATTTGCAACCGCTTAACCGATATAAATCATCAGTTTTATAAAAATAAGCCACAAAAAAGTTCTTACACAAAACAACAATATACAGTTTCCTTCTTAGCTCAGTTGGTTAGAGCATCTGACTGTTAATCAGAGGGTCCTTGGTTCGAGCCCAAGAGAGGGAGCT
>JGI24770J26754_10000653_pt1 | contig 24902 bp, 29 predicted proteins | sample LakOneMetagenome_FD_26754 | JGI IMG/M metagenome (IMG submission 26754) | reverse complement strand
ATCTTCACCCGCCGCTGTTGTCCGCCATGACCCGCGCTATTTCCGAACTCCTGGTCAAGCGGAATGGTGTTGCCGTCGTTGCCACGCACTCTCCGATCATCCTCCAGGAAGTGCCACGATCCTGCGTTTGGATCATCAACCGCATACTCACCGCGTCCAAGGCCGAACGCCCGACGATTGAGACGTTTGGCGAGAGCATTGGGATCCTCAGCAGGGAGGTTTTCCAGCTCGAGCTATCGCAGTCCGGGTACCACCGAATTCTGGACGATGTCCGACGAGAGGCAGAGTCCTACGAGGACGCCATTGAGATTATGGGCCACCAGTTGGGTGCCGAGGGCAAGGCTGTCCTTCGAGCGATGTATCTGAATGACGAATAATAAGAAAACATGAGGTACCTATCGCTTCCGAAGGACGACAAAGCCGATGCATACATACCGCAGGACGTTTTCGCTACCTGCGTTGCGATGGTCAAGAATGTGGATCTGAAAGCAAGGCTCGAGGCCATCAGCGGCGACATCGAGAAAGCATCAAAAGACTACGACTTGGCAGCAGATGCCAAAACGCTTTACTTGACACCGCTTACCGCCAAGGTGCGTAAGGTCATTGCGGAAGAGCTGGTCAAGATTTATACGCAGCGAATGGTCCCCAAGAAGGCCAAAGGGCGGCCGGTTTATGACCAGATCATGTCAATACCGGCGAACGGGCGCTGCCCGTTTTGCGGCATCGGGACTGTAAACACCCTTGACCACTATCTTCCAAAGACACATTTTCCCGTGTTTTCGGTTACGCCGCACAACCTGGTGCCAGCATGTACGTGGTGCCAAGGCCAGAAGATGGAGTACTACCCGATAACGGCTGGTGGACAACTTCTACACCCCTATTTCGACGACTTCGATCAGGACATCTGGCTTGCCGCTGAAGTCGTAGTTGGGTCCCCAGCAGCATTTCGTTACAGCGCATCTCCTCCTGTTAACTGGACACCAGATGAGAAGGCACGAGTGGCGTCCCACTTAAGGGAACTGAAACTCGGCAGCCTATTTGGTTCGAATGCAGGCAGCCGACTTGTGGAGATCCGAGGACGATTGGCTAAACTGCATGATGCAGGTGGAGCTCACGCGGTGCGAGCACACTTGCAGGAGGAGCTCGATAGCGTCGAGCAAGATCATAAGAATTCTTGGGTAGCCGCCATGTATCGGGGAGCCATCGCTAGCGATTGGTTCTGTGACGGTGGCTTCCGTTAACTATATGTAGGCCATCAAGGAAATGTTCTTCCACTTCCTTGCCGAATGCTTGAAAAGTCCAGCTGCCGGGATCAGTTTCGAGACCGAATATCGGCAAGATCAGCGCGAGATCCTTACCGCATTCGGTGACGAGCGGCATAAAGTGATCATGTAGGGCCTGTGCTCGGACGTCGCATTCTTCCGCGTGACCTTGCACTCAGTTGTTGAACGTGACTAATGCGGAGGGTGCCCAAGCCGTGCAGCCTGGCGAGCGGCGCCGGCAGGGCATCTGAGAAAAGGCTACTTTGCCTTCCGGGACGACCAGTGCACATGGATGATCGCCCATGCGTCGCCGCGCTTTTCCAGCACCGCCGTGCCGGTACCAAAAGCGTGTACCGGCTTGCCTCGCGAAGTCCCGGTGGTCTCCGTCTCCTCCCAGACCACTGCGGTGTTGCCGTCGATGCGCTCGGTTTGCTTGAGCACCTTACGTGTCGACGACTTCGCGAACTCCATGTCGCCGCCCAGATGGTGGCTTGCATACTCCTCGCGCGAGCGTTCGACGTAGCCGGCTTCATAGATCGCAATCTCGGGCGCCAGCAGGCTAAGGGCCTTCGCTCTGTCGCCAGCCACCAGCGCGTCGTGAAAAGCTGCGAGCGTTTCCTTCGGTGAAGCTGCCAAGCTAGCGGCCGAGGTCGCGAGCAGGATGCCGGCCAGTGCCAGTTGTCTCAGGGATGTATTTATCATTGTTTTCCTTAGTTAGAGTGTGATGTTCAGGATGCGGTTGGTGGTGACGTCGAGCTCAGGAATGCAGCTGCGACAATCGCTGCTATGAGGACGACTGCTTCCACCTGCAGGATCCATGCGAACCTCTTGTCCGTAGTACCACCGGCTGGCATGCCCTTATCGGTTTCATTCCCATCGCCGGCCTTACGTCCCGCCCCAGGCTTGGCACGCTTGGGCGCCTTGCGAAGCCGAGAAAGCATCGTAGGCATAACGACGAAGCGATTCACGCCTCCCAGCGCGGCGGCACATAGAACCAGGCCGATCTTGATCAGCAAGGTCGTCGCATAGGGATTGCCGAATGCGTTGTCGAATCCGCCGAGGCCTCGCCAGGCAGCGATGATGCCGGTCGTGAAGATCCCGACCAGGGCGACGGTTGCCGAATGCGACAGTGAGGCAATGTAGTCGGCGTACTCGCGACGGCTCTGGAGTTCCGTGCCAGGCCCGCCGGGCAGGGCGATCAACCCGGCCACCAGCACTTCACCAACCCAGAGGCTGATCAGGACCAAATGGACCCAATCGAATGCAACCGCCCAGGTGAAATCGCCACCGGCGCCGGCGTGGCTGACGATGCTGCGGCTGTACAGCAGCAGTCCGATCGCCCCAATGGGGATTATCGAACCTGCCTTGCCCATCTGGTCGCGCGCGACGGTAACGGCGCCGATAACGACGAGTGCGACGGCGCCGATCATCCAGGCCATCCCGTAATGGGTCGCGGTGATCACCGAACGGACGGCCGGCAGCGCCTCTGTAAGCGGCGCCTCCGCCATCGACGCTGCCTCGACCCAGAGGATCGCCAAATACGCAAGCATCGCCGAACCAGACGCGGCAAGCACGGCCGTGCGTAGGCGAGGCAGAAGTCCGGCCGCCCAGGGAGAGGTCGCCGCGCGCAGCCAAAGCCGTGCCGCGCTCGCACCAACGAGCACGGCAAACGACAGGTTCAGGACGACCGTGACGGCGCGCTGGAGCGACGCGAGGTCAGACTCCACTTATTTCACCAGGAAGTTGAACTCGCCCTTGACCTTGTGCCCGTCCCGGGTGACGGTACTCCATTGGACACGGTACGCGCCGGCATGCAGTCCGGGCGTAGTGGCAATCAGGGCTTTGGCGTTGGCGGGATCCGATGCAATCTTCGAAGGCTCGACAACGGTGCCTTTCTCGTCGACCAGCTTGATTTTGCTGAACGGCAGTTCCAGCGGCTCGTTGAACTGCAGGCGCACCTGTGCAGGCGCCGGACTGACGGCACTGTTGGCTTGGGGAGTCGATGCCTCGAGCTTTGCGTGAGCGAAGGCGGCGGGAGCCGACAACGTGGAAATGGCCGCGGCTGTGGCGACAAGCAGATTTTTAATGTTCATGTTGTTTCTCCTATGTGTCCCGCATTCGTGGAATACGGGACTCGACGATGGCCCGATACTGCTTACTGGGCCTTCTGCATCTGCGTGATTGTCACGGCGCCGTTCACGCGGTCGGCCGAGAACCTGAGCTTGTCGCCTACCTTGACCTGGTCGAGCATTGCCGGGTCCTGCACGCGGAACACCATCGTCATCGCGGCCATGTCGAGGTTCTTGATTTCTCCGTGGCGCAGGGTGATCTTCCCTGCGTCCTTATCGATCTTCTTGACTTCGCCATCAACCAGCTCGGCCGATGCCGCCGCCTGGTGGCCGGCGTGGGATGCGTGCGCACCGTGCGAGCCGTGGCCGGCGTGACCGTTGTCCTGTGCCGTTGCGATCGAGGCGCCGGCGGCCATGGCGATTGCCAGAGTCAGTTTCGAGAATGCGTTCATAGTGTCTCCTTTCGTGGGTCGGTTCAGTTGTAGTGCTTGAAAACTTTGGTCTTTCCGTCCGCTTGCACCAGCAGGACGTCATACGGGTCCTTGCGCGGCCCCTCCATTCCCGGGGAGCCGAGAGGCATGGCGGGAACGGCGAGCCCCTTGGCCTTTGGCTTATCGGCCAGCAGGCGCTTGATGTCGCTCGCCGGCACGTGCCCCTCGATCGCATACCCCTGCACGATCGCGGTATGGCACGAACCCAGCTCATTGGGAATGCCGCCGCGTTCGCGGTAGTCCGACGGGTTGGCGACGTTCGTTACCTTGGGTGCGAAACCGTTGGCCTTCAGGTGTTCTACCCAGGCCGCGCAGCATCCGCAGTACTCGCTCTTGTAGACGTCGATGACAGGCGCAGCTGCCATTGCCAGCATGGGCAGGGACAATGCCGCGGCGAGCGCCGATTTCGATAGGAGTCGCTTGATCATGGGTTTTTCTCCTCGACGGTTGTCAGTGATGGCCTTGGTGGCCCTTGGGTTTACGGACGGTGACTTCAACCTCGGGCGACTTCGCCGCCGGCATGGCTTGGCCGCCCGGGTTGTGGTTGCGAACGGCCGCCGGCGGCTCGCCCTTCCATTCATAGGCCACCGTGCCCGCAGGGTGCTTGTACCAGCCCGGATCCTTGTAGTCGCCCGGTTTCTGGTCCTTGCGGACTTTCAGCACGGTGAACATGCCGCCCATCTCGACGCCGCCGAACGGACCCTGGCCGGTCATCATCGGCAGCGTGTTGTCGGGCAGCGGCATCTCCATGTCGCCCATCGAGCCGCCTTTCTCGCCCATCACCATGTAATCCGGCACGAGCTTGGTGATCTTCTCGGCGACGCCACGGTGGTCGACGCCGATCAGGGTCGGGACGTCATGGCCCATCGCGTTCATCGTGTGGTGCGACTTGTGGCAGTGGAAGGCCCAGTCACCCGGCTCGTCAGCGATAAACTCGATAGCGCGCATTTGGCCAACGGCGATGTCGGTCGTCACCTCTGGCCAGCGCGACTCAGGCCGGGTCCAGCCGCCATCGGTGCCAGTAACCTCGAACTCGTGTCCATGCAGGTGGATCGGGTGGTTCGTCATCGTCAGGTTGCCGGTGCGGATGCGCACGCGGTCGCCTTGGCGCACGTTCATGGTATCGATGCCCGGGAAAACGCGGCTGTTAAAGGTCCAGATATTGAAATCGAGCATTTCGTTGACCCGTGGGGTGTAGCTGCCCGGCTCGATGTCGTAGGCGTTCAGCAGGAATACGAAATCGCGATCAACCTTGTGATGGGCCGGATTCTTTGGGTGCGTGACCCAGAAGCCCATCATGCCCATCGCCATCTGGACCATTTCGTCAGCATGCGGGTGGTACATGAAGGTACCCGGGCGGCGAGCGACGAACTCGTAGACGAAGGTCTTGCCCGGCTGGATGCCCGGCTGGTTCAGGCCTGTGACGCCGTCCATGCCGTTGGGGAGGCGCTGGCCGTGCCAATGGATGCTGGTGTGCTCCGGCAGTTTGTTGGTGACGAAGATGCGCACCCGGTCGCCTTCCACCACTTCGATGGTTGGTCCGGGACTCTGGCCGTTGTAGCCCCACAGGTTGGCTTTCATGCCGGGCGCTATCTCGCGAACCACGGGTTCAGCGATCAGGTGAAACTCCTTGACGCCGTTGTTCATGCGCCAAGGCAGGGACCAGCCGTTCAAGGTGACGACCGGGTTGTATGGCCGGCCGTTCGGTGGCGGTGGAGGTGGCTGCGTAGCCGCGCTGGTCATGATCGGGGCTTCCGGAAGCGTGGCCGCGCCAGCACGGGTGACCAGTCCGGCGCCGACCAGGGCGGCTGCGCCAGTGAAGAAATCTCGACGAGAACTCATTGTTGATTCATTCCTTGTTTAGTGTTCCGCGGCAGCTTCAGCGGGCGCGGCAGTTGATGCCATAGCGATCGACGAACCGCCGCTGCCGCTGAGCGCGGCCTGCAGATCCGTTTCGGCGATCCAGAACTCTCGCTGGGCGTCGATGGCCGCATTCACGCCCCCGATCTGAGCGCGTGCGTCGGCCAGCAGTTCGAATACGCTCATGAGCATGCCGTTGTAGCGGAGCAGGCTCTCCTCCGAGATCTTCTTCCGAAGTGGTACAAGCTCGTCCCGATGCTGCCGGGCGACGTCGTAGCTTGTCCGGTAAGCGGAATACGCTTCGCGGACCTGTGACCGGGCATTGATTGCGGTGTTCGCGGTGCGGTGAACCGATTGCATGTAGAGCGCCTCGGCCTTCGCCACACGTGCGCCTCCCCAATCGAAGATCGGCAGGGCGAGTTCGATCTCGTATCCATTTTCGCGGTGTGCGCCGGACTTGCTCGAGTTGACGTATCCCGCATCAAGGACGTTGATGACGCCGGTTGCCTTCGTCAGGCCCAGTGCGCGCGCAGTCGACTCGGTGCTGAGCTTTGCCAGGCGCACATCGAGGCGCTGCTGCATGGCGAGCGACTCGATATTGCTGGCCTCCCGCGGAACTGCCGGAAGGTCGGGGAGCTTGTCCGGAAGCTGGAACGCCGTGTTTTCTCCCCACACACCCATCAACCGGGCAAGCTGCTCGCGCGCGGCTGTCGCATTGTGGCGTGCGCGCGCCAGCTGGGTCGAGGCTTCGGCAGAGAACGCCTGTTCACGCGCTTGGTCTAGGGCGCTCAGGTTCCCGACCTTGGCCATGCGCTGTGCCAGCTCGGCGCTCGCGCCGGCCGCTTCACGCACTTGCTCCGCATAGCGAGCCGATTGCACTGCCGCGACGGCATTGAAGTAGGCCTTGCGCGTGTCTGCCGCCAGCCGCACGGCTTCGGTTGCCGCGACGAGCTTGGCGCTCTCGAAGCGGCGCGACTCGATATCGCGACGGATCGGGATGGTTACGAGACCGACGAGATCGAACATGACGCTACGTTCAATCTCCGTTTCGCCGCCACCAGACAAGCGGCTGAAGCTGAAGCCAGGGTTGGCCATGCGGCCAGCTTGCACCAGATCGGCCTCGGCGACACCCAGTTCGGCGAGCGACGCCCGCAAGCCGCGGTTGTTGATCAGGGCGACGCGGACGGCGCTGTCGGCGGAAAGCGGCTGCTTCAGCAACTGATTCAGCTCGTCCTGGATGGCCGCGCTATCGGCACTCGTTTTGGGCAGGCGAACGTCCTGCCCGGTGCGCTCGGCGGTCAAGGATGAGACAGCGTCCAGGCCGCCATCCTTGGAGAACGTCGCGCAGCCGCTTAACGAGATGAGTATGGCGCCTGCCGCGACGGCACGCATTGTGGGATTCGAAAGCTTCGTTGTCATTATGTGTTCGGCTTAATGATGTTTGCTGTGATCCATAGGCGCAGGATTAGCCGGCTTCGTTGGCGACACCTGAGATGCGGGCGCGGACGGAGCCGGCCCGTCCTTATGGCCGTGGTGGTTCTGTTCAGTGCCGTTGGCACCATGTCCGGCGTGACCAGGCACTCCAGCAACGGCATCGTTTGCGGCGCGCCAAGATCTGTCAGGCGTGGTCTGGCCGTCTTGCGGTGCAGGCGAACGATTGGAAATGACCGATTCGTACACGGTCGGTGGCACTGCAACGGCGGGGTCCGCAGGGTCTGGCAGCGGGCGAGATTGCTGGGCGTGCGCATACATTGGCAGGGCCAGCAGGGCGCCAATAGCGGCAGCCAAAAGCTTGGAAGTCATGGGCAATCCTCAAAATCAGTAACAGGGCGTGCGCAGACACGCGCGAATGCTCAAGAGCGATGACGGCACTAGAGGATAGCGGGTCAGCTCTTGTTACGATTAAGCGGATTAGTGCCGGGGAGGGCGCTGGGGGCCGTCCTGGATGAAGCCTACGGCGAAGGCCGCAGGCGCAACGACGACTACGTCTGAGCCATCGAAGGCCGGAACAACGAGATGAGTGGAGGGTGGCGCGACGGCACCCAGGCAGAATGCGGAACAGGCGCTGCAGGTGGAGTGAGGCTTTTTGTCGGCTTTGGAGTCTGCCTGATCGACATCGACCAAGGAATCTGCCGCTTGGCTGGCATGGTCGCCACCGTGGTGAGCATGCGCACTGGCCATGTGCTCGTGCGACGGCAAGCCCGGGTCGATCGAACCCTGGCTGGATTGCTGGTGAACCGGACCGCACGACATACGGTTGGCCGCAACCGCGTGCAGCGGAAGCACGGCCAACATTAGCCAAACGAAAAATGTCTTGAGTGCGCGGTTCATAGATGTGGGAAGTATAGCACGCCAATTTTAGCCTGGAGCATCCTTAAGGCTGACTAAAGTCAGGCGCTTGCCGAGTGGCATGCAGTGACTGGCAGGCGCGGTTGATCTACGGAGATGTACAAACAGGGTGCGTTAGCGCACAGCCTTAATCATCGAACTCCTTCCAGAATCGCCAATGGAGGCGCCACATTTTGCGGCACTAAGTGCTGATCATTTTACTCAAGGAGAAGAATATGAAGAAAGTTCAAACCCGTATCACTCTCATGGCCGGTGCATTTGCACTCGTTTCCGCTGTGTCGCTCAATTCGTTCGCGCAGTCCGCGCAACACGCGCAACATGGGGCCCCGTCAGGCCAAGCTGGTCAACACCACGACATGCCTGGCCACGAGATGATGCAGTCGATGGAGGCCATGCACCAGAAGATGTCGAGCATGCAGATGACCGGGGATCACGATCATGACTTCGCCATGATGATGCGCTCGCATCATCAGGCAGGTATCGATATGGCAAAAGCGCAGCTCAAGAACGGCAAGGATCCGCAAATGCAGGCGATGGCCAAGAAGGTAATCTCCGACCAGACCAAGGAGATCAAGAAGCTCGACCAGTGGATGGCGAAGCACAAGGCGACGGGCAAGTAAGCGGCGACGCAGACGGTACCGGTGTGCACTATGCGCCGGAACCGCCGTGAGCCCTGCGTCAGCGCTTCCTGGTAGAGATGGTTGCCGATCTGTATCGTACAACGGGACATTACAGCAGATGCTACATTTTTTGCATGACTGCCGCCTTCCGCAAAATTGCTTGGTGTCTGCTGTCCCTGTTGGTCGGGTACCATGGGTATGCGACCGCAGCCGTCACATGCCACAACTTGAAGGTGGAAATTCAGCTTGTGAATGCGGATTCTCAAGCAGAGAAAGATGATTGCCCCGACATGCGCGCCGACATGCGCTCCGACATGGCGGAAGGTACCGAAGGTAGCTGTTGCAAGTCGAAATCGCTCTGTTGCTCGAGCTTCGTCGTCCCCTATGCCCCAGTCCCTTCATTTCTACCGCTGAGCGCGCCTTCCACCTCCCCCGAGCGGTCGCATTCCCTTCAGGCCGACTTTTCCAGTTTTATTCCTCCGGTCCTCGACCCTCCGCCGCGCGCCTGACTCATTGCGCCGTTCTACCCTTGTGTCTCGCCTTCCCGTTGCGCCTTCCTGAGCATCGCCGGACTGCAAGGCATTCAGGTTAATTACGAAGCTGCAAGTCCGTGCTTTTTGGCACGGGCATGGTGGCGTTCGCATGAACAACTGAGCAATGAGGTAAATCATGAAAAGCAACAATGCATTGCCCAAGCCGGCTCTGCTGGGGACTCTACTATTGTCTGTGGTGATGCCGGCACACGCCGAGATCACTGTTTTCACCAACGAGGCATCGTTCCTGTCAGCGGTGCAGGCGGCCGGCACCGATCGTTTCGACGATCTGCCAACCTCCGAACTGGAGGCCCAACTCTCACGAACTGCCGGAGCATATGGGTATCGCATCAATGCAGGCCCGGGAGACGGAGGCTTCTTTCCTGTGATGAATAACGGCGACGTCTATCTAGCGCCGACGCTTGCTTCGGATGTTGTCAGCTTCAGCGCATTCTCACCTGGGGTGTTTGGCTTCGGGGGAAGCTTTTTTGCGACGGACGCCTATGGAAGTTACGTGCCCGGGCGAACGATCGAGCTCACGGCGATGGATGGATCAGGTAGCACAAGCTACACCCTTGAAGGATCCTCACCCACGTCGTTCCTCGGCTTCCTGTCGACCAACCCCTTGACCGAAGTATCGCTGCGTACTATTGGCGAGCAAGGAAATGTCTACTGGGCGACTGCGAACTATGTTGTCCTTGCAGTTCCGGAACCATCAGCGTACGCGATGTTCCTAGTGGGGGCAGGAATCGCGGCTTGCTCTGTGCGGCGCCGGCGGCGCGTGCCCTATACCTCAGCCAAATGACTCGTTGTCTATCGTTCAAAGGAGCAATCATGAAATTCGCAAGCAAGCAGTTCAATCAGTCCTCCCGTGTCGGCAACATTCGTGTGCTCGGCCGTAGTCTCGCCCTGAGCTTGAGCCTGCTCGTGCCCGGCATGGGCGTGGCGCATGCCGATGGGCCGGGCAGGGGAGCGACCGCGCAGTTTGAAAAGAACTACCTGGTCTTCATCATCAATCACCATTATTCCGCCCTGCGGATGACGGAGCTGGCTGCCGGCACGGACCTGGCGCGAGACGCGCAAGTCGTGGCTCCCCAGGAAGGGACATCGCCGACCCCTGGCTTCAATGCGACACCGCCAAAGGCGAGCGATGACGAGATCAAGTCGATGGCGCGCATGGGCAACCGAGAGCAGCGCGAAGAGATTGGCCGTGCCCAGCGCTTCCTGAGGGAGTGGTACGGCATCCAATATCAGCCGCAGCTCACGGCCGATGGAAGACGCATGATCGCTATGCTCGAGGCAACCCCAGCCGGGGCGCAGTTCAACCAGGTCTTTCTGAGGTCCTTCAGCAACCATCACCTGAGCGCGCTTGCACCGAGCCTGCACTGTACAGTGAAGAGCGATCTGAATCACGACGGTTTACGGCGTTACTGCGAAAACATCGTCGTCGTCCAGAAGAACGGAATCAACGATATGCGCGAGATGCTGTGCAAGCGCTACTCGGACTGCGGCTCTGTGCCCATGACAGGCGACAAACGGAAGGACAATGAGTTCTGATCGAGGAAAGGGTTGAAGCGGCTGCAAAGCCGTTTCAACCTGGATGTCACGCACACCAACCTGCGCCTTCGTTCAGCGGAAAATTCGCTTGACCTTTCCATTATTGGAAGGTTTACAGTGGAATAACCACTTTCCGGAGGCGTCTTATGTATGAGTCCATTGGCCCCGAGGCCCACCGTTCCGCCGATCGCGTGACAGCAATGTCCAGCACAGGCCTGCACGATTCGGCGGGGTCGAAACAGATAACGAGCGCGGTGTCCGGTTCGGAGAAGACGACAGCGACCTCGCGCTGTCTCTTCTGCCGATACCGAAACCTAAGTGCCGGGAAGGAGTCGGCACATGCCTAGAATTACCGTACTGCCGCATCCGGATTGCGTACCTTCCGGGGCGTCGATCGAAGCCGCCTCCGGCACAAGCATTTGCGATGCGCTGCTCGAAAACGACATCGACATCGAGCATGCCTGCGGCAAGGTTGGTGCCTGCACGACATGTCACCTCATTGTACGGGAGGGTTTCCCATCTCTCGCGCAAGCCAGCGACAATGAGGAAGACATGCTTGACCGGGCTTGGGGCGTCGAGCACTTGTCCCGTCTGTCGTGCCAGGCGATCGTCGCGGAGGCGGATCTTACGGTCGAGATTCCACGGTATTCTCTGAATCACGCCAAGGAAACCGCATAGACATCACAGGCCGCGCACCGCTTGCGACAAGTGGGCCGCGCGAGAACCTCAGTCGCTTCTAACTGGAGCTGCCATGAAAAATGAAATGCATGAACACGCCGGTCACCAGCGTAAGAATCAGGAATGTCACCACTCGCATGAGCATCATGCCGGCAACGCCGAACCTGGCGGCAGCATGGCCGACGGCTCGCAGCATCATTCGTCTGCGTTGTCCGATAAGCCTCATACCGATCCGGTATGCGGAATGAGCGTTGCAGACCGGCCGGATCGACGCATCGAGCACGAAGGAGTCCGCTATCACTTCTGCAGTGTGAAGTGCATGGACAAGTTTCGCGCCAATCCCACCAGCTATACGGAGAAAGGCGCCCCCGCCGCTATGCCGGAGGGGCCACCAGGGACGATCTACACCTGCCCGATGCATCCGGAAATCCAGCAATCCACACCGGGCAACTGCCCAATATGCGGAATGTCGCTGGAGCCGATGCTGCCATCGCTGGAGGAGGAAGAGAATCCGGAATTAGTGGACTTCCGCCGTCGTTTCCGGTGGACGCTGCCGCTGACCGTGCTCGTCACGATCCTGGCGATGGCCGGGCACCGTATCTTCAGCGGAGGGCTAGCATACCAGAGCTGGATCGAGCTCCTCCTCAGCACGCCGGTAGTGCTGTGGGCAGGCTGGCCCTTCTTTGTCCGTGGTGCGCAGTCGCTCAAGAACCGCAGTCCGAATATGTGGACCTTGATCAGTATCGGGGTCGCCGCAGCGTACGGATACAGCCTGGTTGCGACCCTGTTCCCGGGCCTGTTTCCGTCGAACTTCGCAATGCACGGCCGAATCGGCGTCTACTACGAGGCCGCCGCCGTCATCGTCTCGCTGACGCTGCTTGGCCAGATCCTCGAACTACGCGCACGTTCGCAGACGTCGGCAGCGATCAAATCCTTGCTCGGCCTGGCGCCGAAAACGGCCAGGCGGATTCGCGCCGACGGAAACTAAGACGACATCCAACTTTCGCATGTCCATATCGGGGACTCGCTGCGGGTGAGGCCCGGCGAGAAGGTACCGGTCGATGGAGTGGTCCTGGAGGGCGAAAGCGCAGTTGACGAAGCCATGCTCACCGGCGAACCGCTGCCGGTGACGAAGCGGCCGGGCGACAAGGTCATCGGCGCGACCATCAACACGAGCGGCAGTCTCGTCATCCGTTCCGAGCGCGTGGGGTCACAGACCATGTTGTCGCAGATCGTGCAGATGGTCGCGCAGGCGCAGCGTTCGCGGGCGCCCATGCAGCGCCTGGCAGACGTGGTCGCCGGCTATTTCGTCACGGTCGTCGTCGTCATCGCGCTGCTCACCCTGCTGGGGTGGGGCCTGTTCGGGCCGGAACCCAGCTGGGTCTATGGGTTCGTGAATGCCGTCGCGGTGCTGATCATCGCCTGTCCCTGTGCATTGGGGCTGGCGACGCCGATGTCGATCATGGCGGCGACAGGCCGCGCGGCCACCCAGGGTGTGCTGTTCCGCGACGCTGCGGCGATCGAAGCGATGCGCAAGGTCGACACGATCATTGTCGACAAGACGGGTACGCTCACGGAAGGTAAGCCTGCGTTTGACCGGGCGATCGCCGCCTCCGGATTCCAGGAAGAGGATGTTCTTCGGATCGCTGCCAGTATCGACCAGGGGAGTGAGCATCCGCTGGCGCATGCTATCGTCGCTGAGGCACGCAGGCGAAATCTGCCACTGCACAAACCCGAGACCTTCGAATCGTCCAGCGGAATCGGTGTGCGCGGGACAGTGCAGGGAGAGCGGGTTGCATTGGGCAACACGGCGCTCATGGATATCGAGAAGGTTGACTGGACGCCGCTTCAAAAAGCCGCGGAAGAGCTTCGGCACGTCGGTGCAAGCGTGATGTACTTGGCACGACAAGGAAAGCTCATGGGCCTGATCGCAGTGTCGGATCCGGTCAAGGAGACGACGTTGGAAGCCCTGGCAACCCTGCGCGACGCTGGCATGACCGTGGTGATGGCGACCGGCGATGGTGTGACCACGGCAAAGGCGGTCGCTGCAAAGCTCGGCATTTCGGACGTCTACGGTGAGGTCAAGCCGCAGGACAAGCTGGCCCTGGTCGAACGGCTCCAGCAACAAGGCAAAGTCGTCGCAATGGCCGGCGACGGCATCAACGACGCGCCGGCGCTAGCGAAGGCGGACGTCGGGATTGCGATGGGTACCGGTACTGACGTCGCGATCAACTCCGCTTACGTCACACTCATCAAAGGCGACTTGCGCGCGATTGCGCGATCGCGACTTCTTTCGCTGGAGACCGTACGCAACATGAGGCAGAATCTATGCTTTGCCTTTATTTAGAACGCCATGGGAATTCCGCTGGCTGCAGGCCTTCTTTATCCCTTTACCGGGCAACTCCTTTCTCCAATGATCGCGGCGCTGGCCATGAGCTTGAGCTCGGTGTCGGTAATCGGCAACGCACAACGCTTGAGGGGAAGCACTGCATGAACTTCGTTATTACTGACGAGATGCTCGATCTGACGGTACTGGTCGGGGTCATCTTTGGCACCATCGCCGCCGGATTCATTGCTCACGGCGAGATCCAGCGACGTCGCGGTCTCAAAAGCTGGACGAAAGAAACCAATACACGCCGCAGGAGAAAGCTTCGCAAGGCTGCCAAGAACAGGTAGGGCGCAATTTAGCTCGTCAACACAACCATTCGCCAGACAACGAACCGCTGCTGCTCAGGCCAACGATCGTGGCGTTATGGCCATAGAAGCATAGGAGATTAGCCATCCACGCCCTCTAATAGAACAAAGATGTAAGCGCTTGTGTGATGGCCGTCGCGGTTCTTAATTTGACTAAAGGTCGTGGCTAAACTTAGTAACGGGTTCATGCACTCAGCTAAAATTGTGCAAATCACCTTCACTAGGATCCGACATTCGCATAAAAAAACTGTGCAAGTTACAACGCAGCTTCTTCGTTCATTCACTGTAACAGTGGCTTGTGTGATTTTTCACCTCCTTGCACAGCTCAGAGAAACAGTATAAATAATATCAATCGGATCGCCAATGGACGGCGCGCGATATCACGAGAGTAACTCACTGAATGATATAGCATGGTCAAGCGGCGACGATCCGTTTACTCTAGGTATCTCAAATTCGATTGGACGTAGGGTGGTACGATAATAAAATGCGTCACCAAGTGCATATTGCGTTGCCGCGACTAGCAGCATAAGTTCCTATATACCATCGTTTCCATGGAGTCGCTTTAGTTAGTAAGACCTCCTCACCACCACCCATATTCCCGTGGTATCGCGTTGACTCTAAGATGCGATATTTCTTATATTTACAATCAAGCTCGTGTAGTGAAATCCGCGAAGAATAAGTTACTTGACCTGGGAGGATTTGAGGCTCAATGTAATCGATTAGGGAGAGTACATGCACAATATCAGGCGAAGTCCAGGTCTTATTCTGTTCTAAGTACACGGTAGCTCCCGGAATTCGCCGCGATTCTTTCCACTGCGTGTTCTCCGAATTGATTTGCGCAAACGACATCAAGGCTAGCGTTAAGTAGAGCATAATTTTTCATTGCCTCCAAGCCATGAACCATTGTAATATTTTGTAAAAGCTGAGAGAGTTAGGCGAGATCATTCGTCGCCCGCTCTGAGATAATCTAGACTACCCACACTGAATAATTATAGATTTGCTCAAGTTTCAGAATCTTAAGTGCTTCTGTCGTGATCTGAAGTGTCGCGCCACAAAATATTTGTGTCGCCCCAAGCAATATCATCGACCTGACCGGCTCCGTCTAGATAAACAGTACCGTCATCAAACTGGAAAAATAGGATTTCGAATCCTTCAATGTCAAGAATCGACAAAATTTTGTGAATTTTCCCAGATTTCCATTTTTCCTGATCGGAAAAACTGCAGTAGACTCTTATATAAAAATCACTTTGACTAGCGACAAATTCTTGAACGTCGGCAAGGCTACTGAACAAGTACTTCCTAAGGCCGTAACTATCCCAGCAGGTTCCTGGTGATAGTTCGACGTAAAAGATTCGCAGGGGTGTAGAAACATCCACCATTCTGTATCGCCTTAAACCCGATTGCCGCAATCTGCTTTGTTGAAGCGGGGATGCATGCTCCCACGTGTCATGAACTGTGAACATTTGTCTTATGCGGCTGTGCGAGCGGGAAGTTGAACGGAACGATGTTACTCCCCCTGTAGGGGGCATGTAACATGATACACTAAATCGAGCATGGCGCACACTTTAGACAACCAAGAACAATCACGCTTGCGCTCTGCTAAGTGCCACGGCGGTCGCTACTAGGGGCGGAGCTGGGTGAAGAAGCGTTCAGACTTCGCAAAAACATGCAATGAAAGCATTTCTCCTGTCAAAACTAGGACAAAATGCAAATAGAACAAGAGCTTGAGATGCTGCAAGAGAGGTGCACATACAGCCTAAAAAGCTTGCGCCGGACTATTCGCTCGGGCAAATGAACAGATGAGGTCGAAGCGATGAAGGCGCTTCCGTCGTAGGACCGACGAGCAAACGATTCAGTCCAGGATTTGTAAAATTGCATCCATGTAAGCGCATCACAGAGATTCAGAATGTCCTTGGTAAGATGTCTCATGAGACTTCTACCGCTGGACGCACGAACACTTCGTAAGGGCAAATCACCTACGTTTTCGGTTTGTATTTGCGTTATTTAGTGAATCAAGCTCTGACTTCTTTTCTCTGATTCTATGCTCAATCAAATAAAGCTGCTGCTTCATCGCTCTGATCGATTGTTCAATTGTTACAAAGTCGTCGTGGCCTGAAATCTTGTTGTATTTTTTCTTAAGAATCGTTACATATTTGCGCAGAGACTCTAAATTCTGATGACCAGCTCGCTCCGCCACTTTCCGGAGGATAAGATCCCAATCGATACCTACAGCGGATCCACCATTGGATCGTAGCGTCCCAATCGCAGCCTCTACCTCGGCATGTAAAAGGTTGGTAAGATAGTAGGCCCGAAGCCTATGTCCATGTCCTTCTACATTCGCTTCACTAAAGAATGCAGTAAACAAATTCGTCATCGATGTCAGCGTAAGAGCCTTACCAGTCTTAGACGAAACAAAAATCTCCTTCGGCTCGCTGTAAGCTAGACCATTTCTTTTAAATCGTTTGATGATTTTATCCCTGGGACCTTCAATCCAATCGCGAGTGCGCTCGAGGAGGTCAGGTAACACACCGATGTGACGGGCTTTGCCGCCCTTTGTAATTGTCAAACGCAACTCGTACGCATGACCAAGGGAACGAAGACGGTCAATAGCGGGCCACTCTGGGATTTGATCAACAGTTAAGTTCTGAGCCTCAACACGGCGTACCCCAGTTTGTCCATACCAATCAATAAGCAGATGATTGCGGTCTGTTAGATCCTGATTCCCAGGGTTGTCCGCAACTACGTATAATTTGGTTAAATCTTCGCTGGTTGGTGTCGGCTGTAAAGAATCTGCGTCCTTATTCTTTGGTCTAATTCCTGAAATGATTCCATATCGAGAACGGCGAAATCTTCCATTGGCCGCCTTCTTGCTTGAAAGCATTGGTTCGAAAACTGCATGGTCATTGTGTCCCGGCACTCTCACCATGTTCGTAATGTACCCATGAATCTCTAACCAGCAGTACAGATCGAAAACCGAATCACATCTTGCTCCTATAACATACAGCTTATTGCCACGAGCTTCCTGCATATTTATCCAGGATAGGAGTTCTTTGTCTGTTACGTTTGTGTAAGGAAGTCGAATCTGCTCAAGATAGTTCCAAAAATTCTGAATAGATTGCGCATATGTCTTAACTGATCCTAGCTCAAACTTTTCGCGTATTACAAGATTACGTAAGTAGTCGCAAACGGGGGTAACGAAGTGATGTCTGGAATCGAGTAGTACCGGAATGCCGGTATATGACTTTCCAGCATAGACAAATCCATCATCAGTAAAGTCTAGCGAGCAGGGCATAATATTAGAACTTCTCGTTATCGGAAGGCTTCTTAACGGGACGCAAACGAATAATGCTCGATCCGTTTTCGCGAATTCTCTGCAGCTCTAGGCGAAGTCTAATTATCTCTTTATTCTTATCTTCGAGCTCTGATCTAACCATCGCATAATCATTAACAAACGCTTGTAATTTACGCTCCAAAACTTCCGTCTTGTCTTTAAGCCGAGTCACCTCATTCTCAACCTTACTGGGTCTGCTCCTCTTCTTCGCTAACGCTGCGAGCACAACTTTCATTCTGTTGTGCAGTTTGATGTATTCCTCGTCCGTCTCGTAAAGTGCATTCCGTGAAAATTTTAGAACGCCGAGTTCTTCATCCTCCCACTCAACAAAAGTTGTAGGTCGCATGTTATCGGGCACATTCTCAATAGTGTCGGCCTCCAGCAACGTTTCCAGTGTCTTTACTTTATGATCAAATTTCGCAATCGCGGCTTTTCGTCGTTGCAGTGCAACATGTGGTGTGCGCATAACTCGAATGATTATCGGAAAATAGGGTTGGTAATTCTTAGCCGGCCCTGCAGGCGACCTTAGCTTATCTCTGCAATTGCCTTATTTAGCTTTTGACAAATCGCATTACTCGCGTTCCTCAATATGGGGGGCGAGTCTGGCGAGTCTACGATATTTTGGTGCATCCGAATCGCTGCGGAAAAGATGGGCAATGCAGAAGAGGTCAACATGTTACATTCACATCCTGTGCATACTGTTTCACTTGCCTTAGTAAAATCCGCATCACCGGTACTCGTACAATTACAGATATTTTCCTCCTGACCTTTCCTCTTTACACAATATCCCCAAGGAAAGCCTGCAAGTTGAAGTCCTGTGCGATCGACGAGCTTCTCTAGTTTCTGCCTATATTTTCGCTCTGATACTACCTCAACTTTTCTTGCCATCTGATTGCGAAGTCGCTCAGCCGCCTCTTTAAGCCTCGTGCCCTCTATTCCACCAATAGGATTTATGCCAGAGGCTGCATTTGCTAAAATCTGTGCAGTATGTTCTTTCGCTGCGTAAGCAATAATTTGACCCATATCGGTTTCTGTCACGTAACGACGAGTCATTTCCCTCGTGAAATGTCGCAGGTGATACTGGAGGGCACCCCAGTCACCCTTATCATAAACCCATATGTACAAGATGGCAAAGAAGCGTCGGAACTGATGTCCTTTGAACGTCCATCGAGTCCCATCGTCCAATTGCGGCACATCTATCAGATAACCAAACCTGCGCAAATGACTGCTCAATGCAAAATTTGGTAGTTTTGCGGCGCTAAGTCCGTGCGTTCGACTTGTGCCAGGGACATTATATTGAAAAATATAGGGCACCTCGGTAAGGCCTCTTGCTTTCTCGCTTATCTGCTCCAAGACATTAATTGCAACGGCGACTATCTCTGGAACGGGTATTTGCGACTCTGTTCGTAGCGTTTTATGGATAAAACAGCTGAGCCAGAGCTTTCCTGATTCATCAGTATACAATGAGCCATATTTTAGTCCGATGATTTCCGACACGCGCCGGGCGGTAAATGCAGCAATCACTATCGAACATGCAGTCATCAACGAGATAGTTGCGCCATGTATCGTCATCCCCCCGCTCCCCGACTCAGCCAAAATCGAATCCAGTCGTTCTTCTTCGACATTCTTTGAGCGTTCTAGCTGTATCGGGAATGGACTCGCAGGTCCGGATGGCCAAGTCTTTATCGACTTTAGATGCTCAGCATAACTCCCTTGACGACCGGTGATGCTGTCCCTGGATGCTTCGTCTGCTCGTCTTTTAAGGTCCAGGATAAGAGGCGAATAGTCTAATACCCAGCGTGCCGACCGCTCTATTAAATGTGTCGCTTGTTTGATCGGAACAGTACCTGTACGCCCAATTTCTGCTCCTAGCTTGCGGGCTTCAGCCCGTGCTGAGGTAAACACTAGCGGATCTCTCAGTGGGGCATCATTCAAATATCGTCGATGTTCATACAAATACTTGAAGGACATGAGGAAACGACGAAGATGTTCCTCAGAGATGGGCTTGTCTTCCTGGTCATCTCTTGATTTCGCTTTGCGGCTCTTAATAATGCTAGGTTGGTAAAAGCAGCAAAGGGCCTCAAACTCGTCAAATAGAGACGCTAATACGTTTGAGCTGAACCCAATATGATCTAGTCCTGCGTCGGCTAGAACTTGCCGCCGGTCCAACACGACGGTGCTCGTATTGCTATTTGCTTTCTTAAACGGAAATACTGCCTTGGCTTTATTTCGACGATCAGCTTTCTCCTCACCTGGCGCAAAGTTTGCTTTCGCAACCTGCGCTTCGAGGTGCCGCTCGAGAGTAGACTCGGTATTTAAGATACTGTGCACCCCATACACGGCAAGGGCCGCATACTCTTCGCGATCAATATTGGTCAGTTGAGAAAACCGCTCGATTTCACGTCCGATCATCCAACAGGCGAGCGTAGTGAGGTTGCTAACTATGGCAAGCTGAACTTCAGCACTGTCAACTTCGGCAAGTGGACCCGTCCTAACGCCATATGCTATGCGTTTAATCGATTCGTATAAGTTAGGATAATCCTTGAGCTTACGGCCACCGGGCACCGTTACGTTAAAGCTTATCACCCGGGGGTTTTTCTCACCGATATTCTGTACTAACCACTCGTGATTTTCGTAATTAGTCAAAAGCCAATTGGGCCGAAATCCTCCGACGGTATGGAGGGCATTCGGGATGCTTTCATCTACAACATTCAGATCTAGACTTCGTGCAGTGGCCATAATCAAAATAACGGAAATGGTTTATAATTAGGGCGACGCGCGTCTGCGATCGACTTTGCCTGAATATAACTCGATGCTGTTTCGCCTTGCGAAAATTTAGCTAGAGCGACTTCCGCTAGCGTGCGCCATGGAAGCCAGCGATTTTCCCACGCTACAGCGTTCGACATGATCTCATTCTCCTCCCTAGATTCAAGGTATTCATTAAAGAGAATCAAGTCGGCGATGTTATCCGCTGTTCCGACGATGTATCGCATTTCGCATCCGGGACAGGCGTCTAATCTTGTGCAGCTTTCGCCTTGCTGCGTTCCAGGTTGGATGCCTGCTTTTGAATTCAAGCAAGCAACGCCAAGGCCAGAACGTGCTGCGTTAGAAAAGAGCTTTACAGCAGCCTCATGGGACATTCCAAGTTTTTCCGCCGCACCGTCAATGGATTCGATTATTACAGCTTGAAAAGCTATCGTGAATGCCCGGATCTTCTCAATTTGTACAAGTTTCGTATGCGTCCGCTGTGTATAAATGCCGGTCGTTGTGGCGGAAGCGTGATCTGCTTGCGCCTGTGCAGTCTCGATGCGTATCAGTGGATCTCTGTGCTGCAGTTCCAGGAGACATGATGGGCGAATAGATGACGGGCGAATGTCGAGATTATGCAGTTCAGGATGATCCCGTAGAAATGCTTTGAAATCCTCACGGGCCCTAGATTCTGTAATCGTTACAATATGTCCCTGCTGAGTATCCAAGAAAAGTGTGTTTGCGACACTAGCATCGGCTTCTTCCCGATAGCGAACCGACATTGAAAGGTAATACCGGATTGCCTGTACAGCAGATAGTTTCTGACCTGGTTGCGGCGCAACCGGAAGGCTGTCATTGATACGTACGTAGTGCGCTCGTGCTTTTTGACCGAAGGATACCGTCATGTGTGTTGAATCTTCGGATTTCGTGAGGCAGTTTGTAGGCATCTCGCGGACGACCTCACAGTTCGCGCCCGTATCTACTAGAAGCAGGATCCACAGAGCGACAGTCGCGCGTTTATGGGGATGTAAGTATGCTTGAAGTTGCTCGTGGCCACCCCAGCGCCTCTTCAGGTGATGGTATCTGCCACTGATCCCACTCGAGTTGCCGTCTAGTGCGTCCAGCATGAGGCTAAGGGCATTGCCGAGGTTAGGTAAGGTAGTACCAGTTATAAGTTTTGTAGCATTACGGCGGCGGTCAGAGACTGATCGTTCCGTGTAGTCGAGTAGTGCAATCAGTTCCTGCGATGAGTGTGTAGCTTCTATCAGTGCCCGTTGACCAAAGAGCCAATGCTCGTACCACTGCAGAAAGTCGAGTTCGGCACATCGCCTCAAGGACTCTAGACGAAACGTGTTCAGTTTCCGAATCTCCGAAACGAGAGAATCTAAGTCAAGCAACTTAACGTTTTGTGAAGGGAGGTGCGCATACAGGGCGTTTATGAACTCGATTGCCTCAGACTTTTCAAATTCGTCGAATGGTCGCGTCAGTTTACTTATTAACGCGTTTCGCTCTGTGTCTTTCCCGTGTTCGGTGCTGTTTTCTCGGGGAGAGAGTTGTGCGAGGCAGGGACGGCTCTTCGAAGTTTGTCTAGCTTTCGCATTTTTGATGCCTTTTAGTTTGACTTCTGGAACGACATTAGATGATGCTAGAACGGCCCATACTTGGTTCAATGTTCCAATGAGTTTATGCTTTCTGAGGATCGAACGAGAACTCTCTGGCGTTGCAGTATCGCAAATTAAATCTGCACGCCACTCGTAAAGTGCTTTTTCCCACGTCATCGCTTCGATTCTGCGAAACGCGGCGGATCCGAGATTCCGGAAAAAGTCCGGCATAGATCCTATGCCCTTTTGCCTCATAAGAAAAGATAACAATGATGTGACGACTTGGTGACAAACCTTTCTTTGCTGGTTCGTGCGGATATTATAATATCGGTCCAGCGCAGGGAGTGCCTCCAATAGGAAAAACCTAGCTAACGGTTGGAAAGCTTCGTAACTATAGAGATTTGTTTTGTCACCTTGTTGAATCATGAGGATGAACGGTGAGTATGCAACTTCTTTCTTCTCTTTCACATAGAAGCCTCTCTGTGTGAATTTCGATTCTCCGTCGACAGCTCTCATCCGTCCTCCAGGTGGAGGAATTTCAAAACGTTTTGGTAGCAAGCCTCTTAGAGCCAGATTTGCCAGTAATTTGTTAGTTGTTAAGCGTTGTTTATCTTTTGTCTTTGCAGATATCATGTTTCCGGTCTTACCTGACACCCGATCTTCAAGTATCGAACGCGCCAGATAGTCAACAAACTGTTGCCATCCATCTTCGCTTAGTGCATCGGTCGAACGATAATGCATTAACTCTAGGAACGCATGTAGCTGGCCAAGAAAATGATCGAAGCGTTCAGCATAGTTGTCCTGCCAGGTCCTTTCGGTTACATTTGCTGTTTTGCGCAATTCCCGAATTAAGGCGCAAGCAGAGGCGACAAACATGGCGCCAACTCTGTCTGCAATTCTGGAATATTCATACGTTATTGATGTCCCGTTCGTAGGCTCAGTATGCAGGACGTAATACGGGCTTTGCTTAACCGAGGCGAAATGCTGGAGATCCACACAAAGAATCCCGGCGTCTGCGTAACGCTTAAGTATTGCAAGATTCTTCTCGTAATGATGTGTATCACTCGTCGATAAATTGCAATTTGTTATGCTGCGACTCGCTAAGAAATCATTGGCAAATTCGTGCAAATGCGATGATTCCATCGCACTAGTTGATACAAGGTGGTACTTATCTAGAGTGTTTTTTAGTATGCAGAAGAATGAATCTAGATGAGCAACCGCTAGTATAAGACCGACCGCTCGAGATCCCTTAATTAAAAATTGCTTATCGTAAGAATCTCGCGCGTGTTGGCAAACGGCAGCTACAAACGTTGAGCCCAGTCTTTCTGCATAGCGTGAGTATTCATATGCTCTGCTTCGCGCACTGCCCAGTGGTTCGACGACAAGATATGGGTTCTCCATTTTCGAAGGCGCATTGTTCATTTGTAGAGCTACTGTGTGAAAGCGCGTGCAAAGTCTTGAGCTCGGTCTGGGCATCCATCATTTTGAACCTCCGGCTTTGGGAAAGCGGCATAAGTCGGAAATTGATATGCCTCTGATTAAGCCTAGTTCTCGCTATTTTGCGACCGGCGCTGGAATGTGAGGGTGGGGATCGTATCCAACGATTTCAAAATCGTCGAACTTGTAGTCGAAAATTGACTCTGGCTTTCGATGGATTGTCAGGGTTGGAAGGGGTCGAGGCTCACGTGTGAGTTGTAGGCGTGCCTGATCTAAATGGTTGGAATACAAGTGCAGATCACCAATCGAATGAACGATTTCTCCAACGTTTAGGTTGCACTGCTGTGCAACCATATGTGTTAGAAAAGCTAAAGAATTTGCGTTGAAAGGTACCCCGAGGTACAGGTCGCCAGATCTCTGCGTGAGGTGGGCGGAGAGCCGCCCGTTTGCTACGTAGAATTGATATAGGATATGACAAGGCGGGAGAGCCATTCTACCTTCTGCTGCGTTTTGCTCAGGTGCCTTGGACTCGTCTGGTAAATAGGCGACGTTCCAACCGCTAATAATGTGGCGACGACTATCAGGACGCTTCCGGATTCCCTCGATTAATGCCGCAACTTGATCGAAGACCTCGCCATTTGGCCCCTGCCAGGCACGCCATTGCGCGCCGTACACTGGACCTAAGTCGCCATTTTGGGTGGCCCACTCATTCCAGATGGAAACCCCGTTATCTTTCAGGTACTTTATGTTGGTATCGCCACGGAGGAACCAAAGCAATTCATGCAGGATTGACTTGAGGTGCAGCTTTTTTGTGGTTAGGAGAGGGAAGCCCTTGCTCAAGTCATGACGGTACATTCTCCCGAAAACGGAAAGCGTACCTGTCCCCGTTCGGTCGCATTTCTGAACGCCGTTCTCGAGAACGTCACGAAGAAGGTCTAAGTACTGTATGTCCATGCCGATAATCTTTCGTTTTGGGGAGAGCGTAGTACCAGACCCGGACTAACTGGCTCATCCTGAACCGAAGACTATCAGAGTTTTTGTGAATTGTATAGATACTGCCTTCATAGGCTACCGACGAGAAAATGCTTGTTGCGCGCAACGCTCTTTATGAGTACATCTTCGGAATGTGGCAAAGATACGGCACGCCCAGGAAGATGTCGGCGCTGCGCTGGTAGAGCTGGCAGGAGAGCTTGCCGTCGGCCACGTAGAACTGGAAGAAGGCGTGGCAGGGCGGCAGCTTCATGTTCGGCACGTCGGCCACGTTCCAGGCTGAGACAATCATGCGGCGCGAATCCGGCGTATTGCGGATCTGCTCCAGCACTTGCGAGATCTGGTCGATGTGCCCGCCATCGGGCGTTGGCCAGCTGCGCCACTGGTAGCCGTAGATCGGCCCGAGGTTGCCGTTGTCGTCGGCCCACTCGTCCCAGATGGTGACGCCGTTGTCCTTCAGGTAGGCGATATTGGTCGAGCCCTGCAGGAACCAGATCAGTTCGTGGATGATCGACTTCAGGTGGACTTTCTTCGTCGTCAGCAGCGGGAAGCCCTGCTGCAGGTCGAAGCGCATCTGGTAGCCGAAGACCGACAGGGTGCCGGTGCCGGTGCGGTCGGTCTTGACCGCGCCATGCTCTTTCACATGGCGCATGAACTCGAGGTATTGGCGCATGGGGGATGA
>JGI24770J26754_10000646_pt1 | contig 24937 bp, 25 predicted proteins | sample LakOneMetagenome_FD_26754 | JGI IMG/M metagenome (IMG submission 26754) | reverse complement strand
CTCCGGTTTCACGTGAAACAGCAGGTCGAGATGGAGAACTGGGTCTCGACAGGCTCGACCAGCGTGGAGGCGCGTGAGCGCGTCGGTCGAGCTTGTCGAGACCCTGGGTTTCACGTGAAACAGCAGGTCGAGAGGGAGAACTAGGTCTCGACAGGCTCGACCAGCGTGGAGGCGCGTAGGCCCGTCGGTCGAGCTTGTCGAGACCCCGGTTTCACGTGAAACAGCAGGTCAAGATGGAGAACTAGGTCTCGACAGGCTCGACCAGCGNGGGGGCGCGTNAGCGCGTCGGTCGAGCTTGTCGAGACCTGGGGGTTCACAACCGTGGTTCTCGACGGGCTCAACCAGCGTGGAGGCACGTCAGCGCGTCGGTCGAGCTTGTCAAGACCCGGGTTTCACGTGAAACGTGGGTGCGCCGCCTGAAGGTACTCAGGCGTCAAGCCACGTTGGGTCCGTAACCGGGCTCACCCAGCGAGCCGAGAATGCGGTTGAGATCACCAATGGTGGCAAAATCAACTGTGATCTGGCCTTTCCGTGCGCCCAGATTGATCCTTACGCGAGTGTCCAGGCGATCGCCCAGGTGCTCCGCGATCTCATCCAGGTGGCCCTGCCGACGTCCTGGCAGAGGCTTTGCTTTCTCGAGCTTCGGCCCGGCTGCCGCAGCCGCCTCAGCGGCGCGAACCGACAGGTCCTCATTCACGATCTTGTCAGCCAGCCGCAGCATGCCTTCATAGTCCCCGACCGACAGAATCGCACGAGCATGACCCGCACTCAGCACGCCCGCCGCGACCCGCAGCTGCACCGGCTCCGGCAGTTTCAGCAACCGGATTGTGTTCGTGATCTGCGGCCGTGAACGACCGATGCGAGTGGCCAACTGGTCTTGAGTGATACCGAAGTCTGCCAACAACTGCTGATACGCCGATGCCTCTTCCAGAGGATTCAGCTGCGCGCGATGCAGGTTCTCGAGTAGCGCGTCACGCAACATGTCCACGTCCGCGGTTTCCCGCACCACCGCCGGAATTGTGTCCTGACCGGCTTCTTTACTCGCACGAAAGCGACGCTCCCCCATGACGAGCTCATACTTGCCAGGTGCGTCGGGCAAGGGCCGAACAACCACCGGCTGAAGCACTCCAACTTCGCGAATACTGTGCACGAGCTCAGCCAGGTCTGTTGCGTCGAAGATCGTGCGCGGCTGCTGAGCGTTCGGAACTATGTCCGAGAGCTTGAGGTGCGCCAGATGTGCCCCCGGAACAGGCACCAAGCCCTCGGTGACGTCCTCAACCGCGGGCGAAACCGTTCTGGGAAAGAAGACATCCACTGGCCGGTCCGCGGAAGGGTTTTCCTGGATAGGAATAAGCGCGCCAATGCCGCGGCCAAGACCCGTACGTTTCGCTGCCATTACTCTGTGTCTCCTGATGTAGGCGCCCCGCGCCGAGCAATCTCAGCGGCCGCTTCAAGGTAAGACAGCGAGCCAGCGGAGTTCAAATCGTAACTGATAACACTCTGACCGTAACTCGGCGCCTCTGAAACACGAACGGATCGAGGGATCAACGTCTCAAGCACCTGCTTGGGAAAATGGTCCCGTACATCCTGGGCAACCTGGTTCGCCAGATTGGTGCGTCCGTCATACATCGTCAGCAAAATGGTGGAAACGGTCAATTCCGGATTGAGGTGCTTCTCAATCAGTTCGATATTCTTCAGCAACTGACTGAGGCCTTCCAGAGCGTAGTACTCGCACTGAATCGGAATCAAGACTTCCTGCGCCGCTACGAAGGCGTTGATGGTCAACAACCCTAAAGACGGAGGACAATCAATAAAAACATAGTCGAACGGGTCGTCCAGGGACTTAAGGTACAGGTCCAAGGCCCGGTGCAAGCGTTGTTCCCGCGCAACGAGCGACACGAGCTCAATTTCCGCGCCGGCAAGATGAATCGTCGCTGGAATGCAATACAACGATCCGAACTCAGGGCTCTTCTGAACGACCTCTGCCATGGGCATGTCACTCACGATGACGTCATACACGCTCGGCATCTCCGCATGGTGTTCAACGCCGAGCGCCGTCGATGCGTTCCCCTGCGGATCCAGATCGATCACCAGTACCCGAGCACCTTGGCGGGCCAAGGCTGCCGCTAAGTTGACGGCGGTCGTCGTCTTTCCGACGCCACCTTTTTGGTTTGAAATAGTGAGGATGCGCGTCTTCGCCGGCTTGGGCAGCTGATCCGAGGCTATCGCCTGTCGACGTCGGGTCAGCTCCGCTATCTCCCGCGCCAGCGGTGGCGCGCCATCTCCACCGGAAGCCGTACGGCTGACTTGCTGGTCTTCACCAGGATGTTTCACGTGAAACCTTTGCATTCATGAAGCGTGAGAAAGACAGCTGCTACTACTTCACTGTAGCCCTGATTACCCGTGTTACCTCGGGCAGCACGCCCTCACCCAGGGTAAGAATTTCCACATCGTGCACGCGATATTTCTGCATCGCCTTGGCCGCTCCCTCCACCTCAACCGGTGCCCGCTCCCCCTTCATCAGAAGCAACTCGCCCCCCGCCCGCAGCAGCGGTGCCGTCAACGGAATCAACGTGCGGAATGCACTGACTGCCCGTGCCGTCACCTGGTCCAGGGGCGTATCCAAGCACACGTCCTCAGCACGAGACCGCATCACGGTAACGTTCGTCAGGCCCAGCGCCTGCACCTGATCGGTCAACCACGCCACCCGGCGTTCCATCGGTTCTATCAAGAGGAACGTGACATCAGGACGGGCGATGGCAAGGACGATACCGGGCAAACCAGCCCCCGAGCCGACGTCCCCGACTTTACCCGGCCTCAGCAACGGAGCCATCACCGCACAGTTCAGAATATGTCGCGTCCACAGCCGAGCAACTTCTAGTGGCCCGATCAGCCCAAGTTCTTCGCCCTGATCAGCCAAATTACTGGTAAAAGCACGTCCGAGCGCTATACGCTCCCCAAAAAGGTGCAGAGCAACATCCGGCTCGGTTTCAAGAATTTCAACCACGAGAAAAACTAAACCGCTGTGATGACCGTATGACGGTCACGACCCTCGCCGTGCGATACGGACTTATAGCCTCGCACCGCAACGAGGTCGTGCACGAGCTTGCGCTCGTAGGACGACATGGCCGGCAAAGCCGCCTCCGTCGCTCCTGCCTCGATGCGGGCCACGGCGTGAGCCACCAAAGCAGCCAACTCGGCTTCACGCGCGTCCCTGGACCCACCAATGTCCAGGATGAGCCTGGAGAACGAACCGGTTTTGTTCTGTACGGCAAGCCGCGTCAATTCCTGCAAGGCATTGACTGTCTCCGGCTTCGACAACACCCGGAGGTTGTCCGCGTCTGAGGTGTTCACAGAGACATACGCGCGGCCGTTTCGTGCATCGATATCGATATCTCCGTCCAGGTCGCAGATGTCGAGGAACTCCTCGATGTAGTCGGCGGCAATGTCGCCTTCCTGCTCCAACTGAGTCTGCGTCGGAGCTGTGGCTTCAATGCCGTCACGAACTTCAGACGATTCTTCACCAGGAACCGGCCCATCCTGCGTCGCCTGAACAGTCTTGGGCGCCTGGGGCGTGGCGGAGATAGGCGGCGTAACCGACCCATCGGCCAGTGAATCACCATTGATCACATCAAGCTTCTCAGTCACGAGGTATCGCCTTTCTACTGCTTGGGTCCGGTTTGCTTCTTGGCACGATTCTTATTGACCGGCTGCTGGCGCTGGACGGCCTTCTTGGGCTCGTCAATGACAATGATGTCACCATCAGGGGCCAGCAGCTTGCCCTTGCGCGCAAGGCGCTCCTCGCGAGCCTTCGCAGCCTCACTGCCGGGCGTCGGCATGTTGCGGATGACAAGGAACTGCTGAATCATGGTCCAGAAGTTCGAGGTGAGCCAGTAGAACATGACCCCGAGCGGGAACGCCACGCCAGAGAAGGCGAAGACGAGTGGCAGCAGGTACAACATGATGCGCTGCTGCTTGAACATGGGGCTGGCCTTGGTCTCCGGCGACATGTTCTTGGAAACGATCTGCAACTGCGTGATGAACTGCGACGCGGTCATCAGCACGACCATGATCGCCGCGATGATCATCACAGAAGCGTTGAACGGCTGTCCGGCCAGCATCGGCGTCCACTGCGACGCAAAAGAGCTATGCAAAGGTGCATCGCCGAACAGGGTGGCGTTGCCGAAGCTACGCGCCAAAGACGTATTGAGTGGGCCGACGCCGGCCTCTGACCGCTGGGCGTTGTTGAGCACGGAGAACAGCGCGAAGAAAATCGGCATCTGCAGCAGCAGTGGCAGGCAGGAGCTCAGCGGGTTCGTACCAGTTCGCTTGTACAGCGCCATGGTCTCGCGAGACATGGCCTCCCGGGAGAACTGGTCCTTCTTGCCCTTGTACTTATCCTGGATCTTCTTGAGCTGCGGGGCGACCTCGAGCATCTTGCGCTGGCTCTTGATCTGCTTCACAAAGATGGGGATCAGTGCAGCTCGAACCACGAGCACGAGCCCCACAATAGACAGCACCCACGTGATGCCGTCATTGAAGCCCATCCCGAAGGCAGAGAACAACGAGTGAAAGGCGACGAGCAGGAGCTCAACGGCCCATTTCAATGGCCAAAGGATCGTATCTATGAAACCCATACTCCGGATCAGCCCTTTCCGTGGCTTGATAAGACGACAAAACCAAATGACGTCACGGAATAGCGACGTTTGCGTTTGAGAGGAACATCATCTATTCCGCCTTCAGCCCACGGATGACACCGGCAGAGCCGACGGGCACCGAGGGCTGAACCTATGGTAAGGCCATGTTCCTGAATGGCCGCCAGCGCATAAGCAGAACAAGACGGATAGTAGCGACAAACGTCGCCGTACAGCGGAGAGACAACGGCACGATATATGCGCAGCACCACGACTGCAATGTTCCGAGGAATCAACAAGACAGTCGCCACGACGGTGTTCATCGTTTCGAAGATCCCTTACGATCTTGAATCGGCTGGGCGAGCACGTGGGACAACTCCGTCTTCAACGTGATCCACGTCGCATTGGTCGCGGGCGGCAACGCGCGGACGACGACATCCGTTCCAGGCTCAAGCAATAGAAGTAGATCGTAACCGGCCGCCTTCAGCCGGCGTCGAACAACATTGCGCTTGACGGCGTTCCCGACGTTTTTTGCCACAATAAAGCCAAAACGTGCGGGAAGACCGTCAGCGCCCTCGGGCACGTTCAGGTTTTTCCGCACGTAAATGACTGTGTGTGCGCCAACACGGCGCACACCCCTCCGAACGACACCTTGGTAGTCGCTCCCGCTGGTAATGCGATTCACATGTGCGAGCACGAGAACCTCATCAGCACAGGATGACCTAGGCGGAGAGTTCGGTGCGACCCTTGCGACGACGGGCACCGAGGATTGCGCGCCCTGCGCGGGTGCGCATACGCAGACGGAATCCGTGCACCTTCGCGCGACGACGGTTGTTCGGCTGGAACGTTCTCTTGCTCATTATCAATCTCCACGTGATTGGATCTCCGCTGGCCAATACGCGGGCTGCGGAAGAAGTCTGTAGCCCACGGGATGGGGTCAACTGATTAAAACTACGGCCTCGGCCACCTTTGGTCAAACTGACCGCCCCAAACTCGCGGTTATCCACAATAATGTCCACAGGTTTTGTCCCGTAGTGCACAGGACGGTCAGTTGGAATTCGCCTCTGTGCCTCGGATTGGCTAGCGTGGACAGAAGTTATCCACAGGTTCGCGTGGCGTTGCTGAGAATTCGTACGTTTTTACACACAGCCGGTGGATAACTTTGTGAAAAGACGAAAAAGAGAGATTGAAGGAACCATGGCCGACGGCGAACAGCCCATTGCCCAGACGTGGCAGTCGGTACTCACCACCCTCGAGTCCGACGCCACGATCACCCCGATGCTTTATGGCTTCCTGAGCCTGGTTGAGCCCAAGGGGATCGCAGCTGGAACGTTCTACCTGGAAGTACCGAACGAGTTCACGGCCAGCATGCTCAATCAGCGCATGCGCGTACCCCTGCTGACCGCGATGGGCCAGCTCGACGAAGCCACGGCCGTATCCACGTTCTATGTCGTCGTGAATCCAGAACTCGAGCAGGAATCCCTGCGACCCTTGCACCAGGCATCTACCCCGCCGGACACCACGGCGCCGGCCGCTTCGCAATCAGTTTTCGAGGGAACGGCTCCTACTCCCCCGCATGAAACGCGGTTGAATCCTAAATACAGCTTCGATAACTTCGTGATCGGCCAGTCCAATCGGTTCGCCCACGCAGCCGCAGTCGCCGTGGCCGAGGCGCCGGCGAAGGCGTACAACCCTCTTTTCGTCTACGGATCATCAGGGCTAGGAAAAACCCACCTCTTGCATGCCATTGGGCACTATGCCATGAGCCTGTATCCCGGTATCCGGGTGCGATACGTCAGTAGCGAAGAATTCACCAACGATTTCATCAACTCGATCGCCAATAACCGTGGATCTGCTTTCCAGGCCCGATATCGCAACATCGACATCCTGATGATTGATGACATCCAGTTCTTGCAGGGCAAGGCTGAAACGCAAGAAGCGTTCTTCCACACCTTCAATACGCTGCACGACCACAACAAGCAGGTTGTCATCACCAGCGACCTGCCGCCAAAACACCTCACGGGATTCGAGGACCGGATGCGCTCCCGGTTCGAGTGGGGATTGATCACGGACGTGCAGGCCCCCGACCTTGAAACCCGGATCGCCATTCTCCGTAAGAAGGCCCAGAGTGAAAAACTCCAGGTCCCCCACGACATCCTCGAGTTCATGGCGTCGAAGGTGTCCTCAAATATTCGTGAGCTCGAGGGAACCCTGATCCGGGTGACCGCCTTCGCCAGCCTGAACCGGACCCCCGTCGACATGGACCTGGTGCAGACGGTCTTGAAAGACCTGATCACGCTCGATGAAGACAACGTCATTGCTCCGGTGGACATCATCACCAACACCGCCAATTACTTCAAACTCTCCGTCGATGACCTCTATGGATCGTCACGCAGCCAAGCGATAGCCACGGCACGACAAATTGCGATGTATCTGTGTCGGGAACTCACAAACCTGTCCCTGCCCAAGATCGGACAGCTCTTCGGTAACCGCGACCACACCACGGTCATGTATGCCAATAAGAAAATCAGTGAGCTGATGAAGGAACGTCGGTCCATCTATAACCAAGTCACTGAGCTCACAAATCGCATCAAACAGGACCACCGCTACAAATAATCGACAAATAACTCAGTTTCACACCTGTGTATAACCCTGTGGAATTTAAGAGTTAAACGTGGCAAACCCTGTTGAAACCGGCACCGGCCCTGTGGAAAGTTAACTTTTGTTAACGACGACGTTTTGCAGCGACAGTTAACTTCTCCACAGGCCGTCAACAAGTTACATTCGTGTAGTTCCCAGTGTTAACAACCGATCCACAGAGTTATCCACAGTTTCCACAACGGTTAAGAACATTAACGTTTAACTTAAATTTCTCTCGATTCGACAACCTTGACGGGAGTGGACCGCCGTCCACGCGTCCAGGCCGAAGCGAGCTAGGGTTGAGGCCCACCCATGCCATTCCACGGCCTTTCATCGAACAGGAGCCAATTCGTGAGATTTCAGGCCAATCGTGATGTCTTCAGCGAAGCGGTTTCATTTGCTGTCAAGCTCCTCCCCCAACGCACGACACTGCCCATCCTCAGCGGCGTCCTGATCGAAGCGACCGAAACCGGATTGATCCTGTCGTCGTTCGACTATGAGGTTTCCGCGCAAACCGAGATCGCCGCTGATGTGGAGGAAATCGGAAAAGTACTCGTGTCCGGGCGTTTGCTCGCCGAGATCGCTAGCCGTCTGCCCAACGCGCCGGTTCGATTCAGCACCGAAAATTCCCGCATCAAAGTCAGCTGCGGGTCGGCGAGCTTCACCTTGCTGTCCATGCCCGTTGAGGAATATCCGAGCATCCCCCAGATCAGCGCCGAATCCGGTCTGGTTCCCGCTGAAGAATTCGCGGTTGCCGTCGCCCAGGTGGCGGTTGCGGCAAGTCGCGATGACGTCACTCCCGTGATCACAGGAGTGCAACTCGAGGTGACCGAGAACAGCCTCAGTCTGGTTGCCACCGACCGTTATCGCGTCGCGGTTCGCGACATCGACTGGGATCCGGGCAGCAATACCGCCCAGGGAACCATCACGGCTCTGGTGCCGGCACGTACCCTGCAGGAGGTCGGAAAGACGTTCGGCCACAGTGGCACGATTTCCGTTTCCATCACCAACAGCGATGATCGCGAACTCATCGCCTTCACGGCCAACAAGAAGACCGTCACGTCTCTGCTGATCAAAGGAAATTTTCCGCCCGTCCGGCGATTGTTTCCTACAGCCGTGGACAACTACGCGGTGATGAACACGGCAGACCTGATCGAGGCCACTCGACGTGTTCAGCTCGTCCTTGAGCGGGAAGCGGCCCTTCGCTTCACGTTCACAGCCGACGGGCTTACCCTTGAAGCAGTCGGTTCCGAACAGGCCCAGGCCTCGGAATCCATCGACGCGATCCTCTCGGGCGGCGACACCGTGGTGTCGCTCAAACCCCAGTTCCTCCTCGACGGTCTCAGTGCGGTACATTCTGAATTCGTTCGGATCTCCTTCACCAAGACCGAAAATCCGAACAAGCCCGGTCCAGTGCTCATAACGAGCCAAACCTCACGGGAGCAGTCCGGCGCCGACAGCTACAAGTACCTGTTGCAGCCCAATTTGCTGCTGCGTTAGTCGTCACTCTCACGAAAAGAACATCATGCACATCGGAATCATCGGCCTTGGCAAAATGGGCGCAAACATGCGTGAGCGTATGCGTAACCAAGGCATCACCGTCACCGGATACGACCGTAATCCAGAAGTGACGGATGTCACCTCAACAGTCGAGCTCATTGCCGCACTTCCTGTGCCTCGCCTGGTCTGGGTGATGGTTCCGTCCGGGGCGATCACGAATGCCGTCATCGAGGATCTCTCGGAGCAGCTCGATGCCGGCGATCTCGTGATCGACGGCGGCAACTCCCGCTTCACCGAGGACTTCAAACACGCGGAACTGCTGCGGAAAAAGGACATCAATTACATCGACGTAGGTGTTTCCGGTGGTGTGTGGGGCGTGGAGAACGGGTACGGATTGATGGCGGGTGGCAACGCCGATCAGATCGAGCGGGCCATGCCCGTGTTCGACGCGCTGCGTCCCAAGGGTCCTCGAGACGAAAGTTTCGTGCATGCCGGTGAAATAGGTGCCGGCCACTACGCCAAAATGGTGCACAACGGAATCGAATACGCCCTCATGCAGGCATACGCCGAAGGCTATGAGATGTTGGCAAAGCGCAACGATTTGATCAAAGACGTGACAGGCACATTCAAGAGCTGGCAGCGCGGAACCGTCGTACGGTCCTGGCTGCTGGAACTACTCGTGAACGCGCTGGAGGAAGACCCGGAGTTGGCCGGCATTGCGGGTTACGTCGATGATTCCGGAGAAGGCCGCTGGACCATCGAGGAAGCACTCGCGAACGCCGTGCCCGTTCCGGCGATGAGCGCGGCCATCTTCGCGCGATTCGCATCACGCCAAGACGACTCCCCCGCCATGAAGGCGGTCGCGGCCCTTCGCAACCAGTTCGGCGGTCACGCCGTCAAGAAGGCCGACTGATTCGACGTGCGCGTCACCCACNTGTCGCTGACTGACTTCCGCAATTATGCGGTGGCGGAGGTTCCCCTGCTTGCGGGAGCCAACCTCATTGTGGGTCGTAACGGGCAGGGTAAGACCAATCTCGTGGAAGCCCTGGGGTACCTGAGTACCCTGGGCTCTCACCGAGTCTCCGATGACAAGGCCATGATCAAAGCGGGCCAGCCGGCGGCCATCATCCGTGCCCGCTTGGAATATAACTCCCGCGACATCCTTGCGGAGGTTCAGTTGAACCGGGCGGGATTGAACCGTGCCCAGGTTAACCGCTCGGCCATTCGCACCAGGGACCTACCGCGATACTTCTCAAGCGTCGTCTTCGCTCCCGAAGACCTGGCACTCGTCCGGGGCGATCCCTCGGGCAGGCGCCGATTCATGGACCAGTTGCTCGTGCTGCGATCGCCCCGGCTCTCTGGTGTGATCGCGGATTACGAGCGGGTGCTCAAGCAACGCAACACCTTGCTGAAATCTGCGCGCGGATCCGGCATCAAAGACAGCCAGTTGAGCACCCTCGACATCTGGGATGAGCGCCTGGTAGCGCTGGGTTCGGAAATAATCGACGAACGGTCGGAATTGGTGCGACTGCTCGGCGAACCTCTTCGCTCGGCGTATCGGGCCGTCGTCGACGAGGACCACGGGCCACAGCTTGTTCCACTCTTGAGTATTCTCGGTGCTGATGAGGACGCACCCGGTGGGTCAACCGTTGCGGTCTCTGCGAACGTGAGCACGGCGGATGCTTTCCGCACGGCACTCGCAGGATTGCGTCGTAAAGAACTCGAGCGCGGACTGACCCTCGCCGGACCCCATCGTGATGACCTGATTTTCATGCTCAACGGGCTTCCCGCCAAGGGATACGCGAGCCACGGGGAATCCTGGTCTTTCGCACTCTCCCTCAAGCTGGCCTCCGCCGAATTGCTCCGTCGGGATTCCGCGAGCGGTGACCCCGTTCTGATCCTTGATGACGTATTCGCCGAGTTGGATCAATCCCGCCGTCGGCGACTGGCGGAGGCCATCATCGGATACGAGCAGGTACTCATCACCGCGGCGGTGCTGGAAGACGTGCCTGAAGCCTTGACCGCCCACACCATCCACATTCGAGCCGGCGCGGTCGTCGATGGCTGACTCCGGCACGTCGGAGGATCCGATGAACCGCGAGGAGCCGGCCGAACGGCGCTACAGTGAAGCAGCGATCGTGTTCCTGCGTTTNAAGGACGTTTTCGGGGACCCGAACGCGCGTCGGAATCGTGCCCGGAAGCGGCCGAGGGACGAACGCGGGTCCAGCGTTCCTTTTGGCGTCGGACGCGACCCGCGTGGCATCGGTGACACGATCAACTCCCTCACCATGCAACTCGGCTGGAATTCTCCCCTCGCCCAATCGGAGCTCCTAGCGTCCTGGACCGAGCTCGCGGGGGCGGAAACCGCAAATCATTCCACACCGGCGGGTATCGATGACGGTGTCCTTACGGTGCACTGTGAGTCCACCGCCTGGGCGACGCAACTGCGGATGATGCGCAATGACATCATGAACCACATCGCGAACCGATATCCCGACGCGGGCATCCAGTCGATCCGTTTCCAGGGCCCTAACGCGCCGTCCTGGAAAAAGGGTCCCAGATCAATTCCAGGGCGCGGTCCGCGCGATACCTACGGGTAACCCAGCAAATTAGGTCAACCCACCGAAATAAACGCGCCAAACAGCGTTTTTGGCCGGTTCGGCTCCCCCTCTTTGGTAAACTGAATGGTCGCCCGTGCGATGGTCAGGAGCCAAATTTCAGATGACAGTTGAACCGACGCCGACGCCGGAGCACGAGTACGGTGCGGACGATATCCAGGTTCTTGAAGGACTGGAAGCCGTTCGCAAGAGACCTGGAATGTACATCGGTTCCACAGGTCCCCGTGGACTGCACCACCTCGTATACGAAATTGTTGACAACTCCGTCGATGAAGCTCTTGCGGGGCACTGCGACCTGATCGACATTCGCATCCTGGCTGATGGGGCTGTGCGCGTCGAAGACAACGGCCGCGGCATTCCGGTCGACATCCACCGCACAGAGGGTCGATCCACCGTCGAAGTCGTGCTGACCGTGCTGCACGCCGGCGGAAAATTCGGCGGCGGCGGTTATTCCGTGTCGGGTGGACTCCACGGCGTGGGAAGTTCCGTGGTCAACGCCCTGTCATCGCGCCTGGAGGTCGAGGTTCGTCGCCAAGGCCACGTGTGGCGCCAGTCATTCGCCGACGGTGTTCCTGATGCCCCGTTGGCCCAGGGCGAAGCCTCCGACGCGACCGGCACAACGATAACGTTCTGGCCGAGCGCCCAGACATTTGAGACCACTGATTTCGAATACGAGACGCTGCGCGCCCGTTTTCAACAGATGGCCTTCCTCAACAAGGGCCTGCATCTCAAGCTCACCGACGAGCGCGAGGACCGCAGGGACGACGACGGCAACTTCGTCACGAATTCGTTCATGTACGAGCAAGGTCTCGTCGACTATGTCGAGTATTTGAACCGATCCAAGAAGGTGGAGCTGGTCAACGAAGAGATCATCTCCTTCGAATGGGAAGACACGGAGCGCAAGATGGCGCTCGAAGTCGCCATGCAGTGGACCACCGCTTACACCGAGAGTGTGCACACCTACGCCAACACCATCAACACCCACGAGGGCGGTACCCACGAGGAGGGTTTCCGTGCGGCTTTGACGACTCTGGTCAACAAATACGCGCGTGAAAAGGGCATCCTGAAGGAAAAGGATGACAATCTCACCGGCGACGACGTTCGTGAGGGACTCACCGCCGTGGTCTCGATCAAGCTGGCTGAGCCGCAGTTCGAGGGTCAGACCAAGACCAAGCTGGGCAACACCGAGGCGAAAACCTTCGTGCAGCGCGTGGCCGGCGAACAACTCGCCCACTGGTTCAATATGAACCCCAACCCGGCGCGCGAGATCATTCGCAAGGCCTTGCAGGCCAGCAATGCGCGGATGGCCGCCCGCAAGGCGCGGGAAACAGCTCGTCGTAAGGGACTGCTTGAGGGCGGGGGCATGCCCGGCAAGCTCAAGGACTGCCAGAGCAAAGATCCCTCACTGTCTGAGATCTTCATCGTGGAGGGCGACTCGGCCGGTGGTTCCGCTGTTCAGGGCCGTAACCCCGAATTCCAGGCAATCCTCCCCCTACGCGGCAAGATTCTCAACGTGGAGAAGGCGCGGCTCGACCGTGCACTCGGCAACGCCGAGGTGCAGGCCATGATCACGGCGTTCGGCGCCGGCATGGGGGAAGAGTTCAATCCCGACAAGGTTCGGTATCACAAGATCGTCCTGATGGCCGATGCCGACGTTGACGGGCAGCACATCACAACCTTGTTGCTCACCCTGCTGTTCAGGTACATGAGGCCGCTGATCGACCTCGGCTACGTGTATCTCGCACAACCCCCGCTGTACCGGCTGAAGTGGACCAACTCACCGCACGAGTACGTGTATTCCGACCGTGAGCGCGACGCCCTGCTCTCCGACGGCGCCGCAGCTGGAAAGCGCATCCCGAAAGACAACGGCATCCAGCGCTACAAGGGCTTGGGTGAGATGGACTACAAGGAGCTGTGGGAAACCACCATGGCTCCGGAATCCCGCACCCTGCTTCAGGTCACGCTTGACGACGCTGCTGCAGCCGATGAAATTTTCTCCACCCTGATGGGCGAAGACGTCGAATCCCGACGCAACTTCATCCAGAAGAACGCGAAGGACGTGCGTTTCCTTGACATCTAACGACAACGAGAACACCGTCGAGGCAGCGGATGCCGCGGCTGCGGCCGCGCATCTGATCCAGCACGGCAAGATCGACCAGGTCGACCTGCAGTTGGAGATGCAGCGCTCGTATCTGGACTATGCCATGAGCGTGATCGTGGGTCGCGCTTTGCCCGACGTGCGTGACGGCATGAAGCCCGTGCATCGCCGGGTGATCTACGCCATGTTCGACGGCGGCTACCGCCCTGACAAGGCCTTCTCCAAGTGCGCGCGTGTTGTCGGCGATGTGATGGGACAGTTCCACCCGCACGGTGACTCGTCGATCTACGACGCACTCGTGCGTCTCGTCCAGCCGTGGAGCCTGCGCTATCCGCTCGCCCTCGGCCAGGGCAACTTCGGCTCCGCCGGCAACGACGGCGCCGCTGCTCCGCGGTACACCGAAACCAAGATGGCTCCGTTGGCCCTCGAAATGGTGCGGGACATCGACGAGGACACCGTCGATTTCCAGGACAACTACGACGGTCGCACACTTGAGCCCACAGTGCTGCCCGCGCGGTTTCCGAACCTGCTCGTCAACGGCTCTGTCGGCATCGCCGTCGGCATGGCCACAAATATCCCTCCGCACAACCTCCGTGAGGTTGCGTCCGGCGCTCAGTGGTATCTGGACCACCCCGATGCGAGCCGGGATGAGCTGCTGGAAGCACTCATCGAGCGCATCAAGGGTCCCGACTTCCCCACCGGAGCTCAGATCCTCGGGATCAAGGGAATTCAAGACGCCTACCGCACGGGTCGTGGATCCATCACGATGCGGGCCGTGGTCAGCATCGAGGAGCTGCAAGGCCGCAACTGCCTCGTGATCACCGAGCTCCCGTATCAGGTGAACCCGGACAACCTGGCGATCAAGATCGCTGACCTGGTGAAAGACGCCAAGATCACCGGAATCGCCGATATCCGCGATGAGACCAGCGGTCGCACCGGACAGCGCCTGGTCATTGTGCTCAAGCGGGACGCCGTGGCGAAGGTGGTTCTGAACAACCTCTACAAGCACACACAGCTCCAAGAGAACTTCGGAGCCAACATGTTGGCCATCGTGGACGGCGTGCCGCGCACGCTCGCCCTCGACGGCTTCATTTCCGCCTGGGTTGCTCACCAGATCGAGGTGATTGTTCGTCGCACGCAGTTCCGTCTGAACAAGGCCGAGGCTGAGGCCCATGTCCTGCGCGGGTACCTCAAGGCGCTGGACGCACTCGACGAGGTCATCGCCCTCATCCGGCGCTCGAACACCGTCGACGATGCCCGCGAAGGCCTGATGGCCCTGCTGGAGGTGGACAAGCTGCAAGCCGATGCCATCCTCACAATGCAGCTGCGTCGGCTGGCCGCACTCGAGCGCCAGAAGATCATTGATCAGGCCGCAGCCCTTGAACTCCAGATCGCAGAATTCAAGGCCATCCTGGCCAGCCCGGAGCGTCAGCGCACCATCATCAAGGAAGAGCTTGCGGAGATCACCGCCAAATTCGGTGACGATCGGCGAACCGAAATCATGTTCGGCTTTGACGGCGACATGTCCGTCGAAGACCTCATCCCGGAAGAGGAGATGGTCGTTACCGTCACCCGCGGTGGGTACATCAAGCGCACCCGCAGCGACAACTACCGCAACCAGCATCGCGGTGGCAAAGGCGTCAAGGGTGCCCAATTGCGCGCTGACGACGTTGTCGAACACTTCTTCGTTACGACAACGCATCACTGGTTGTTGTTCTTCACCAACACCGGACGCGTGTACCGGGCCAAGGCCTATGAGGCGCAGGAATCCGGCCGGGATGCCAAGGGACAGCACGTTGCGAACCTGCTCGCACTGCAGCCGGGTGAAGAGATCGCTCAGATTCTCGACATTCGTGACTATGGTGTGGCGCAGTATCTGACCCTCGCAACCCGCGACGGTCTGATCAAGAAAACCGCCTTGAGTGAATATGACACCAACCGAACCGGCGGCATCATCGCGATCAAGCTGCGAGAGGGTGACGAGCTCGTTTCCGCACTGCTGGTTGAGGACGATTCCGATCTGTTGTTGGTTTCGCGCAAGGGCATGTCGATCCGTTTCACGGCAACCGACGAAGCCCTTCGTCCGATGGGGCGCAGCACGTCGGGTGTGATCGGCATGCATTTCCGCGGTGAGGACACCCTGCTCGACGCTTCCGTGATCGACGAAGATGGATTCGTCTTCGTGGTGACCGAAGGCGGTTACGCCAAGCGCACCGCAGCAGACCAGTATCGCTTGCAGAATCGGGGCGGCCTCGGCATCAAGGTGGCCAAACTCAACGAAGATCGTGGAGACCTCGTCGGCGCGCTCATCGTGAATGAAGAGGACGAAGTCCTGGTGGTACTTGCCAGCGGCAAGGTGGTACGCTCTGACGTCGCGGAGGTACCGGCCAAGGGTCGAGACACCATGGGCGTTGTCTTCGCGAAATTTGCGGAGCAAGATCGCATTATTTCCATCGCAAAGAATAGCGAGCGTAACCTTGTGGTGGAGGAATCCGAGAGCACACCCGACACGGCAGCACCGAACGATGATTCGGAGAAAGTAGAATCACGAGATGAGTAGCGTCGCGGAGAAACTGGCCAACAAGTCCAATCGGCAGCCTTCGACCAAGCAGGTGAGACTGAAGTTGGTCTACGTCGACTTCTGGTCATCCGTCAAGCTGTCCTTCTTGGTGGCACTGTGCTTGGCTGTCGTGACCATTGTGGCGTCGTTCCTGATCTACACGGTCCTGGCCCAGACCCAGATCCTTGACAAGGCCAACACGCTGTACACAGACATTTCGGGTAGTTCCGTCGATTTGATGAGCATTCTGTCCATTGGCAACGTGATGGGTTTCGCTGTGGTGGTGGCTGTGCTCAACACTGTGGTGCTGACAGCACTGGGTGCAATTTTTGCGGTACTCTATAACCTCAGCGTTAAAATAACCGGCGGCGTATTGGTCGGTTTCACCAACAGCTAGGCAGTACAAACCCGTTGACGGGTTTCTGACACGCGCGGATGTTCCGCTCGATTTCAGGAAATGGGCGGATTCAGATAGTCTCAAATCTGCTCAACAGGGGGATATAGCTCAGTTGGTTAGAGCGCTTCACTGATAATGAAGAGGTCCCAGGTTCAAATCCCGGTATCCCCACGCAGTACATCTTGTCCCAGTTTTCGGGGCCATAGCTCAATTGGTAGAGCGCCTGCTTTGCAAGCAGGAGGTCCGGGGTTCGATTCCCCGTGGCTCCACACATCCTCCAAAAAAATGCCCGACCGCCATGTGGTCGGGCATTTTGTGTCTCAACTCCCGCGTACGGCCGCAGGACGGACGCTGAGCGCTTAACGAGTGAGGGCCCGCATCCGAGTGACGGATGCAGGCCCTGACTGCGTGAGAATGGCGCTCAGTCGTCCTGAGAGGTGTTCGACTCAATCTCCTCGTCGGCAACCCACAGCTCATCATCCGCGCGGAAGGTCTGCCAGACCGCGTAGGCCACTCCCGCGGCGGCCACGAGCGCCAGGCCGATCGCAACATACGTGGCGGCTCCGGTGCTCTTNGGCTGAACCACAACGGGCTTCTGCAGGTGGATGCGACTCANNGCGGCGCGNACACGCGCGTCGCGTGCCACATCGCCCACCGACATGACAGTGCCGATGGCGTTGCCGATGCCGGGAAGTACGTCCTGAACCACGGTTCGGCGAACGTCGCCGGCCAGATTCTGCGTGGCGTCCACTCGGGGGCGAACGTAGTGGTCATAGCCCTCTCGAACCCGGGGAACTACTTCCTCACGGGTGAGAACGCTGGCCTGATGGCCAGCCTCGCGTGCAAGTACATTTGCACGCTCCAGGATTTCTGCCTGGTGGCTCCATAGTTCGTCTGCGCTCTTGCGCAGCCGAATGAGTTCCTTGCGGCGCTTGCGTGACAGGCTCATCTGGACCCTCCATTGTTGTCGTGCGACGAATACGTCCATCTTGCCACTGAATCGACTGGGAGCAATCTGGGTATGAGAATCCTAGTGGGGGCCTGTGCAAGAATTGTCAGCATGTCTAAGCACACGGCTGTCGCCACCCTTAATACAACCCTCGGACCGATCAAGGTCAACCTGTTCGGCAATCACGCGCCGAAGACGGTGAAGAACTTCGTGGGTCTCGCGACCGGCGAGATCGAGTGGAAGCACCCCGCCACCGGCGTGACGTCTACGACGCCGCTCTACGACGGCACGATCTTCCACCGCATCATCAAGGACTTCATGATTCAGGCCGGCGACCCGCTGGGCCAGGGAACCGGCGGCCCCGGCTTCCAGTTCGATGACGAAATCAGCCCCGACCTCGACTTCACCCAGCCCTACGTCCTGGCCATGGCCAATGCGGGAATCCAGGGCGGGCGCGGCACGAACGGTTCCCAGTTCTTCATCACCGTCGTTCCGACCACCTGGCTCCAGGGCAAGCACACCATCTTCGGCGCTGTCGAAGACGAGGCCTCTCGTGCCATCGTTGCAAAGCTCGCCACCGTCGCCACGGACGGCCGCGACCGCCCCCTCGAAGACGTCGTCATCGAGAGCGTTACCGTCGAGTCCGTCTAAGCATCCACAGGTTCAACCACACAGATGAGTGATCTGCCCGCCTCGGCCGCGAACTATTGTTACCGCCACCCGGGGCGGCAGAGCTTCATTCTCTGCCAGCGCTGCGGACGAACCATCTGTCCGGAATGCCAGACGCAAGCCGCTGTCGGTGTGATCTGCCCGGAGTGCATGAAGGAACAGCGTAAGAACGCGCCTCGCACCAAACCCGCTGTGCTGACCCGCCTCACGGGCAGTGGCGCTCCCACAGTCACGTATGCCCTCATCGCCGTGACCGCGGTTGTCTTTGTGCTCCAGTTGATCCCCGGCTTGGGCGTCACCCAGAGCCTGGCCTACCAGCCGGCACTCACGCTCATTGAACCGTGGCGGATGCTGACAAGCGTCTTCATCCACAGCACCGGCGGGTTTCCGTTCCACATCCTGCTGAACATGTACATGCTGTTCATCTTCGGCCGAGTGCTCGAAGGCGTGCTGGGGCGCGGGCGATTCCTCACCCTGTATNTGGTCAGTGGGTTCGCCGGTTCTGTCGGCGTGCTCGTGCTTGCGGCTCCGTACAGCGTGGTGCTGGGTGCATCCGGAGCGATCTTCGGACTTCTGGGAGCCCTGCTGGTGATCCAGCGCGGCCTCGGGGGCAACTCCCGGCAACTGCTGGTCTTACTGGGCATCAACCTGGTCATCGGGTTCATCCCGGGCTTCAATATCGCGTGGCAGGCGCATCTGGGCGGCCTCGTCGGCGGTGCGCTCATGGGATTGATCTTCATGAAGACCCGAGGCCCGCGTCACAGAGTGGTTCAGGTTCTGCTGGTGATCGGTCTTGTGGTTGCGTTGGTCCTGGTCGGCGCGATCCGGATCTTCAGCACGTTCAACGGCTAGCCCCCATCACGGGGTCAAGTTATCCACCGAAAGTTAAGTTATCCACAAGTTATCCACAAACTGGGGATAATTACACCGTTGTCATTATGGTTTCTTGTGTCGTTGGAACGGTGGTTCCAAGCTCGGTTCAGCGCCAGCGCGTCGTCATGAGAAATCCGACGAAAGCAATGCCGAAGCCCACCATGATGTTCCATGAACCGAGCGAGGGAACCGGCAGCCGGCTCTGGCTCACATAGAACACGATGATCCAGGCGAGGCCGAGGAGCATGAAGCCGAACATGACCGGTTTGAACCAGACGGCGTTCGGAGCTTCCTCGCCGGAGCGGGCAACCTCGTTGCGGGCGGGCTTTGTGCGGGGATTCGTTCGGGCCATAGCTGCGATCCTACCGTCATCGGCTGATTACCCCACAGTTGCGAAGTGTTAGCCGGGGCGCAAGGATCCTGACCCGCTGCACAGCGATCGTGAATAGAATCGGTGTGTGACCGATTCGACCGAACCCTCCGCGGAGACGCCAGCGCGCGGACGACGGTCACGCACGCGGGAACGTCGGCCTCCCCGCCGTGGATACGGGGTGCTCGGTGTGCTCGGTGAGCTACTGATAACTGCGGGCGCGCTCGTGATGCTGTTCATCGGTTGGCAGCTCTGGTGGAACGACATGGTCATGGCCAAACAGCAGTCGAATGCCGCGTCTGCGATCAGCCAGCAGTGGATTGATGATGCACGGGATCAGCGAGCAAGCGCAGCGCCCACGCCGGCCCCGACAGCAATCACCACAGAGCCCGTCGACTATGGCGCCCCCGTGGTGGGTGCAACCCCCGGTGACGCCGAGCCGTTCGCTGTTCTCTATGTGCCTCGGTACGGCGAGACCTATCACCGCACGATCGCACAGGGCATCGGGCACAACGTTCTCAACAGCACCACTCTCGGAGTGGGGCATTACCCGAGCACCCAAATGCCCGGCGAAGTGGGAAATTTCGCGGTTGCGGCGCATCGCAGCGCCTACGGCGGCGGAATGCACCTCATCAACGAACTCCAACTCGGGGATGCCCTCTACGTGCAGACGGCCGACGGCTATTACACTTACCGTTTCCGTGACCTCGAATACGTGCCCCCGTCGGAGGTAGACGTTCTGGCGCCCGTGCCCCACGCGCCGGGCGTCGCCCCGGTTGACCGCATCATCACGCTGACGAGCTGCAACCCGCTGTACTCCACGGCCGAGCGGATCATCGCCTACGGCGTCTACGAATCGTGGCAACCGACATCCGCCGGCCCTCCCGCCGGACTGGCACCCATTCTTGCCGCACAGGCTCAGGGCTAGGAGGCTCCCATGTATGCAGCGTTGTGGCGCGTACTCCCCGGTCCGGTGTGGGTTCGAATTTCTTGTGTTCTCATTCTTGTGGCGGCCATTCTGTTCGCCCTGGCTACCTGGGTTTTCCCCTGGGTCGACCAGTACATCAACAACCAGGAAGCGACGGTGGGTGGTCCGTGACCCGCATACTTGTCATCGATAATTACGACAGCTTTGTTTACACGCTGAATGGGTACCTGATGGAACTCGGGGCTGAGACGGTCGTGCTGAGAAACGACGCCTTCTCCCCGGATGAGGCGGCCGATCAAATTGCCGCCTACGACGGCGTGCTGCTCTCTCCCGGCCCGGGCAAGCCGGCGGACGCCGGTGTGTCTGTTGCCATGGTTCGCGCCGCCCTGCAGGCGAACGTGCCCCTGTTCGGTGTGTGCCTGGGACATCAAGCGATCGCTGAGGCGTTCGGCGCCACGGTGACCAACGCCGAGGAGCTCATGCACGGGAAGACCAGTTTGATCACGCACGATGGCAGCGACTTCTATGCCGGGGTTCCCCAGCCCTTCACGGCGACGCGATATCACTCTCTCGCCGTGGTCGACGGCACGGTGCCCAGCGAGCTCACTGTGACCTCACGCACCCAGGGTGGGGTGATCATGGGGCTTCGGCACGAGTCTGCGCCAATCCTCGGCGTGCAATTCCACCCGGAATCCGTTCTCACCGAGGGCGGCTATGCCATGGTGGGTAACTGGCTCGCCTTGGCCGGCCTGCCCGAAGCCCGAGTCACAGCGCAGGGACTGCACCCGCTTCTGCGCCTCGGCTGAACTAACCCGCGCAGTAGGTGAGGGTGATCTCGGACTTCTGCGGAACGTCCCCCGGGGCGATGGATTGCTGCGTCACCGGGGACCCAGGTCGCTGCGCGCAGGTGGTGTCCGGAATCGGCGGTGTCACCACGAGGAGCAAGGTGTCACCGCGAAGCAGATCGGTAGCCGCGCTGAGGGACTGGCCGGTCATATCGGTCAGTGTGACCAGACCGCTGGAGACCACGTAGTTCACCGTCACTCCGGTCGCTTCCACGGTGAGGGCAGCCGGAGTCGTGCTCATGACCACGTCGGCGGCAACCGTGGGGGAGTTCTGCCTGCTAACCGATCCGGACACCAGCCCCGCGGCCTCGACCGCGGCCTGCGCCTCAGCGAGCGGTTGATTGGTCACGTCAGGAACCGGAACGGGAACGGGCCCCGTGGACACGACAACTTTGATGACCTCGGCGGGTTGAACCGTGGTTCCAACCGGAGGCTCCGTGCGGATGACCTCATCGGCGGGCACGGTGGCACTGGGCTCCTCGGCCTTCGTGGCCGCGAGGTCGAGATCGAGGAGGGTGTTCTGCGCCTGATCATAGCTTTGCCCGGTGAGTAACGGAATGCGGCGCGAGTTGTCGGGGATCTGCGTGGAAGGCGTGAGCGTGGACACCCAGAACATGACCGAGACGACAATCACGACAACGGCCACGATGCCCGCCCACACCCAGACAACCGGAGGGCGTCGCTGAGTGCGAACCATGGTCTGGTCCTCGCTGAGCTGTTTGATGGCGAGGACCGAGCCTGACTCCAGGGTGGGCGGGGCACCGAAGAGCCCGCCACCCGCTTCGTCGGATGAACGATCCGCGGGGATATGACCATGCCCGGCGGTTTCGACATCGGCCCGAAACTCCACGGCGCTCTGGTAGCGAGTGAACCGGTCCTTGGCCAGGGCGTGTAAAACCACATAGTCGAGTGCGGGGGAGACCTTGGGGTTGAGCGACGACGGTTTCACCGGCGTTTCACTGACATGCTGATAGGCCACGGCAACCGGGGTCTCCCCACGGAAGGGCGGACGGCCGGTAAGCATCTCGAAGAGCACTACGCCGGTGGAATAGAGGTCCGTGCGGGCATCCACGGATTCACCCTTGGCCTGTTCGGGCGAGAAGTACGAGGCGGTGCCGAGGATTGCGGTGGTTTGCGCCACGGTCGTCGATGAATCCGAGATGGCGCGGGCAATCCCGAAGTCCATCACCTTGACCTGCCCGGACGTGGTGATCATGATGTTGCCCGGCTTGATATCGCGGTGCACGACGCCCGCTCGGTGCGAATATTCCAGTGCCGTGAGCACACCGTCAATGATGCGGACGGCCTCGACGGCATCGATCGGACCTTCGCGGATGATGTCCTTGAGCAGCCGTCCGTCGACGTGTTCCATCACGATGAACGGAACCTGCGAAGCTGTGCCGCTTGCGTCGGTGACGGTCTCTTCGCCGGCATCGAAAACACGCACAATCGTGGGGTGTGCCATCCGGGCGGCTGCCTGGGCCTCCTGCCGGAAACGCGTGCGAAACGCGGGGTCCGCGGCCAGGGAGGACTTCAGCATTTTGATGGCGACCGTGCGACCCAGCCGCGAGTCGGTGCCGATATGCACGTCCGACATGCCACCGCGACCGATGAGCGCACCGACACGATAGCGACCAGCTAGCAGGCGACCGTCATCACTCAAAACTGAACTCCCCGGGGTCTGTAGACACAATGGTCATTATTTTACCGGGTCCGAAGCTGTGTGAGTACTATCCGGTTGCCCCAGTAACGGTGACCGTGGTGGTGGGTGACGACCCGGACTCCACCTGGCCGCAGAAGTAGGTGTACGAAATGTTGAATGTCTTCGGACCGGTGATGGGGCCCGCGGTCACGGTAGCCGTCGTCGATTCCGACGGGTTCGGCGCCGTGACAACGGCCCCGTTGGTGGCGGTCACCTTGTAGCCGGCGAGCTGCTGACCGGTCGGGCATGACTGTGATGTCAACGTGACGGCAACGGGTGCTCCCGGAGCCACCGCCGCCGGCGTGGCCGTGGGGGCCGTCGTGGGCGTCGTGGGGACTGCCGCCGGGGCGTAGACGCGAACAACGATCTCACTGCCCTTGGGCACCGGCCCGGTGGGGTTCACCGAGTACACCGTGTCGACGACCTGTTCGGGCGACGTGGACGCGTTGCCTTCTTCGACATTGGCGATCAGGCCCAGGCCATCCAGCATGGTGCGGGCTTCGGCGCTGGTCTTACCGGCGAAGTCGGCGAGGTTCACCTGCGACGTGGTGCTCGTCGGTGTCGGTGTGGGTGACGGTGTCGGGGTGGGTGACGGCGTGGGTGACGATGATGGGGTGGGTGAGGCGACCGTGGGCAGGGGAGCGGGCGTGCCGTTGTTCTGCGTGACCAGGGCGAAGATCGCACCGGCGAGCACGAGCGCGAGCACGATGATAAGGGTGATGAGAGACCAGGACCATGGACCCTTCTTCTTACCCTTGGCGTCCGCCGCGACGGCATCGGATCGGGTGCCTTGAGCGGATGCCGGCAGCATCGTGGTGGCCTGATCGTTACCGCCGGGCATGAGCATGGTCGCTGCCGTCAGCGATTCTCCGCCGAGGACTCCCGGAACCGCGATCGCGGCAGCTGCCACATCTCCGCGACGGAGGGCGGATGCGGCCCGGGCCAGGTGCGCGGCGGATGCCGGCCGGTCGGCCGGGTTCTTGGCCAGGCATGCGAAGACGAGGTTTCGGATGGGTTCAGAGACCGTGGCCGGCAATTCCGGTGCGGTTTCGTTGATCTGAGCCATCGCAATGGCCACCTGGGACTCACCGGTGAACGGGCGTCTGCCCGCCAGTGACTCGTAGGCGACGATTCCAATGGAGTAGATGTCCGTGGTGGGGGAAGCGGGATGTCCACTGGCTTGTTCGGGCGAGAGGTACTGGACGGTTCCCATCACCTGACCGGTCGCTGTGAGCGGAACCTGGTCGGCGATGCGTGCGATGCCGAAGTCGGTGATTTTCACCCGGCCTTCGGGTGTGATCAGCAGGTTGCCCGGCTTGATATCGCGGTGCACGAGACCGGCCGCGTGGGCGGCATGCAGGGCCAGTGAGGTTTGCGCCACGATGTCGAGCACCTTGTCGGCAGGCAGCACGTGCTCGCGTTCGAGGATGGTGGAGAGAGCTTCGCCGGGAACGAGCTCCATCACGAGAAAGGCACTGCCGTCTTCCTCGCCGTAGTCGAAGACGTTTGCGATGCCCTCATGATTCACCAGAGCGGCGTGGCGAGCCTCGGCACGGAAACGCTCAAGGAATCCGGGGTCGCCCAGATATTCGTCTTTCAGGATCTTGATGGCGACGGTACGGCCGATGACCAGGTCGGTCGACTTCCATACTTCACCCATGCCGCCGATCGCGATGCGCGACTGCAGCTCGTACCGACCACCGAAGGTGAGCCCTGCTGTGGGTCTCATTTGTTAAGCACCGCCTCTAGAACCTTTTGTGCGACCGGCGCGGCAAGGAGATTGCCGAACCCTGTTTGTCCCATTCCGCCGCCGTCTTCTATCAGAACGGAGATGGCATATTTTGGCTCGTTTGCGGGGGCAAATCCGGTAAACCAAAGCGTGTACGGATCCGTGGAACCGTTCTCTGCCGTGCCCGTCTTTCCCGCCACTTCAACCCCGTCTATTCTTGCATTGCTCGCGGCGCCATCCTGGACGCCATTGACCATCATTTGAGTAAGAGTTGCCGCTGTTTGCTCACTCATGACCCGCTGCATCACTTCAGGCTTGAAAGTTTGCAGCGGGCTGAGGTCGGGGGCCAGTATTTCGTCGACCAGGTTGGGCTTCATGGCAACGCCTCCGTTGGCGATCGCGGCCGAGACAACGGCCATTTGCAG
>JGI24770J26754_10000643_pt1 | contig 24968 bp, 28 predicted proteins | sample LakOneMetagenome_FD_26754 | JGI IMG/M metagenome (IMG submission 26754) | reverse complement strand
GTGATGGATGGATTATCGCTTTTACGAGCAATTTTATCAATTTCGTCAATAAATACGATGCCGCGTTCTGCTTTGGTTACGTCATAATCGGCAGCTTGTAGCAAACGTGTTAAAATACTTTCTACGTCTTCACCTACATAACCAGCCTCAGTTAATACCGTTGCATCCACTATTGCTAATGGAACATCTAACATTCGAGCNATGGTTTTAGCTACCAAAGTTTTTCCAGTTCCGGTTTGTCCCACCATAATGATGTTTGATTTTTCAATTTCTACATCTTCGTGGTGTTGCTGTTGCATCAATCGTTTGTAGTGATTATAAACCGCAACCGACATTACTTTTTTGGTTTGATCTTGACCAATTACGTATTCGTCTAAAAATGCTCTGATTTCTTTGGGCTTGCGCAAAATCAAATCGGTTGTCATTTTAGCACCCGAATTCGACTTCAATTCCTCTACAATTATTCCGTGTGCTTGTTCGATACAGCGGTCGCAAATGTGTGCGTCAATTCCGGCAATCAACAAATTGGTTTCCGGTTTTTTTCTTCCGCAGAAGGAACATTCTAATTTTTCTTTTGCCATTTTTTGTTAGTAGCAAAGTTGCAAAGGTTCAAAGTTACAAAGGCAAAAACTCTGGCCCTTTGTAACTTTGTAACTTTGTAACTTAAATTTATCTTCTTAACACTTCATCTATCATTCCGTATTCTTTGGCTTCATCAGCAATCATCCAATAATCGCGTTCTGAATCTTTGTGAACTTTATCAAATGTTTGCCCAGAATGGTGCGAAATGATTTGATACAATTCATCTTTCAATTTCAACATTTCTTTCAAGTTGATTTCCATATCGGTTGCCACACCTTGTGCGCCACCAGAAGGCTGGTGAATCATCACTCTTGAATGTGGTAATGCCGAACGTTTTCCTGCTGCACCAGCACAAAGTAATACAGCNCCCATTGAAGCCGCCATACCCGTACAAATTGTAGCTACATCNGGNTTGATGTATTGCATGGTATCGTAAATACCTAAACCTGCATACACGCTTCCACCTGGAGAGTTGATGTAAATTTGAATGTCTTTAGAAGCATCAACCGATTCTAAAAACAATAATTGTGCTTGAATGATGTTCGCCACATGATCGTCTACTCCAGTTCCAAGAAAGATAATTCTATCCATCATTAAACGAGAGAATACATCTAATTGTGAAATATTCAATTGGCGTTCTTCAATAATATAAGGTGTCATGCTGGCTACAATTTTATCGTAGTACATGCTATTCACTCCGTGATTTTTGGTAGCGAATTTTTTAAATTGCTTCGCCATATCGAGCGCAGCTCTTGGGTCTTTTCCGTAGTTCATTTTAGTGTTATTATACGTTGAATGTTATTAATTTCTATAAAGCAAAGGTCGTACCTTTTATTTTAGGTGACAAACTGTCGTATTAATATTATGACTATATTAACCAATCCNCTTGTTTTCCAGATGTCCTAGCCCCGATAGTAGTGGAAATCCTTTTTATCTCGTTTGTAAAAACNAGNTAAAAAGATTACTTCACATTGTATCCATTTTCATCGGAGTTCAGTGAACTTCGTTTGGAACGGATAGCGGGATTAGCTTCAAAAGATTCTGAAACGAGTTCAGAATAAAAAAAGCGCCAAAATCGAATGACTTTGACGCTCAAATATACTAAAATATATTATTAAATTTCACCGTACATTGCTTTGATGAAATCTTCATAAGTTACTTCTTTGGTTTTAGCTTTCACTTTCTCTTTGAACAAGTTCAGCATTTTTTCGCTCATTACTTGTTCTGAAAGGCGTTTTACTTCGTCTTGATTGCTCATCACACGTGCTACAATTCCTTGAATATCTTCATCGGTTGGGTTCATTTGACCGAATTGCGCCATTTGTTTTTTGATTAAACCAGATGTAAAATCTTTCAATTCTTCAAACGTGATTTGAAGATTGTTGTCTGCCATAACTCTACCTTCAATCAATTGGTAACGTAGGCCGTTTTCTGATTTAGTGTATTCTTCTTCAGCTTGTTCGGCAGTTAATGGGTTTTCACCAGCCGTTTGAATCCATTTTTTAAGGAATTCAGAAGGCAAATCGAATTTTGTGTTGGCAATTAAAAACTCGGTAACGTCGTTTAAGAATTTTTGATTCGATTGTTGTTCGAATTGTTGTTCCGCGTCTTCTTTGATTTTAGCTTTTAATTCGTCTACAGAAGTCACTACTTTTGGTCCGAATAATTTATCAAATAATTCTTGATCTAAAGTCGCTGGCTCGTAACCTACTACTTCGTCAATAGTGAAGTTTACTTCAATATCTAAACCGTGAACATCATCATGACCAATGGCCAAAACATCCATTAATTTGTGGTCATCGTTGAATAAACCTTTGGTTTTCAAAGTCACTACATCACCTACTTTTTTACCGATAAACGATTTTGCTGTTTTTTCATCAGCAAAGAATTCCATATCTAAAGTAGTTCTATTGTTGATTCCTTTTTCTTCGTTTGAAAAAATACCAGAAACATCATTTCCTTCTGCCACAACAGTTTGAGAAATTACTTTTCCGTATTGTTTTTGGATACGCGCTACTTGAGCGTTCAACATCGTGTCATCAGCGATGATTTTGTATTGAATTAAATTGTTTTTAGCGGCTAAATCAACTGTAAAAGTTGGCGCAAAACCCAATTCGAATTCAAATTTAAAATCTTCAGCGTCCCAATTGAAATCTTCGGTAACTTTTGGAAGTGGGTTTCCAAGAATATCTAATTTTTCTTCTTGTAAATATCGGTTTAAATTTTCTTGTAACACTTTGTTTACTTCTTCTAACAATATTGCTTTACCGTATTGTTTTTGAATCAAACTCATTGGAACAGCACCTTTTCTGAAACCAGGAATGGCAGCATTTTTACGGTAATCTGCTAATGTTTTTTCAACTTTTGGAGCATAATCTGCTTTAGAAACTTCTACAGTTACTACAGCATTTAATGCGTCTACATTATTTCTTGTAATATTCATTTTTTTATATACTAAAATTGGGTTGCAAAATTATAACATTTCTACAACCCAAGCAATTTTATTTTGTTGATTTTTAAACTATTGTTTGCCTTCTCCAGAAAGCTGATAAACCAATGATTGTGAAAGTGATAATATGATGCTAAAAAACAAGGCTGTCCAAAATCCGTTTACGTCGAAGCCGTCTACAAAATGGTCGCACATTAATATAATTACAGCATTGATGACNAGCAAAAACAATCCGAGAGTAAATACCGTTACTGGCAACGTAAATAACACCAAAACTGGTTTGACGAAAAAATTCAACAAGCCCAAAACAATCGCCACTTTAAGTGCCGTTGTAAAATGATCTACAACTACACCTTTCATCAGATATGAAATGGCCATTACAAGTGCAGATGTGATGAGTATTCTTAGTAATAATTTCATAAAAAATAGTTTAATTTTAAAATTACGGAATTATTTCAAAAAACGTGCCGTTTCCTCAAAAAATAACTTTGGGTTTTCGGCATGAAGCCAGTGGCCAACATTAGGAATTGTAGCTATTTCAAAGTTAGGGAAATGCTTTTTGATTTCGGGCAAATCGGCATCTAAAATGTACTTTGAATTACCGCCACGAATGAATAAGGTTGGTTTTCCAAAGACAGCTTCTTTGGGCAAAGCGGTTCCAATCACATCTATATTAGCATTAAAAACGGGTAAATTGAATCGAAAATCTAGTTGTCCAGGTTCCTTCCAATATACATTTTTCATTATAAATTGTCGTGTTCCTAAATCGGGTATGAACGGATACAAGGTTTCTTCTACTGCCGTTCTGTCGGGTTTTGCAGCAAAATCTACTGCATTCAACCCTGCAAAAATATCTTGATGGTGCGGCGCATAATATTTGGGTCCAATATCGGCTACTATTAATTTATCTACCCTTTCAGGATAGGTTGTTGCAAAAAGCATGGCTACTTTTCCACCCATAGAATGACCAATGATAGAAACCTGTTGCAATTGGTGTTCTTGGCAATATTCTAAAACATCTTGAGCCATAACATCATAATTAAACACCTCTGAATGAAAACTTTTTCCGTGATTTCGTAAATCTAAAATATGCACTTGAAACCCTTCTGCAGCATAAAGCGATGCAAACGATTTCCAATTGTCTGACATTCCTAAAAATCCATGAATGATTAAAAGTGGTTTTCCTGAACCTTCTATTCTTGAATACAACATGTTATTTTAATTTTTGCAAATACATATTTACGACATTGTCTAACCCTAAATACAAGGCTTCTGAAATTAAGGCATGACCGATAGAAACTTCCAATAAACCTGGAATATTTTCTTTAAAAAATTTGATGTTATCCAAACTCAAATCGTGTCCGGCATTGATGCCTAATCCAAGTTCATTTGCTAAAACAGCGGCTTGTGAATACGGCTCAATTCCGCCATGATTCCCCAAACCATATTGGTGTGCGAATTCCTCTGTATACAATTCAATTCTGTCGGTTCCTGTAGCTTTAGCGCCTTCGATCATTTCTATAATGGGATCAACAAATATGGAAGTTCTAATGCCGTTTCGTTTAAATTCTTGAATCACTTCGGTTAAATACGATTGATGTTTGATAGTATCCCAACCTGCAGAAGACGTAATGGCACCAATGGCATCAGGCACTAAAGTCACTTGTGTAGGCNGGCATTCTAACACTAAATCTATAAAATTGTGTTGCGGATTTCCTTCGATATTGAACTCGGTATACACGATTGGTTTTAAATCTCGGGCATCTTGATAACGAATGTGGCGTTCGTCTGGTCTAGGATGAATGGTGATTCCTTGTGCTCCAAATTTTTGAATATCTTTCGCAACCTGCAATAAATCGGGTACATTTCCGCCACGTGCATTTCGCAACGTGGCTATTTTATTGATATTTACACTTAATTTTGTCATGATTCTACTGAAATAATTTCGATTTTGAAATTCTGTTCACAAAAATACAAAGTTAAAATAAGGATTTATGTCCTAAAATTTGATTATTTTGCAACAAATATTGAATTACTACCATGACCGAAATCAACGATTATATTACGAACGACTACAAAGCCATTGATAGCCAAGAAACTATTACAGATGTTCAAGATTTTTTTATCGATGTTCCGTTCTCTCATTTTCCCGTTTTAAACGAAGGAGTTTACCTTGGAAGTATTGCTACTGATGATGTAGAAACTTTTGATACCGATAAAAGAGTTGCCGATTACAAGTATGCTTTGGAAGGCTTTTTTGCTAGAAAAAACATGATTTGGTTGGATGTTTTGGAAGTTTTTGCTAAAAATCACACTAATGTGGTTCCGGTTTTAGACGATGCTAATGCCTATTTGGGGTATTATGAATTGGAAGATATTGTAAAATTTTTCCANGAAACACCATTTTTNAAAGAACAAGGNGGCATTATTGTGGTAAAAAAAAGCATCATGGATTATTCTATGAGTCAGATTACACAAATTGTAGAGAGCAATAACGGCAAACTTTTGGGATTATTTGTTTCAGATGCCGACACTGAAAGTGTTGAAATTACTGTAAAAATTGCATTGGGTAGTATGAACGATATTATTCAAACCTTTAGAAGATACAATTACGAAATAGTTTCAGAACACAACGAAGACAATTATTTGAACAGTTTGAAAGAACGTTCCGATTATTTGGATAAATATTTGAATATATAAGTATCCGATTTTAAGAAGTTAGAAAACTAAATCATTTTTTAGAAATCTAAAATCTAAAATCTAAAATCTAAAATTTTATGAAAGTTGCCATCTTCGGACAATATTATCAAAACGACACGCGACCTATTATTAGGGATATCTTTTTATTTTTCAACAATAATAATGTAGAATTAGTAATTGAAGAAAATTTTCTAAAAATATTATACGAGCAAGAAATTCTAAAAAAAGAATACAAAACCTTTAATAATTACAAGTGTTTGGATTCAAGTTTTGATATTTTGGTGAGTATTGGTGGCGACGGAACCATTTTGAGGGCAGCTACTTATGTTAGAGATTCGGGCATTCCAATATTAGGAATAAATGCCGGTAGATTAGGATTTTTAGCTAAAGTTCAAAGAGAAGATATTGAGCAATTTTTGCAAATAGTTTTAGAAAAAAAATATACGCTATCCGAAAGAACTCTTTTAAGTTTAGAATGTTCGCCAGAAAACGAACAAATCAACGAGTTGAATTTTGCCATGAACGAAGTAACGGTTAGCAGAAAAGACACCACTTCGATGATTACCATTGACACTTCTTTAAACGATGAGCATTTGAATTCATATTGGGCAGACGGCTTGATTATTTCTACACCAACAGGCTCAACCGGTTATTCTTTAAGTTGTGGCGGACCCGTTCTAACTCCGGAAGTTAAAGGATTAGTGATTACACCTATAGCGCCACATAATTTAAATGCGCGTCCGCTGGTAATTCCTGATGACACCGAAATAAAACTAAAAGTTTCGGGTAGAGAAGAGCAATATTTAGTGTCATTAGATTCTAGAATTGCAACGCTTAACAACAATGCTGTTTTAACCATAAGAAAGACGCCTTTTAAAATTAATATGGTAGAAATTCCAAACGAAACTTTCCTAAAAACCTTACGAAACAAACTACTTTGGGGCGAAGATAAACGAAATTAATAACCGCTTCTAAATACTACATTCTTCTTTTTTTCGTTAAATAGCAGTCTATTTTAAATGGATTTTATTTTAAACTTTAATTGTGTCAATTTTAATTTATTATAAATACTAATATGATGTTTTATTAGTAGCTATAATTGTTATATTTGCACGCTATTTTTCAATTAATGAAAAAAATATTTTTATTTATTTTTATATTAGGATTAACAAAATTAAACGCTCAGATTCACGAAGTTGGAGTTTTTCTTGGTGGTAGCAATTATATTGGAGACGTAGGAAAAACAAATTATGTAAATCCTAACGAACTTGCTTTTGGCTTTTTGTATAAGTGGAATAAAAGTCCGAGACACGCCTGGAGAATTTCGTACACGCAATCTAAAATCACAGCTAATGATTTGGACTCTAAAGTCTCTGGCAGGTACAAAAGAGGTTATAATTTTGAAAATAATATAAAAGAAATTTCAGCAGGCTTAGAATTCAATTTTTTTGATTTTAACCTACATGAATTTGGAACAAAAGTAACGCCTTATGTATATACTGGCTTGTGTTACACTAACTATGATGAGTTGTATGTGTTAAATGGTGAAACTAAAAAAGACATAAATCATGGTACTTTTGCAATTCCAATGACCGTGGGTGTCAAGACAAACATAACAAAAGAATGGATATTAGGTTTTGAAGTTGGAGCACGATATACAATGACCGATAATTTAGATGGAAGTTTGCCGAAAAATGCAAATTTAGAACCGCTTAAATTTGGAAACATAAACAGCAAAGACTGGTATGTATTTAGTGGATTCACACTAACGTACACTTTTGGTGAAAAACCATGCTATTGCGCAGATTAAAAATATGAGTTTAAAAGAATCAATAAATAAGGACAATTTACCCAAACACCTAGCCATAATTATGGACGGTAATGGTCGTTGGGCAAAACAAAAAGGCTTATTGAGAACTCTTGGCCATGAAAGTGGTACTAAATCGGTAAAACGCATAGTAGAAACCTGCTCTAAATTGGGCATTGAAAATTTAACCTTATATGCCTTTTCAACCGAGAATTGGAACCGTCCTAAACTAGAAGTAGACACTTTAATGAAACTTTTAGTGAGTTCCTTGAGAAAAGAAACCAAAACATTTCAAGAAAACAACATCCGATTAAATGCCATTGGCAATCTTACCAAACTTCCAAATTCTATCCTAAAAGAATTGAATGAAGTTATGGACAAGACCAAAGACAACAGCACCATGACATTAACTCTTGCTTTGAGTTATGGCTCACGTGAAGAATTATTAAATGTTGTTAAAAACATCAGTGATAAAGTTAAAAATAATATAATTTCAATAGAGGCTATTGATGAATCAATTATAAATCAGCATCTTTACACACACAATCTACCTGACGTAGATTTATTAATCAGAACAAGTGGCGAACACAGAATCAGTAATTTTTTGTTATGGCAAATAGCTTATGCCGAATTATTTTTTACTGACGTTTTATGGCCCGATTTTACAGAAGAACATTTATATGAAGCCATCATTAGCTATCAAAAAAGAGAACGAAGATTTGGAAAGACAAGTGAACAAATTAAACAATCCTAATAAAGTGTCAAAAAAATACCTTAAAATAGCAATAACACTTTTATTCTTAGGAGTTGTTTTTCAATCAAACGCACAAGACAATTTATCATTTGAACAAGGAAAAAAATACATTCTTGGCAATGTAAATGTTATAGGAAAAATAAGCTACAACCAACAAACTGTAGTAACTTTTGCTGGTTTAGAAAAAGGACAAAACATAACTGTTCCTGGTGAAGAAATTAGTAATGCCATCAAGAAATTAGGCAAACTTGGTTTGTTTAGTGACATCGATTTTTATGTTAACGAAGTAAAAGGCGATAGTATCTATTTAGATTTGGAAATTACCGAACTGCCTAAACTAAATGAAGTAAAATTTAACGGTGTTAAAAAGAATAAGGTAGAAGATTTAATCAAAGAAAATGCGCTTACAAAAGGAAAAATTGTAAATGAAAATCTAATTACAACTACCAAAAACTATCTTGAAAGTAAATATAAAAAAGAAGGTTTTTTTAATACTAAAGTAACCATTCGCACTATTCCAGCAGACACCGTAAAGAATGTGGTGAACATGGTGGTCAATATTGACAAAGGCGATAAAATTAAAATTGCACAAATTGCTTTTGAAGGCAACGAAAAATTTTCGGATAAAAAACTTCGAAAAGCAATGAAAAACACTAAAAGAATTAATCCTATTCGAATACTGAAAGCCTCTAAATTTATCAAAAAGAAATACGATGAAGATTTAGTTAAAATTGCTGACGCATATAAAGAAAAAGGATTCCGTGATGCAAGAATTGTATCAGACTCGGTATGGTTGGATAAGAAAAAAAATAAATTAGCCATCAATATTAAAGTTGAAGAAGGTAAAAAATACTACTTCGGAAACATAAAATTCTTAGGAAATTCGGTCTATTCTGATCAATTATTAAACAGTTATTTGGGTATTAAAAAAGGAGACACTTATAATGGTGTACTTTTAGAAAAAAGAATCGCTGACAAATCAAAACCCGATGCTGAAGACATCACCAATCTTTATCAAAATACGGGGTATTTATTCTCAACTGTGAATCCTGTTGAAGTCAGAACGGTTAATGATTCTATTGATTTTGAAATTAGAGTTACTGAAGGTCCAATTGCCTATTTCAACAAAATTTCTGTAGTTGGTAACGACAAAACTAACGACAAAGTGATCTACCGTGAATTGAGAACGAAACCGGGTGAAAAATACAGTAAAGAAGATTTAGTTAGAACCATTCGTGAGATTGGTCAATTAGGATTCTTTGATCCAGAAGCGATAGAACCAAAATTTAAAAATGTTGATCCAACCGCAGGAACCGTAGACATTGAATACAACCTTAAAGAAAAAGGATCCAGCCAAATAGAACTCCAAGGAGGTTATGGTGGCGGTGGATTTATCGGAACACTTGGTTTGTCTTTCAATAACTTCTCAGTTCAAAATATTTTCAAAAAAGAAGCTTACCACCCGCTTCCTATGGGAGACGGGCAAAAAGTGTCACTTCGTTTACAAGCCAGTACTTTTTTTAGAACGTATAGCTTGTCGTTCTCTGAACCATGGTTTGGAGGAAAAAAACCAGTGAGTTTTTCGGCTTCCATCTCACAAAGTAAACAATTCTTATACACTGGATCATATAGTAGTATCGACAGAAGTAAAAGTTTTAACATTACTTCACTTTCTGTTGGTTTAGCCAAAAGACTTACAGTACCTGATGATTATTTTGTGTTATCTACCGCATTAAGTTTTCAACATTATGATTTACATAATTATAACACTGGTTTATTTACATTCGGAAATGGATCTTCTAAAAACTTTGCATTCAATATTGGTCTAACTAGAAATAGTAAAGGTATTAATCCTGTATTCCCAACTAAAGGTTCTGAATTTAGCATTTCTACAAAATTCACTTTACCCTACTCCTCTTTTAATGGGATAAACTATGGCAATTTAGAAAACTTAGCAGAATACAAACAAACCTATGACGGAACTAATGCTATAATACCGAATTCGATTGGCGAAACACCGAGCGTAGGTGATTTCATCAAATATGGAACGGTAAATAACATAACTGGATATTATAAAGTATACAATTATGCTGATGCTGATGTAAATCGTGGTAAAGTGGACCAAAAGAAATTTAATTGGTTAGAATACTATAAAATCAAACTTAAATTTGATTGGTATACCAAATTGATTGGAACAGACCAACACGCACTTGTATTGCGTTCTTTAGGTGAATTTGGCTATTTAGGCGCTTATAATTCTGCCAGAGGAGTTGTACCATTTGAACGCTTTTTTGTTGGAGGTGACGGATTGGCAAATTATGCTTTAGACGGTAGAGAAGTTATTCAATTGAGAGGGTATCCAAACCAATCATTATCTGCTTCTACAGGAGGAACAATTTATAATAAATTTTCGCTAGAATTGAGATATCCATTAACTTTAAAAGCAGCTGCATCTATTTATGGTTTAACTTTTTTAGAAGCTGGAGCATCGTATAACAATTTTCAAGAATATAATCCGTTTGTATTACAACGATCAGCCGGATTTGGTATTAGAATTTTTATGCCGGCTTTTGGTCTTCTTGGAATTGACTTTGCACATGGTTTTGATCCTGTTCCTGGTACAACAGTAAAAAGTGGTTGGCAAACACATTTCATTATTGGACAACAATTTTAGTATATTTGCTTAAACATTTCTAAATTCAGCGTTATGAAGAAATATATTTTATTACTGCTAATTACTTCATTATTAACATCATATAATGGAAAAGCGCAGTCGCGTGGCATTAAAGTAGGATACATTGACATGGAATATATCCTTGAAAAAGTGCCCGATTATGCTGAAGCAAAAAACCAATTAGAACAAAAAGCCGAAAAATGGAAGCAAGAAATTGAAACCAAAAAAGGCGATATCAATAAATTGAAAGAAGCTTTAAAAACCGAAAGAGTTTTATTAACCAAAGAACTTATTGAAGAACGAGAAGAAGAAATTGCTTTTCAAGAAAACGAATTATTAGAATATACTCAGAAGAAATTTGGCCCAAATGGCGACTTAATTGTACAAAAAGCAGTTCTTGTTAAACCTATTCAAGACCAAGTTTTTAATGCTGTTCAAGACATTGCTGAAGCAAAAAAATACGATTACATCTTTGACAAATCTTCAGATTTAACGATGTTNTTTGCTGCNAAAAAACACGATATTAGTGATCGTGTGGTTCAGGTGTTAACACGTGCTGAAAAAAGACAGCAAATGACCGAAAAACAGAGAAAGCTAGAAGAAGAAAAAGAACGTAAGCAAGACATGATTGATGATAATCCAGAGCTTTCCGAGAGACAAAAATTAGCAGAACAAAGAAAAGCGGAACGATTAAAAATGGTTGAGGATAAAAAAATTGCCGCCGAAGAAAAGAAAAAAGCAGCTGAAGAAAAAAGAAAACAACTATTAGACGAAAAGAACGCAAAAAAAACTGGCACAGTTTCTGATAAGTCAAACACGAACACTACGAAAGACAGTGATACAAGTTCAGATACAACTGTTGCCGATAAAAAAGCAGCAGCAGATGAAGCTAAAAAGAAAACTTTAGAAGAACGTCAAAAAGCAATTGATGACAGAAAAAAAGCAGCAGAAGAGAAAAAACAAAAAATATTAGCTGATAGAGAGGCTGCTAAAAAAGCTAAAGAAGACGCTAAAAACAAACCTTAAATAAATTAAAACAATAATTAATACCTAAAATGATGAAACAATTAAGAACTTTTTTAATAGCTGCAGTAGCTTTACTTGGTTTTCAAACTATTAACGCACAAACAAAAACGGCTCATGTTGACGTTCAAGAAATTATGACAAAAATGCCAGCGGTTTTAGATGCTCAAAATCAATTAAAAAAATTAGGCGATACCTACAGTGCTGAATACAAAACTATGGTAGATGAGTATCAATCTAAATTAAAAAAATATGATGCTGAAGCAGGTACTGTAACCGATGCAGTTAACCAAACACGTCAACAAGAAGTTCAAGATATGGCTAAAAGAATTGGCGATTATCAAGATACTGCTCAAAAAGATTTACAGAAAAAAGAAGCTGATTTGATGAAACCAATTACTGATAAAGTAAAAGCTTCTATTCAAAAAGTAGGTAANGCTAAAGGATACCAATATGTNTTAAATGCAGCTGATCTTTTACTAGCTGATGGTCCAGACTTAACTGCTGATGTAAAAAAAGATTTAGGATTTTAATCTATATCCTACAAAATAATAAAAACTGCTCAATTGAATTGGGCAGTTTTTTTTTACATTTGTTTTATGATAAATAATAACCCTATAGGACTTTTTGACTCGGGAATTGGTGGCACTTCCATTTGGAAGGAAATTCACCAATTGCTTCCTTATGAAGACACTATTTATCTTGCTGATAGTAAAAATGCGCCTTACGGAGAAAAATCTAAAGAGGAAATCATTCATTTAAGTTCTAAAAATACTGAGTTTCTTCTAAACCAAAATTGCAAACTAATTGTCGTAGCATGTAATACTGCAACCACGAATGCCATCAAAGAATTAAGAGCAAAATACGACGTTCCATTTATCGGAATTGAACCCGCAATAAAACCCGCAGCACTTCACTCAAAAACACAAAAAATCGGAATACTTGCCACCAAAGGCACTTTAAACAGCGAATTATTTTACAAAAATGTAGAACAATTTCAAGACATTCAAATCATAGAACAAATTGGTTTTGGTTTGGTTGAATTAATTGAAAATGGCCAAATTGATTCACTAGAAATGATAAAATTACTGAATGACTATTTAACCCCAATGATAAAAACAAACATTGATTATTTAGTGTTGGGCTGCAGTCATTACCCCTATTTGATTCCGCAAATAAAAAAAATACTTCCTGAAAACATAAAAATAATAGACTCTGGTGAAGCCGTTGCTAAACAAACCAAAAAAATACTGACCGAAAAAGTAGGTTTTAAAGAGCCCAGTCTTAAAAGCAATCAGATTTTCTACACAAATGTAAATCCAAAAGTAATTTCAGACATATTGAAAAACCAGTATACTGTGATTCAGAAAGATTTCTAAATACGGGCTTTCACATAAGTATCGATAGTTCCTTCAAAAAGAGTATCTTTGCAAAAATAAAAAGCATGAACAATTCCAATAATAAAAAACGAACAGGNACAAGCAAACCAAGTGGTGACCGAAAAAAATCGACGACTACTTCAAAACCTGCTATGGCTAAACGTTCTCAAAATAAAAAACCAGTAGTTAAAAAAGACTCTCCAAACGTACCAAAACCATTAAAATCGGATGACATTCGTTTGAATAAATACATCTCTAATTCAGGTGCATGTTCGCGCCGTGATGCCGATATTTACATTCAATCTGGTAATGTAAAAGTAAACGGTATACCTGTGACCGAAATGGGATACAAAGTAAAACCAGGCGATGTTGTTAACTTTGATGGCGCTACCTTAACTCCTGAAAGAAAAGAGTATTTCCTTTTAAATAAGCCTAAAAACTTCACTACTTCTAACGAAGAAGTTGAACATAGAAATGTATCCGAATTGATCAAAGGCGCATCAACAACTAAGATGCAACCTATTGGAAGAATGGACAAGAACACCACTGGATTATTGGTTTTTACTAATGATACTGATATGATACGTAAGTTCAGTTTGCCAAATCAAAAATCGCCTAAAATTTACCAAGTTACTTTAGACAAAAATTTAAAGTTTGAAGATTTAGAAAAAATAGCTTCTGGTGTTACTCTGGATGGTCATCGTTTGTTTGTTGACGAAGTTAGTTACATCGAAGGTGAACCAAAAACAGAGATTGGCATCAAACTAAGAACTCCAAATGTAAAAGTAGTTCGAGCTATATTCGAAAACTTTAAATATACTGTAATTAAAGTAGACCGAGTTGCCTTTGCTGGATTAACCAAAAAAAATCTTCCAAGAGGAAATTGGAGAGCCTTAACAGAGCAAGAAATTATTAATTTAAAAAACATATAACCACGCCAAAAACGTGGTTTTTTTAATATGACTACACAAAAAAATCTATCTATTGCACACGCTTGGTTTGAGGCCTTTAACTCCCATAATTTAGACAAATTACTGTCATTATATGATGAAGACGCACAACATTTTAGCCCAAAATTAAAAATAAGACATCCTGAAACGAAAGGTTTAGTAACTGGAAAAACTGCGTTAAGATCATGGTGGCAAGATGCTTTTGACCGATTACCAACTCTAAATTACAAGGTGACTTCTTTGACTGCAAATGATGATAGGGTTTTTATGGAATACATCAGAACTGTAGCAAACGAAGAAGATATGTTAGTAGCAGAAGTTCTAGAAATTAAAGAACAAGTTATTGTAGCTTCTCGAGTTTATCACGGATAAACGTTTTGAAAAGCAATAAATTCTTTCCATTTTCTTCCAAGATTATCAAATAAATTGTAACTTTATTTTTTTAATTAAATCATCACATTATGGCAGTATTAAAAGTAATTGAAGTCCTTTCTAGCTCCGAAATAGGTTGGGAAGATGCAACTCAAAAAGCAGTAACACAAGCGGCAAAATCGTTAAAACATATTCGTTCTGTTTATGTTCAAGAACAAAGCGCCATTGTAAAAGATGGAAAAGTTACTGAATATAGAGTAAATTTGAAATTGAGTTTTGAAATCGAGTAAATATCATTTTTTAATCATTAAACAAAATAAATATGGGAATAGGTGGATTTTTTAAAAATTTGTTTGGTTCGGCCAAAGAAAAAGTTAGTGATGTAGCAGATAAAGCTGAAGATTTAGCCGAAGTTGCCATCGAAAAAGTAAAAGAAACTGCAGCTCCATTAGTTGATAAAGCTGAGGAATATGTAGAAACAGCCAAAGAAAAAGTTAGCGAATACGTCCCAGCTGCAACTGAAGCAATTGATAACGCTGTTGAAACTGTAAAAGAAAAAGCAAGTGAATTGGCAGATAAAGCTGAAGAATTAGCGGAAAATGCNGTAACAACTGTGAAAGAAAAAGTTAATTCATTTACGGATGATGCTAATGATGACGCCGAAGCTAAACCTGCTGAAGAAACAAACAGAGTTGAGGAAGACGCAGATTAATTTATAGAAAATACTATCTTTGCAAAAAATTTAAATCACACTTCTTAGTGTGATTTTTTTATATTATTATGGAAGTAAAACAAGATTTCTTTTCAGCAGAAGGTTATATCAAAGGATTTTTAAAAATTCTTATAGACTATTCACCAAAGTTAATTTCGGCATTTTTAATACTGTTTATTGGACTTTATACCATTCGGTTTGTCAATCGAATGATACGAAAAATAATGCTAAAACGCAATTTAGACCCTACCCTATCCAAGTTCTTAGCCGACATTATGATTTGGGTATTTCGAGTATTATTGTTTGTTACATTCATTTCTAAACTCGGAATAGAAACATCATCTTTCGTAGCCATTTTAGGAGCAGCTGGTTTAGCAGTAGGAATGTCATTACAAGGTTCATTATCCAATTTTGCTGGCGGTATGTTAATNATCTTGTTCAANCCATTTCGTGTTGGTGATACCATAGAAGCACAAGGTGTAATAGGAACCGTTTCTGAAATACAGATATTTGTAACCAAATTACTAGCTGCAAATAATCAAACTATTTTTATTCCGAATGGGATTTTATCAAATGGAATTATTATCAACCTTTCCATTGCTGGAATGCGTCGATTAGATTTAGTATTTTCACTATCGTATGCTACCGACATTAAAGTTGCTAAAGAGGTTGTTATGGAAGTAATGAAAAATCACCCTAAAGTTCTTAAAACTCCAGAACCGCTGGTTTTAGTTAGAGATTTAACAGATAATGCAATTCATCTTGCCATTCGTCCTTGGTCTAAAAACGAAGATTTCGGAATCGTTTCTTCGGATATCTTAGAACAATGTAAAACAGCTTTTGACGAAAAAGGAATCCTAATTCAGCCATTTGTAAGAGATATTGCTAAATAGTTATTTGGCAAACATAAAGTCTTTAAGATAATATGGCTCAAAATAAGCCACATCAACAAAGTCGTTTTTTTGAAATTTCTGGAAAGAAAGAACACTCATTTCATTGGCAGAAGGATACACAATACCTTCCAGAAAAACAAAATTAGATTCTGTTAAAACTGATTTTGCTTTTTCATTACTATCACCAATAAAATAAATCGTGTCCGATATTGTAGCAAAGCTTTCTGGAGTTAAAACTTCGGCTTGAACTTCACGAATTATTTCTTTATTAGAATTAAAAATAGCACTATATACTTCCATTCTGCGTGCATCAATCATCGGAACAATTAAACCATCGCTAAAAGTCACTTGATGCGCTAATGACGTTAAAGTATCTATTGCTATTAATGGAATTTGCAAAGCATAACACAATCCTTTTGCTGCAGAAACTCCAATACGCAATCCAGTATAAGAACCCGGACCTTGACTTATTGCAATTGCAGCTAAATCGGTCATAGAAAGACCCGCTTCAGCAACAATTGTTTGTATAAAAACATGAAGCCTTTCTGCATGTGAATAGCCTTGTTCTGCAATTTCTTTACAACTAATCGTTTCTCCATTTTTCGATAAGGAAACCGAACAGTTTTTGGTTGCCGTTTCAAGATTAAGAATATAGCTCATAGAATTTATGAAAATGAAATACGATTATTTTTTTGGAAGTTTATCTTTTGCGCCACTCAATTTTACTTTATCACCCGAATTTAAATCTTTGGAAACTGTAACATAAGGACCCGTAATCACTTCATCGCCTTTTTTCAAACCAGATATAATTTCAATATTTGTATCGTCTTGAATACCTGTTTTTACAATTCTGATTTTAGCTTTATCACCAACTTTCACAAAAACACATTCAAATTTTTTATCACTTTTAGATTTAACTTGATCTTTATTTTCTTCTGGCATTTCAAATTTCTTAGTTGCCGAAGTATCTGATTTTACAACTACAGCACTAATTGGAACTCCAATCACATTCTCTTTTCTAGTGGTAATAATGTCTACTGTAGCGGTCATTCCAGGTCTAAATGGAGAATAAGTAACCGGTTTTCCTTCGATCAAATCCAAATACGATTCTTTCAAAATTCTAACTTTTACTTTAAAATTAGTAACCTGATCGGCAGTTGTAGTGGTACTTGCCGAATTAGAAATGCTTGTAACAACACCTTTAAATTCTTTTTTCAAATACGCATCCACTTGAATTTTAGTTTCATCACCAATNTTGATTTTAACGATATCATTTTCATTCACATCAACTTCTACTTCCATATTATTTAAATTGGCAACGCGCAACAATTCTGTTCCAGCCATTTGTTGTGTTCCTAAAATACGTTCTCCCAATTCCACATTAAGTTTAGAAATTGTTCCGTCGTTTGGCGCATAAATCGTAGTTCTTCCCAAATTGTCTTTAGCTTCTTTAACCGTCGCAGAAGCACTTTGCACATTATAATATGCGGTTTGTTTATTGGCTTTAGCCACTTCAAAAGAAGCAGTAGCTTTATCCCAATCGGCTTTAGATATGATGCCTTTATCGTATAATGTTTTATTTCTTTCGTAACTCGCTTGTGCTTCTTTAAAGGAAGCATCAGCCTGACTTAAACCAGATTTTGTACCCGAATAATTCGACACCGAACGATTCAAACCAGAAGTATATAAATCGGGATTGATTCGTACTAACAAATCACCTTTTTTAACAACTTGCCCTTCTTTTACAGGTAAATCGATGATTTCTCCAGAAACTTGAGACGAAATTTTTACTTCTATTTCTGGCTGAATTTTTCCGGTAGCTGATACGGTTTCTACAATGGTTATTTCATTAGCTTTGGCTACTTCAACCTCTACAGAATCATCACTTTTACCGATAACTCCTTTAGATTTTAAAACCACTAGTAACACAACTAGTATTGCTATTACAACTACAATTATGGTAATTTTCTTCTTTGACATGACATTATTTTTTTTCAATGATTGGTATTCCGAAATAAAACTCTACAATTTTAACTTTAAAAATATAATCGTATTTCGTTCTTAAAACTTCCGATTGGGCATTCACATATAACGTTTGTGATTGATTAAAATCAAAACTATTCATCATTCCCACAGCATATTTTTCTTTAGCATAATTTAATGCCTCTTTTCTAGCTTCAAATGCAGCAACCGCAGCTTGATAAGCATTTAAAGCTACGTTGGCATTGGTAATCGCCGTATAAACATTTCGTTCTAAATCGAGATTAGCTTGTTTCTCTACAGTTTTAGAGCGTTCGTATGCTATTTTAGTACGTTGAAAATTATTAGATGCCGAAAAACCATTCAAAATTGGAATATTCAATTGTGCACCAAAATTATGTCCTTTATTATTACTGAACTGATCAAAAAACGGCAGTGGTCCTGATAAAATAGGGTTTCCCGAACCATCAATTCCTAAGACTCTATCAGCATAACTTACTCTCGAACTAAAACTATAAAAACCTGTCAAACTAGGCTGAAAAGCACCTTTGGCAATTTTGACATCTTTTTCAGCTATTTCTAAATTAGCTTTTGCAATTTTTAATTCTACTCTATCTTGTTTGGCTTTCTCAACAATAGTTTCTGGTTTTTCAAGCATTGTAGCACTTGGCTTAGCTTCATAATCTACATCAACAATGTCAAACGTTTGAAAATCTTCCAACTGAAGTAATTGAGCCAAACTTAATTTCGATATAAATAAATTGTTTTCTGCCGCAATAACCTTTTGTCTATCTGCCGCAACGGTTGCCTTAACATCTAACAAATCACCACGAGCTACAACACCAGCTGCGACCATCTCTTCGCTTTTCTTTTGCTGCTTTTCATCATTAGCCAATTGTTCATTTTGTACTTTCAAATTCTCTTTATTAAACAAAATTTGCAAATAGGCATTTGCAACATTCAACGAAATATCATCTTGCATTTTAGCCAATTGATATTGAGCTGCCAGTATCGACAAATTGGCTTTTCGAAATTTATTCTGATTTTGAAGACCATTATAAATCGTAATATTTGAATTTATTCCGGCCGAAGTAAATTGTGTAGTTTGATTTTCTAATAAACCGGTCGTGATGTTCTGATTCAAACCAATATTCCAAGAATGAGAAGCATTAGCATTAATGCTTGGTAAAAAATTTCCTAAAGCAGCCTTTTTAGAAATGGCTGTCGTNTCGGCATCCAATTCTGTTTGTTTGATAGAAATGTTATTTTTGAGCGCATAATCAACACACTCTTGAAGCGTCCACTTTTTGGCTTGGGCATGAGAATGATTCCCAAAAAGCAAAACAAAAAGCAACATCAATATTTTAAAGCCGTAATTTTTCATGTTCTTTCATTCAAAAGTGAAAATAGTATACAAATTTAGTCGTTTTAAAATNAATTCAACTAAATTATTATCTGCCTATCAGACGTTAAATTAGATTTTTTGTTACATTCACACCGAAATTAATTTTTGCATCTAAAATGAATACGATTATTATCCGATTTAACGCTATTATCCTATTNTTCTCTTTGATTGGTTGTTCTTCAACGAGCAAAATTACTACTTTAAAACCAGAGCCTTCCACTAATGTTGCTATGGCCTATAAAACCAATACTTCTTTTGTAAGTATGCCCATGGAAATCACACTTAAAGAAATTGAAAATCAACTGAATAAATCATTAAACGGATTGATTTACAAAGACACCATTCTGTCTGACGATAAAACCGAAATGAAAATTTGGAAAACAGCACCTATTAAATTGGTAGAAAAGGATGGCAAAATAGAATCGGTTTTACCTTTAAAGATTTGGTCAAAATTCAAATATGGTACTGATTTTTTAGGTTTAAATGACACTAGAGAAATCGAATTAAACGGCACCATAACCTTATTGAGTAGTGCAAAATTATCCAATTGGAAAATGTCGACTACTTCTATCATCGAAGATTTTCAATGGAGCGAAAGCCCAACGATACTGGTAGCTGGCAAAAAAGTTCCGATTACGTACATCATCAACCCAACCTTGTCAATTTTTAAATCAAAAGTGGCTAAAAAAATTGACGACGCTATTGAAAAATCATGTGATTTTAAACCTTATGTTCTGAATGTTTTACAAACGATGAGTACGCCATTTGAAACCAGCGCACAATATGAAGCTTGGTTTAAGATGAATCCGATAGAAGTTTATGTAACCGATGCCATTCTTGAAAAAAGTAAGATTAAAATGGATTTAGGTTTAAAATGTACGATGCAAACCATGGTTGGCGAGCAGCCTAAAAATAATTTCAACAAAGATGCAATATCGTTTAAACCTGTAAGCAAAGTTCCAGATAAAACTACGGCATCTGTTGCGGCTGTCTCGACTTATGAAAGTGCTTCAAGAATCATTACAAAAAATTTCCAAGGAAAAGAATTTGCTTCAGGAAGCAGAAAAATTGTAGTTCAGAAAGTCGATTTATGGTCGAAAGACGGCAAAATGATTATTGCACTTGATATGACTGGAAGTATCAATGGCACTATTTACTTGAGTGGCATTCCGAATTACAATTCGATTACCAAAGAAATTTACTTTGAGCAAATGGATTATGTTTTGAATACGAAAGGTATTTTAACCAAAACCGCCAATTGGCTTTTGCAAGGAGTAATTTTAAAGAAAATTCAAGAAAACTGCCGTTACTCTATCAAAGAGAATTTGGACGAAGGCAAGAAAAATTTATTGCCTTATTTGAACAATTATTCGCCTATGAAAGGTGTTTTTGTTAACGGCACTATGAATGACTTTGAATTTGAGAAAGTAGAGCTAACCAATGACGCTATCATCGCCTTTATTACTGCCACTGGAAAAATGAATGTTAAGATAGACGGAATGGAGTAATTACTGTTGCTTTTTCTTATACATTCTATAAACAACAACACCAACAACGCCAACAAGAATGTAAGGGATTATCATTAAATAAACAATACCATCATTTACAGCTTCTGCTTTCATGGAATTTCCTTCACTTTCTAACGATGCTCTACACATAGCACATTGTGCTTGTGAACCTAAAGAATAAAATATGGAAAACAGAATATAGGCTGTTTTACTTTGTAAGGAGAACAGTTTATATTCTGTGTGTTTTTTTCTTTTTTCTACACGATTTTTAAACATAGTACGGTGCAATCATAAAGTAAACAATTACTCCCGTAACCGCAACATACAACCATAAGGGAAATGTAATGCGTGCTAATTTTTTATGACGGTCAAAATCTTTAGATAATGCTCTAACATAGGTAAACAATACAAGTGGAATGATAGTTACTGATAAAATAATGTGAGTAATTAATAAGAAGAAATAAACATATTTGATAAATCCTTCACCTCCAAATTTAGTAGCGTCAGCGGTCATGTGGTAAGCAACATACATCACTAAAAAAACTACAGAACAACCAATGGCTGTNGTCATTAGTTTCTCATGTAAAGCACGATTTCCATTTTTAATAGCTCGTACTGCCAAAACCAATAATACAGCCGTTAAACCGTTAATAGCAGCATAGATTGGAGGCAGAAACGAAAGTGGCTCTACAACAATACCAAAATCTTTTAATCGTACGCTAAACAACAATACAACCGCAATCGGTATCAGTATTGAAACAAATATGATTGGTGCTTTAAATTTTTTTTCAATTGCTTTATTTTCTTCCATTTTTATTCTTTTAATAGTATTTTAATATCTTCTTTAATGGCATCAACGCCTGGCTTTTCAAGTCCATCATAATATAAAATCGGATTTCCTTGCTTGTCATTTCTGCAACGAATAAAACCATTTTTATCAATTAAAGCAAAAAGTCCTGAGTGTTCAAAATTCCCTAATGCCTTGTTATTTTCACCTACATACAAATTAAATCCTTTGTTAGCTAGGTTAAAAATATAATCTTTATTACCGGTTAGAAAATGCCAATTAGCATCCGTAACTCCAAGTTTTAGAGCATGTGCTTTAAGAACTTCAGGGGTATCATTATCTGGATTGATGCTTATGGATGCAATTCCGAAATCACTTTCATTTGAGAATTCATTCTGAATAGAAACCATATTTTTATTCATAATTGGACAAATTGAGGGACAAGTNGAAAAGAAAAACTCTAACACATATACTTTACCTTTGTAATCTTTATTGGAGATTTTAGTTCCATTTTGATCGGTTAGTTCAAACTTAGGAGCTGGTCCTATTTTTTTTAAAGTACCTTCTTTAACTATTTCATTCGACAAACTCATTCGGTCATTTTGAACTACTGAACCATTTTTTATTCTATCTATAATTTTGGGAATGAAAATAATTCCGAAAATCAATATGATGAATGAAATTCCGATGTACGATTTATTCTTCATGATTAGATTTGTCTAGTTGCATTGTGATTTCTTTTTAAAGCCAGACGATATTCTGCTAAAATAATTTTAACATCATCTGTCATTTGATTGTATAATTCTGATACAAAAATGGTGTTATAGCCTTCTTTATATTCGGGTTTTCCTTTTTTGTCATGTCCTTTTCTACCTCTCAAATTTCTTTTTTTGTCAATTATATAAACATTTGGCGTACCTAGTTTAGCATCTAATTTTCCAACAAGGTTTAGTTTACTATAGAAAGTAGTGATTTGATCAGGCGAACCAAAGACAAAATTCCAACCCGCTTGCGTTCCTAACTTTAGTAAATCTTTTTGCAATTCACCTACTTGTTGTTGCGTACCTTCTGGCAGAATCATCACCATTTGAAAATCTTTAAAATCTTTATTTCTGGCATAAATTTTTTCATACAGATTAAAGAAATTTCCTTTGTGCTTTAATACATCTTCACCGATAAAACCAAGTATGGAAATCTTACCTGTTAAGGTAACAGGCTTTCCTTCTAAAGTCTTCCAAGAATTGATGTCTGGAATGCTTTTAGTAATAGTAGGAAGCTTAGCAAAGCTATTGATTCCAGAAGCAAAAAAAAGATAGGCAACAATAGGCAGAATAAACAATACGAACAGAACCAGATTCTTCTTCATTTTCAAATTTGATTTGATGATACAAAAATAAAAAAAAGGTACGCAATGCGTACCTTTTTATTGAATTAATATAGTGTTAAAAATTCCACTTGATTGTAGCATCTCTAAATACCCCAAATATATAATTACCTTCCGTCAATAAGATGAATGATAAATATAAAATTAAGAAAATTACAGTCCAAACTACAGCTCTTCTCAAAGCTGGAGTCTCGCCTTCCATGTGCATGAAAGCCCAAACAATATAATATGCTTTAAAAATTGTTAGGATAATGAATATCCAATTCAATAAGTTCATGCCTAAAAAATTAGTCATGTGTAATGAAACTGGTTTTTGAATACCAAGTATAACTTCAACTGTTGTAACAACAGAAAGGATTCCAAAAACCAACCAAATTCTTTTTGTATTAGAAACGTGTTCGTGTGACATAATATATAATTTCTAAAAATATTAAACTAAGTAGAAGAATGTAAATACGAATACCCAAACTAAATCAACAAAGTGCCAATAAAGTCCAACTTTCTCAATCATTTCATACGTTCTTCTTTTTTCATAAGTTCCTAACAGAACATTAATGAAAATAATAATGTTGATGATTACTCCAGAAAATACGTGGAATCCGTGGAAACCAGTGATGAAAAAGAAGAAATCAGCAAACAATTTACTTCCGTACTCGTTATGTTGCAAATTAGCACCTTCAATTACCAAACGAGCATCAGCTAATCTTTTTTCAGATTCTGCTCTAGTTAAAACTGTTTTATGTTTAGATTTGAATGTGAAATCATTTAATGTTGGATGTACTCCTTCAGAAATTTTAGAAGTAGCTTCGTCAAAAATAGTTTCGGTTCTTACTAAATAATCTGGATGTGCTTTAAAACCAGCTTGAATTTGTTCTACAGAATAAGTTGGTAATGAACTTTCTTCCATAAACCACTTGGCTTTACCTCTTGTTAGCTGTTCTCTTTCTTTCGGAATACTCGTATCGGCAAAATCCTTTATTGCGATATGGTTTCCTTTGGCATCCACAAACTGAAGGATACTTCCTCCTTTTGTTTCAACGGCTCCATATTCACCTTGAATAAAGTTTTTCCACTCCCATGCTTGAGAACCCACGAAGATTAAACCTCCAATGATGGTTAAAAACATGTAGAATGCTACTTTTCCTTGCTTCATTTGGTGACCTGCATCAACGGCTAAAACCATTGTTACAGACGAACCAATCAAAATAAAGGTCATTAATGCCACGTAGTACATTGGCATAGAAACACCATGAGCAAATGGAAAGTGCGTAAACACTTCATCAGCTAAAGGCCAAGTTTCGATAAATTTAAATCTTGAAAAACCGTAAGCAGCCAAAAATCCTGAAAATGTTAATGCATCTGAAACGATGAAAAACCACATCATTAATTTTCCGTAACTTGCCCCTAATGGCTCATTTCCGCCACCCCAAGTTTTTCCTACAGTATTTGCAGTAGTAACTGTCGATCCCATAAAAAGTTATTGTTAAAAAGTTCCCAAATTTACATTTTTTTCTTATTTAAAGAAATATAAAAACAAAAATAAATAAATCCACAAGAAATCAAGAAAGTGCCAATACATTGCACCTAGCTCAATACCAAGAAATTGAGA
>JGI24770J26754_10000642_pt1 | contig 24969 bp, 21 predicted proteins | sample LakOneMetagenome_FD_26754 | JGI IMG/M metagenome (IMG submission 26754) | reverse complement strand
TGTTATTTGGTTTTGATCACGTGAATTATTTCAGGGTGTATAACCGCTGGGGTAAATTATTGTTCCAGATGAACAGCGACCGTCCGGGTTGGGATGGAAAGATCAATGGCCAGATCTCTACCGAAACACAAACGGTGGTCTGGATGATAGAGGCGGTGGATGTGGATGGTGTGCTGCACAAAAAACAAGGTACCACGATACTCATGCGATAAACCTATATGGCTTACCGGGCAGCATTGCAGCGTTGGGAGACCTTATAGTGTTTAGTGTTTAACCGAATAATCAAATAATTAACAAGGCCTGCCGTAAAGCAGGCCTTGTATTTTTATAAAGCATAAACTATAAGGTCTGCTTCACTGTAATGCCGCGCCGCAGACCTTATAGTTTATGGATAAGGTACCGGCTCCAGTTTCAGCACCTGGTGCAGGTGATGCAACAGGTGTTTGTTATAATCAGCTGCCAGCCATTTGATAGTATGTATGGCGCCGGTCAGTACTTCTTTTTCTTCCATGTCTGCCGGCATATTTTTAAGCAGCACGGCAATATGTTTATTGAGAAGCGTCCAAAGATTGACCAGGTCTTTTGAATTATAGTTTTGATAATTGGCAGCCATTACCCAGGTATCCTGCTGGTAAACAATATGCGGTTTGTCTTCATATTGTGCTACCACAAAGCGGCGTATATTGTTTTGTGCTGAGTCGATCAAATGCCCCAGGTATTCTTTGCCGCTCCATTTTGAAGGAGAAGGTTTGAGGGAGAATTCTGTTTCACTTAATTGATGCAGTTGCGGAGTATAATCATCAATGATCTTCTCCAGTTCTTTAATGATACTTTGCATGGTTAAATGTACAATTAATGTTTTAGAACCTATAAGGTCTGCGGCGCTGCCATGCCGCCAGGCAGACCTTATAGGTTTAATGTAAAAAGCAGACAGATAAACTCTCATTAATAATAATTATGCCTGCTTTAGGATTGCATTGATTACTTTGAACTTATTAAAACCGGTTTTATGAAAAAGATCTCCATTCTTGCCTGTGCTTTTTTTTGCAGCGTAGCTGGGTTTTCTCAATACAAAAACGATAACGTGCTTTACAAAACAGTTTATACCCAGGACCTGTGCAATGAATTCAGCCGCCACCCGGGCTACCTGTTGCTTGATGTACGCACGCCGGGGGAATATGCAGACACGTCTTCAAGGGGATTGAACCTCGGCAGGTTTAAGAACGCCGTTAATATAGAAGTAACTGAACTCGGAAAGCGTATAGCAGAGATAAGTGCTTATAAAGATCAACCCGTTTTTGTGTACTGTTCGCACAGCCAGCGCAGCCGGCGGGCAAGTAAGATGCTTGCCGACAGTGGATTTACACAGGTATTCAATATCAATGGCGGCATGACAGGTATTCGCCAGTTGCCCGCTGATGGGAACAAATGTGTGTACGACCGGCTTGAATCGGCGAATCTCTATAACATCATTTCAACAGAAGATATTTGTGATAAATTGGAAAAGAGTGCCAAGGATATTTTTCTTCTTGATGTGAGAAACGATTCAGCCTTTAAGCACATCAGCACCGATGCAAAGCTGAATGCCTATGGCTTTTTTAAAAATTCCGTGAATATCCCNCTTGCCGATCTTGAAAAGAACCTGGCAAAGATCCCTTCGGGAAAAGAAATAATTATTACAGACCTTTTTGGGGGCGATGCAGCAAAGGCTGCAACTTTATTGCGGCAAAGAAATTATCCCCGTGTTTCGGTTTTACCGGAAGGGATCGACCGCTTGTTGTATACCGATAGCCGGATGCTGCCTTGCCTGCCTTCGGCATACGTTTCAAACCTTCCCTTTAAAATAATTAATTCAATAGAACTTAAACGTTTTGTTGAAACCAGCAAAGATTACCTTTTCCTGGACGTAAGAACAACAGAAGAATTTAACAACAAGCATAAAAATTACTGGCAGAATATCGGCCACCTGGTTAATGCTGTGAATATACCGGCTGCCGACCTGGAAGCACAATGGAATAAAATTGAANGCTACAAAACAAAGCCGGTAATTGTTTATTTTTTTGGAAGCGGTACCCCGGTTTATGANGCGGCAAANACACTNGTCAAAAAAGGATTTGTAAACGTACTGGTTTTGCAGGGAGGTATCTTTAATGTGGGATGGACAGCNGCAAATATTAAAGGATGTTCTTCACTTGCNGCTTTGCGAACAGATATTCCGCCGGAGAATTAATAGCAGAAATAAAAAAGCATCCGCCGGATGACGGATGCATAGTTTCACAGAGAAAGAAATTTATTTCAAAGAATAATTGCAGTCTTATTGCAGCCTTCTCAGCATCGAAGCACTGGTACGTTGTCTTTTTTGTAAGTACCACATGTCAAGCGCTCCAAATGTGCGCTGGTTGCTGTCGGCCTTCATGTCAACGGTGTTCGTTTCTTTTGATTCATTTGATAAATCTTTCTGTTCTTTTTTGTTCGGGGTGATGTCGACACCCATTGTTTCTGTCTTCATATATCTATGTTTAATTCATTACACAATAAGTTCCTCTTAAGTCAGGCGTAATTTAGTCTGGCAGCGGATTTCAGGGCAAACAGGAGATTTAAANAACCATTNTCTATCGCGGNAGTTCTGAATTGCGGCGCAAATATACAACATAATGCGTTCACTGCAATGGCCGAATGTTGTTAAACGGTTTAAAAAAATGTTAAACGACCTTATATCCCGTTCAACGGGGCGCTCAATTTTTATTTATTTTTAGAAAATGAAAACAATTGGATTAATCGGAGGCATCACCTGGTATTCTACACTCGACTATTACCGGTTGCTGAATGAACTTGTCAACAAAAAATCAGGAGGGGTTCATGCGGCAAAGATCATTTTAAACTCGGTTGATTTTGCAGAAATAAAATTGCTTACCGAAAAACAGGATTGGGATGGCCTTGCTGCGATCATGCAGGCATCTGCAAAAAGCATTGAAGCCGCCGGGGGTGATTGCATCCTGATCGGCGCAAANACCATGCACAAGATCGCTGATGAGATCCAATCAGCTGTTTCAATACCTCTTATTCATATTGCCGATGCCGTTGCGGAAGCAATAAAAATAAAGCAGTTGAAAACAGTTGCCCTGCTGGGAACAAAATATACCATGCAACTTGATTTTTATAAAGATAAACTGGCCATGTGCGGTATAGAGGTTATCACTCCGGGTGATACAGAAATTGAATTCATCAACAATTCCATCTACAATGAATTCGGCAAAGGAATCTTTAAGCCNGAACGAAAACAGCAATTCCTTCATGTCATTGATTCACTGATAAAACAGGGAGCAGAAGGCGTGATCCTTGGCTGCACCGAAATNCCCATTCTTATCAAACAGGCCGATTGCCCGGTACCCGTTTTTGACACGGCTTTTATTCATGCCGAAGCCGCTGTAGCATTTGCATTGGAATAGAAAAGCTCGGTGCGGCCAGTTTGCATGAATTTCATCCTGCCTGCCGATATACCCGGAAGAGAATATTATTGTAACTTGAATGAATATTATTTGCCGTTATGAAAAAAACAGTATTACTGCTAAGTATGGTTGTTTACTTTGTTTCAGCCATCGCACAAACTTCCACTGAGTATAACAACCAGGGGCTGGCAAAATTCAAAGCAAAGGACTATGCCGGCGCCCTGGCCGATTATAATAANGCCGTTGAGCTGGATGCAAAGAACGAAAAAGCCCTGCACAACCGGGGCCTGGTAAAATATGCAATGAAAGATTATGACGGCGCCATTAAAGACCACAGCAGGGCCATTGAACTGAACCCGAATTATTCCAATGCATACAATGACCGCGGACTTGTTTATTACCGGCTTAATAAAACAGCAGAGGCACTGCAGGATTATTCCAAAGCCATTGCAGCCGACCCGGCCTATTTTGCAGCATATAAGAATCGTGCTGTTGCACAGTATGCAGCAAAAAATTATGATGCGGCCATCAAAGATTATGAAAAATGTATTGAGCTGCAACCCGCCAGCGCCGATGGGTATATGGGCCGGGGAAGTATAAAGAATATGCTGAAGGATTATACAGCCGCNATTAAAGATTTCAGCAAAGCCATTGAACTGGANCCTTCTTTGGCCGTTGCATTCCTTAACCGCGGCAATGCTAAGTTTTTACTGAATGAACTGGAAGGGGCGCTGGCCGATTTTAAAAAAGTGACGGTATTGCAGCCGGATAATGCCAACGTATATTTTAACCTGGGAGCTATTTATAGCGCACAAAAGAAAAGCAATGATGCTCTTGCTGCATTTAGAANATACTGTGCCCTGTTGCCCAATGANTGGGCCGNTTATAAGGGCATCGCCGATATTTATTTCCTGCAACTGAATAAATACGACAGCAGCGAATATTATTATAACAAGGCCTGGCAACTGAACAAACAGGAAAAGGATATTATGGAACGTTATGGCTACAGCCTGCTGAACCAGAAGAAATTTACGGAAGCCATTGCCATGTTCCGGAACCAGGTCGCCTTCCTGCCTGGTGATTACTGGGGGTATTATAACCTGGGGGCAGCTTACAGCATGAATAAGCAGCCAAACGAGTCTATCGCCGCTTTAAACACAGCATTGGACAAGCGGATGGTGGAACTTGACTATTGGCAAAGCGATAAGAACCTGAACAACGTGCGTATGCTGGAAGACTTTAAGATCATGGTAAAAAAATATTTCACAAAAGAAACACTGGCAAAATACCCGATGCTGTTTGGCGGATTTTAATTTTGTCAGCATAAAAATCAAAGTTTTTTTTTGAAAAAAAATAATGGCACCGGTTTATTCATACTGATCACATGCCTTCTGTCGTGCAATGGAAAAAACGATCAAGCACCTCAAACTGATCCTGACAGCATCATTTGCTGCGGAGGAAACATACCGCAGCGGCCTGCAGGTTTAATGGACACCGTGAATATTTCCCCCGGACAAGTTTCGCATGCCGGCATGGTATTCATTGCAGGCNGCGAATACCTGATGGGCGCTGCTGATGAGGAAGGCAGAACTGATGAATACCCGCAGCATAAAGTAAAACTGGATGGGTTCTGGATGGACGAAACAGAAGTAACCAATGCTCAGTTCAGCAGGTTTGTACATGCTACGGGCTATATCACTACGGCAGAAAAGGCCCCGGATTGGGAAGAGATGAAAAAGCAATTGCCTCCCGGCACGACAAAACCTGCCGATAGTTTGCTGGTGCCGGCGTCGCTTGTTTTTACTGCACCGGAAAAAAATGTTTTATTGAACGATGCATCGCAATGGTGGGTTTGGAAAAAAGGAGCCGATTGGAAACATCCGCAGGGACCAGCCAGCAGTATTACGGGAAAAGATGATCATCCCGTTGTGCATATTTCCTGGTATGATGCTATGGCCTACTGCAAATGGTCGGGTAAGCGATTGCCTACTGAAGCAGAATGGGAATTTGCTGCAAGGGGCGGAAAGCAAAATGAAAAATACCCCTGGGGAGACGAAGATGTTGAGCTTGGGAAACCGAAAGCAAATACCTGGCAGGGAAATTTCCCCAACCGGAATTTAATGAAAGATCATTTTGAAAGACTGGCACCGGTAAGATCATTTGCACCCAATGGGTATGGCCTGTATGATATGGCAGGCAATGTATGGGAATGGTGCAGCGATTGGTATGATGCTGCGTATTATAAAAGCGTGAAAACAAAACTCAGTGTTGATCCGGCCGGGCCAATACAAACAAATGATCCCACGGAACCCGGCATTCCAAAAAAAGTGGTGAGGGGAGGATCATTCTTATGCAATGCTTCCTATTGCAAAGGCTACCGGGTAAGTTCCCGGATGAAAACTTCGCCGGACACAGGTTTGGAACATACGGGCTTCCGCTGCGTGAGCAGTAAATGATAACTAACTTGGAAAACGAAACCACTTTCCATTCACATCAATGAGTACATCGGCAGCGCTGGGCCATAGGGGCGTGATGGTGTTCTTTTCTTCCCAGTCTTTTAATGCAGCCAATAACTCTTTCAGTTTTGCCGGTTGGTTTTTGGAAAGGTCGTGCATTTCTCCCGGGTCTTCCGCTAAATTAAAGAGATAGGTAATTTTATTCTTTTCATTCACGTATAATTTCCAGTTGCCTTTACGAAATGCTTTTGAATAACCGTTCCGCCAGAAAAATGTTTCATGCGGCAAAGCAGTATCTGTTTTAAGATAGGGGAGCAGGTCAACGCCATCATAGGTTCTGTCTGCGGCCAGTGCTGTACTGCTTGCTGCGGCAATCGTACTGAAAATATCAAGCGATGAAACAGCATGGTCATATACTTTGCCTGCATTTATTGCAGCCGGGTATTTAATAAGAAAAGGAACAGCAAGTCCGCCATCAAAATGCGTACACTTACCACCACGCAACGGGGCATTATCGGTTGCCCTGGTATAGGTAGCGCCGCCATTATCGCTGATGAAAAAAACAAGGCTGTTGTCTGCCAGCCCTTCCTGCTCCAGTTTGTGCATCACGCTGCCAACGGCATCATCCAGCGCTTCGATCATGCCATAGTAAACACGTTTTACCGAATCGGCCACGCCCTGTACCCGGTCGAAATATTTTTTCGGCACCTGGAAAGGATCATGCGGTGCATTAAATGAAAGCGTTAAGAAGAATGGTTTTGCTTTGTTGCGCTCAATAAAATCAATTCCTTTATCAGCCAGGGAAAAAGTAAGGTAGCCGGTATCTTTCACAATGGTTCTTCCTTCTTTAATGGCCGTAGATCCATGCCGCGGAGCCCAGGCCGGTATCTCTGAAAAAGCCCAGGGCAGATGCATGTTGATGTATTGACTGTTATCAACCGGGTCATCCACATAGCGGCTGAGGGCGCCATCAAAATAATAACTGTAATCAAATCCGTGCTGGTCGGGGAATACCGTTGGTGAAGAACTCAGGTTCCATTTGCCTACATAGCCGGTGGCATAGCCTTTTTGTTTCAGCATATCCGCAATGGTAATTTCACTGGTTGGAATATCGGTTGCATACCCGGAGCGGTTCAATAGAAAATCCGGCTTCAATGTTTCAATGCCTTCCGGTTTCTTTTTGCCTGATAAGAAATGACGGGTGATGGTTCGCTTCACCGTTGGGGCAAACTTATCATACAGCATGAACTCGGCGCCAAAACGTTGCTGGTAACGCCCGGTGATGATGCCCATGCGTGACGGTGCACAGATGGGTGATGTTACATAGGCCTGCGTAAACCGGGCTCCTTTGTTCCCTAAGGCATCTATGTTAGGGGTTTTGATATTTTTATTTCCGTAAGAAGCAAGATCGCTGTAACCGAGATCGTCAACAATTATCAGAATGATGTTGGGAGGGTTTTTGGTTTGTGCAGATGCAGCAGTATGACAAGCAAAGAAGAACAGTAAAACCGGTAACAGGTATTTTGGCATAAGCTATCCGTAAATATAAAAAAACCTTCTCAGAATCTGAGAAGGTTTGCCTGGTGCCCAGAACAGGAATCGAACCTGCACATCCTTGCGAACGGCAGACCTGCCTGCCGGCAGGCAGGTTTTGAGTCTGCTGCGCCTGCCAATCCGGCCTTTATTTAAACTGATCTTTTAGTAATTGTTTTAAAAACTCTTTACCTGTACCTGATTTCAAATAAATTTCTTTTTTCCTGGCTTCAGTTCTCGTGGGGAAGTTTTCCTGATATATTAATACGAACTGTCTATAAGGAGCTGTGGTTTTGTTTTGTCCCTTTTGATGTTCATTAAACCGCCGTTCAATATTATTAGTAAGGCCTACATAGATATAATTTCTATCAATGCTTTTTATAGAATAAACAGTAAACATAATACTAAAATAAAAAAAGCCCCGCATTTAGCGAAGCTTTTAAGTGCCCAGAACAGGAATCGAACCTGCACATCCTTGCGAACGGCAGATTTTGAGTCTGCTGCGTCTACCAATTCCGCCATCTGGGCCTGTGAACCGCATGAGGGTTGAAAGGGTTCTAAAGTGAGAAGGGTTAACCTTAAACTTTTAAACGGTATTAAACCTTTCAACCGGTTTTGCCGGGCTGCAATATTACATTATCCGACTGTTCTGTCCAAAATACGTTGCAGGTATTTTTTCTTGTAGTAGTATTCTTTCAACTTCAGCAGGTCGGCCGTACTGGTGGCTGCATCGTTGTAGTTTTCTATGATCGGCTGTATGCTGCTGTAAAGTTCCTGTTCAATGGCTGCTATCTGTGCAGGAGAGCCTTCGGATAATTCCTCATTCAGTTCCATCATCTCCATTAAAAATGCCGGGGGCAACTGGTATTTTTCCTCTTCTTCCAAAAGTCCCTTCAGCTGCAGAACGTATTTGATCGTTTCCTCCCTGTTCTTAAAAACTTTAAGTGCTTTATTCAGCCGAGAAGATATCTCCAGCGCTTCATCCTGTTCATGCTCTGTTGCCTGGGTAAAAAAATCGGGGTGATATTTTTTCTGCAGTTCAAAATATTTTTGGGCAAGCTTTCCCTGGTCAATTTTCAGCGAAACCGGCAATCCAAACAGTTCAAAGTAGTTCATGCTGCAAATGTACAGATTCACTCTCTTTAAAAACTGATTTGTAAAATAGAGACTTCGACAACTGCTATTTTTTACAAAAAAGAATTTAGCCACGAAGCCACAAAGTCGCTAAGGGAAATGCTTCGCATTTTTTCAACTTCGTGTCTTAGAGGCTTTGTGGCGACTGTATTTAGCGCAGTGAAATTGCGGAAACTTCTTTTTAGACTTCTTTTTTAGTACCGAAGGATTCTGAATACGGGCATTATATAAAATCTAAAATGTAAATTGCCATCCAAATTTAATGGTTGATGCTAAAGATTGGTTTAATACGGGAGGGAAAAACGCCCCAGGATAACCGGGTGGCACTCACACCGGCACATTGCAAATGGCTGCAAAAGAATTTTAACGACATCCAGGTGGTAGTGCAGCATTCGCCCAATCGTTGCTATTCAGATATTGAGTACGAACGAGCGGGCGTGGAAGTGAAAGAAGATATGAGTGAATGCAACCTGCTGCTTGGGATCAAAGAAGTACCCGTTGATATGCTGCTGGAAGGAAAAACCTACATGTTCTTTTCGCACACAAAAAAAATGCAGCCATACAACCAACAGTTATTTAAAGCCATACTGGATAAAAAAATAACCCTGGTTGATTATGAGTGCCTGGAACATGATGACGGTACAAGAATAATCGGGTTTGGTTTTTTTGCCGGCATCGTGGGCGCACATAACGGGATGATGGCCTATGGCAACCGCACCGGCGCTTTTAAACTGGCGAGGGTTGGCTCGGTGAACAGTTTTCAAAAACTGGTACATACTTATTTTGGCTTAAAACTTCCCAACATAAAAATTGCTGTAACCGGCACGGGCCGGGTGGCGCATGGCGTGCTGGAGATCATGAACCTGCTGGGCATTCACGAAGTGGAGCCGGATGAATATTTTGAAAGCGAATTCGCTTATCCCGTTTATGTGCATTTGAAAGGGGCCGACCTGTATGTACATAAAGAAACCGGGAAGTATGTGCGGAATGATTTTCATGCAAACCCGCAAAATTATAACTGCCGCTTTGCCGATTATCTTTTGCATACAGATATACTGATGAATGGTATTTACTGGGAGAAGAATATCCCCCGACTGTTTGAGATGGAAGACCTGCAGAGAGAAAATTTCCGCATCAAGACCATTGCCGATATTACCGACGACCGCAACGGCTCCGTGCCCTGCAACCTGGGCGATTCAACGATCGACAAGCCAGTGTACGGGGTGGACAGGAAGAGTTTTGAAATAACGGCTCCTTATTTGCCCGGTTCTGTTGACGTGATGGCAGTGGGGAATTTGCCCAATGAATTGCCGAGAGATGCCAGCCGGTATTTTGGGGAGCAGATGATAAAGTTTGTGCTGGATGATATACGGCTTGGCGGAAGTAAGGTCATTGACAAAGCCACTATGGTAAAGGCAGGCAAGCTGAATGAGCCTTTCCTGTACATGAAAGATTATGCCGGCCTGTAATTACAGGTAGAGGTAGTAATCTTTTAATGCTGAAATAAATTCAGCGCTGTAATTTCCTTCGCTGTCTTTAATACTCATCCCTGATTGTACTGCTTGCTTTTTTTCTTTACTGAAGAATAATATCCCCCGGAAGTAGTCGTGCTTTTCTGTTTGCTTTACCAGAATCTTTTGCGTAAGATGCAATTCCTTTTTGCCGGCTTCTTCAATAAAATGATTTACCCGGCGATAGGGCAGCAGTACTGAAAATGTTCCATCTGCAGCAAGATGATGCTTAACAACCTGCAACAGCTCAGTTAAGCTGAGTGATGTATCATGTTTTGCATTGTTCTTATCCTGGTCAGGTGACATCAGGTCGTCTTCAAAAAAAGGCGGATTGGAGAAGATGCGATCGTATTTCCTGTCCGGCCTGAATAGAAGAATATCTGAATTGTAAATATGCAGCCGCTCTTTCCAGGGAGAGGCGGAAAAATTTTCTCCTGCCTGTATAGCTGCCTCCCTGTCAATTTCAACTGCATCAATGATTGCATCAGGATCTTTCTGCGCAACCATCAGCGATAACAGGCCTGTTCCGGTTCCTATGTCTAAACAGTTTGAAGTTTGTCCTTCGGCAGCGCCCAGGATGAGTTTTTGGTTTGCGGTTAAGGCTCCGAACAGGCATGCATCAGTACACACTTTCATGGCACAGTTATCCTGGAAGACAGTGAATTGTTTGAATCGGAAATAGTTGTTGCTCACAGATTACACAGATTTACACAGAAAATACAGGCTGCAAGTTAAACCAGTAGCAGCAAGCCGCAAGCCTCAAGGGGGCAAACTCTATGGTTAAGAAGAATATTATAACATTTGAGAAAGGGCCAGGAGTTAACATGCTTGTCCCTTGCAGCTATTCCCCGTGTCTTTTACTCACCATTCAGCCCTCGCAGATGGGCTTACGCTGAGTTCGGTAAGATCCTTTTCTAAAAATTTGTAATACCCGGTAATGGCGATCATGGCAGCATTATCGGTACAATATTCAAATGCCGGGATGAAGGTTTTCCAGCCTTCCTTTTCTCCCAGGGCGGTAAACCCTTTCCGCAACCCGCTGTTTGCACTAACGCCGCCCGCCAGGCAGATATCTTTGATGCCGGTTTCCGCAACTGCTTTCTTTAGTTTGTTCAATAAGATACTTACGATCCGTTCCTGCACCGAAGCACAGATATCATTTAAATTCTCAGCGATGAATTTTTTCCTTGTTTCCTCGTCGGCTGCAAATTCCTCTTTGAATAAATTACTGGTGCCTGCGTTTTTTAAGAAATAAAGAATGGATGTTTTTAACCCGGAAAAACTGAAATTGAACCCGGGTATCTGCGGTTCGGGAAATTTAAACCGTTTGGGGTCGCCATCCTTTGCATATTTATCAATGAGTGGCCCGCCGGGGTAGGGAAGCCCCAGCATCTTTGCCGTCTTGTCAAAAGCTTCCCCCGCAGCATCATCAATGGTCTCACCAATAACTTTTAATTGGGTAGGTGAATCGCAACGAACGATCTGTGTATGTCCGCCGCTTACCGTTAAACATAAAAAAGGAAACGAAGGCTTTTCTGCCGTGATCAAATTAGCCAGTACATGCGCCTGCATGTGGTGTACCGCAATGAGCGGTTTGTTCAATGCAAGGGAAAGTGATTTTGCAAACTGTGTTCCTACCAATAATGAACCTATTAGTCCCGGTGCCTGTGTGAATGCAATGGCATCAACCGTTTGTAGTTTACAGTTTGCAGTTTGCAGGGCGGCATCTACTACCGGCACAATATTCTGCATATGGGCACGACTGGCAAGTTCGGGTACCACGCCGCCAAATTGTTCATGAACGGTTTGGTTGGCGATCTTGTTAGACAGGATCTTTCCATCAACGCATACAGAAGCGGATGTTTCATCGCAGGAAGATTCTATGGCGAGGATCGTTATACTCATGAAGGCCTCAAAGATACCGCAAACTGCTAATGTCTGCAATATCTCCGGCCATGCAGACTGAAAAGGCTCCATTTGCCAGGGTATATTTTATGGCAACCGTTCTGCCATCAATCAGTGTAACTCCGGCAGGCAGGGAATGTATCTCGAGTTTAGCACCATTCGTTAAAACGATCATCATTTTGCAGCCATCAAGCTTGCCTGTAAAATCCTTTATAATACCTGTTACTTCAGATTCTTTGTCTCTGCAATTCTTTTTACATGAATAAAGAGAGGGAACAAAAATCAGAAGTAGTATTATCCTTTTCATAATGGATGCTTTATGTATCAGACAAGGTGAAAATAAAATATGCTGCCCGGGCTGTTGATATTATTTACTTCTTATTGCCGCCACGGGATCCATACGGGCAGCTTTTGAAGCAGGTATGATGCCGGCCAGCACACCTGCAATCACGCAAATGATAATGGTGGTGATGAGCATGGGTATGGAAATATAAACAGGGAATTTCAATGGCCCTGAAAGAATGAGTGTGAGAATGTACACAAAGAATAAGCCGATGGCGCCACCCATGATGCAGAGCAGGGCTGCTTCCATCAGAAATTCAAAAAGGATGGAGCTTTTTTTGGCACCGATGGCTTTCTTCAGCCCGATGATGCCTGTTCTTTCCCGTACCGTAACAAACATGATATTGGTAATACCAAATATGCCCACCACCAGGCTGATGCCCCCGATGATGGCGCCAACAATATTAACGGTGGAGAAGAAGCCGGTGATGGCCTTACTGAAAGCTTCCACACTGTTCAATGAAAAATCATCTTCCTGGGTTGGGCTGAGCCTCCTTATCTGCCGCATGATGCCTTTTAACTCGTCGCTTAATGCATCCGTTGTAACACCTTCTTTACCCTTTGCAATAAGAATGGGGTTGGAAAATTTCTCATCAAACAACTGCTTGCAGAATTTATAGGGCAGCATGATGCAATTGTCGTAATTCCAGCCGATGAAATTGGTGCCTTCTTTTTTTATAACACCAATGATGGTTACTTTTTTGCCCTTTACATCAATTTGTTTGCCCAGGGCCCTTTCCGTTGTTCCAAATAAGGTTTCGGCATTGGTAAAACCGATAACACAAACATTGGTGCCCGTTGTGAATTCGCTGGCTGAGAAAAAACGCCCCTGGTCAAAACTCAATGGCTGTATGATCATTTGTGCTTCCACAACCCCGTATACACTTACGTTCTGCAACAGGTCATCTTTATGCGAAATGCTGGTACCCGTCTGCATCAGGAAAGAAACATCCTCCAGCAGAACAGCCCGCTGCCTGATCATATCGGCTTCTTCAAATTTGGGGGTTGGCCTGGACCTGTATTTCCAAAAGGGCTTGTCGGGCCCGCCGCTGTAATCCCATTTATCAATGTAGATGGTATTGCTGCCAAGACTCTTTACTTCATTCTGTATGTTTCTTTCCAGGCTGTTAACCGTGGCCAGTACGCCAATGATGCAGAAGATACCAAACGCAACACCTGTAAGGCTAAGGGCCGTACGCAGTTTGTTAACCCTCAGTTCCTGGAAAGTTAACCGCAACGAATTGCCGATGATGTTAAGCGATTTGCGCATCTNCCCAAAATTACGGGATGTCCGTTGATTTATNCCGTATAATGTATGAATGGTGCTGCCCCTGTAACCGAAAGGGGAACTTTGGTTATTGCTAGATATTGGATCAATAAGAGCATTTGCCACAATGGCGTAGAATTTATCTTCCAAACCTTACCTTTGCGGCTCTAAAAAATAGTAGAGTAATAGCATAACATAATAATTCCTCCGCCAGTTGGCGGAGATAGGGGCATGAAGTACATCAACGAAATAAACAAACGTAAAACCTTTGCCATCATCTCTCACCCGGATGCCGGTAAAACAACCCTCACAGAGAAATTCCTTCTTTTTGGCGGAGCCATACAAACGGCCGGGGCTGTTAAAAGCAATAAGATCAAGAAACACGCTACCAGTGACTTCATGGAGATAGAACGTCAGCGTGGTATCAGCGTGGCTACCAGCGTGATGACATTTGAATACAAGGATCATCTCATTAACCTGCTGGATACCCCGGGGCACAAGGATTTTGCAGAAGATACCTACCGCACCTTAACAGCCGTTGACAGCGTGGTGCTGGTCATTGACAGTGTGAACGGGGTGGAAGCCCAGACAAGAAGGCTGATGGAAGTTATTGCCATGCGTAAAACACCGGTGATCGTTTTCATCAATAAAATGGACCGGGATGGGAAGAACCGTTTCGACCTGCTGGAAGAGATTGAAAAGGAACTGAAGATACAGTTGCACCCGATGACCATACCCATCAACAGCGGCAAGGATTTTAAAGGTGTGTACGACCTGCATAAAAAGAGCCTGGTATTATTTACAGCCGGTACCAAGGCTAATGATGAAGACGTGGTGGAGATCAAAGACCTGAACGACCCCATTTTGAATGCAAAGATCGGGGAGAAGGATGCCAACACCTTACGGGAAGATGTGGAGCTGATAGATGGCGTTTACGGCGAACTGGATGAGGCCGATTACCTGAGCGGGAAAACAGCGCCGGTATTTTTTGGAAGTGCTGTGAATAATTTTGGGGTAAAGGAAATGCTGGACACCTTCATTCGAATTGCGCCTACACCCAGGCCGAGGCATACCACCACCCGTGACATTAAACCTGAGGAAGACAAGTTCAGCGGGTTCATTTTTAAGATACATGCCAACCTTGATCCCAAGCACCGTGACCGGATCGCTTTTTTACGGGTGTGCAGCGGNAAGTTTGAACGCAACAAGTACTATCACCATGTCAGGAATGATAAAGATCTTCGGTTCAGTAATCCGTATAGTTTCCTGGCCCGNCAGAAGGATGTNATNGANGAAGCTTACCCCGGCGATGTGGTGGGTTTATTTGATACCGGAAACTTCAAAATAGGCGATACCATGACCGAGGGAGAAGATTTTTACTTTACCGGAATACCCAGTTTNTCTCCGGAAATATTTAAAGAGGTAGTGAATAAAGANCCNATGAAAACCAAGCAGTTGGAGAAAGGACTTTTGCAGCTTACTGATGAAGGAGTGGCGCAATTGTTCACCCAATTTGGGGGAAACAAGAAGATCATTGGCTGCGTGGGAGAATTGCAGTTTGAAGTGATACAATACCGCCTCTTGCAAGAGTATGGCGCTTCGGTTCAGATGAATAACCTGCCATTTTTTAAGGCCTGCTGGCTTACCAGTAAAGATCCGAAGAAACTGAATGACTTTATCAAATATAAACAAGCCAATATTGCAGAGGATAAAGACGGCCATTTGGTTTACCTGGCACAAAGTGAGTGGTTCCTGAATACCGAGATACAGAACAACCCGGATATTGAATTTCATTTTACAAGTGAGATACACAAATAGGTTAGCAAGGTTTAAATCGTTTAAAGGTTGAAAATGTTGGTCATCATTCTCTCAATTTAAACCGTACAGAGCCATTTGTACTTTTGGTACTGTTCACATTCAGTTCGTAACGCTTGTTCCCATCATTGATGATCATCAGTGCCGTATTGGGTGGGATGCTGCCCAGGTTCTCGGCATACATCACCAGTTCATTCCGGCTGTTGCCCGGGTTTATTTTAATGGTATAGGTGAGGGGCTTATCGGTAAGTAACTGGTGTGTGGTAAGTATTTTGTCGTTGTAGATGAGGGTAATGCTGTCGCCATCAATTTCCCCATTGTCGTAAAGGGTAACTGTAATGGAATCATGCTCCACGGTTATCTCCCGCTGAATGTCGTTATTCCTTTTTTCAAGTTTTACTTCTTCTTTCGGGGGCTCCGGTTTTTTTATTTCTGGTTGTTCCTTGCACAGTGCGGTTATTTCTTCTATGCCCAACGCACGGTTATAGATGCGTACATCATCCACATCGCCATTTAACCAGAAGGGNAAAAGGTCATCGTCTGANTTNCCGATGAACAGGTCTTCATTATTTGTAAAGGTTTCCGGGAATACAACCGAATATTTCAATTCGCAGTCCACATAAAGTTTCGCCGTTTTTCCGTCATTGGTATAGATCACAGAATACCATTGGCCTTTTTTAATAAAATTATTATACGGGGTGAGTATGGTGCCGGTACCACGGAAATTCTGGTGCAGGGTATCGCAGGTTGCCCCGCTGCAACCACTTCCGTTGGTAAACAAAGCATCATCAAAGCGAAGGGCATAGTTGCCCGGGTTGTAATTGCCACCGCCTTTGCTGATCACCTGGCTGGCGTGACAGATGTCGTAATAAAAACCCGTTGGCCTTACCCAAACCGAAAGCGTTATCTGGTTATTGAAATTAAGAGACGGGTTGTTCCTGATACGTATGTATTGGTAACTGCCGTCAAAATGGTAAGCGCTGTTTGGATTGCCAAAGCGGTCGCTGGTTATGGTTGCATTATTAAATACGGGATTGTTGTTGTTTCCGCTGGCATCGTTGGCATTGCCGTTGAAGGGATAATAGGCCTGTAATCCCTGTTTCAGGTTAACCTGTGCACAGCAGACCTCGGATATGATCAACAGGCAGCATAAATATCTTTTCATATGATCGAATAACTGAAGGAATAATTATCATAAAAATAAGCAAGTTTGGCCTGTGGTTTCTCTTTAATAANGCCAATGCCTATCTCATTAATAAAAAACTTCCTTTCTGCTCTTCGGTACCGCAGTTTGTTTCTGCCTTGATATAATAAACATAAGAGCCCTGGTCGGCGATCTTGCCTTTATACTTTCCGTCCCAGCACCGGGAAGGATCTGAAGTGCCAAATACCTGCTCGCCATAGCGGTTAAAAATGCGGAACTCCAGTTTCTTTATGTACATCCAGTTCTTCAATCCATAGCAGTCATTTAATCCATCGCCGTTTGGTGTAAAGGCATTAGGCATATAACGGGCGAGGCTTGCTGCAAAGTTTGAGAAGACGGTTACAGAATCTGTATTGGAGCAACCCGAAGTGTTTGAAACAAANACTATGTATTTCTGCGTACCGCCCGGTGTTGCAACCGGGTTGGGTATGTTNGGATTACTTAAGCCGGTTGACGGCGTCCACAAATAGGTATCNCCGCCGGATGCAAACAAGGTGGCCGACCGGTTTGCACAATCAATATCATTTGATTTTCCCACTGTGATCGCAAGGCCGGTTCCGACAAGCACCTGTACATTGAACGTGCTGTCGTAGTTGCAGGCAGCATCCGATATCTTAACTGCATAAACCGTGCTGGCTGGTGGATTTGCAATGGGGTTAATGATGGTTGTACTGGAAAGGTAGGTTGCTGGGCTCCATAAATAAGAGACCGTATTGCCATTGTATCCGTCCAGTTGAACAGAGCTTTGTCCGCACATGCTCTTGTTGGGTGGAGCAAGCAATCCACCCCGTACGTTCACAGTAACATTCACGGTATCTTTTGCCTTGCATCCGTTTGCTGCTGTTCCGGTAACAATGTATGCCTGGCTTTGATTGCCGGAATAGACCGGGTTGGCAATAGCAGGATTACTCAAAAATATGGTGGGTGTCCATGAGTAGGTTTGGGCACCGGTTGTAGTAAGGGTTATGGGGTTGGTGCTGCAGATAAGTGTGTCATCAATCGATTTTACGGTGGGCAATGCATTCACATAGATCGTAACCGAATCAATGGAAGGGCATGCACTTGGAGCATTTACAGTCAGGTAAAACGTAGTAGTGGCATTGATCGTTGCAACCGGGTTTTGAATGTTTGGATTATTAAGATAGATCGCCGGTGTCCAGGAATAACTTGTGCCGTTGCCGGTTCCCTGCAGTGTATAAGTTACTGTTGTATTAGAGCAGAAGGTTGTGTCGGGGCCTGCATTGGCAAGGGTACCGATCTCGGGGGTAATTGTGCAATTTGGATTTGTTGCATTTATAGAAGCTCCGCCACCCAGTGTTGCGTTCCATGCTGCGTTGCCCTGCTTATTTAGCAGATCGTTAAATGTATAATATGCAAGCAATCCCGTTTGTGTTGTGGGGTTTGGCAAAGAAATATTCATATAATTCTGTATCTCTGCCTGCGTTCTTGCAACATTCCATATACGAACCTCATTGATATAGCCTACAAAATTCTCATCTAGGTTATGTCCTGATAACCAGGCGATGACTGTATTCAGGTCATTTTGAATAAGGTTGCCGGTTGCTGCCACCTGGCTCATCAATATTCCATTTCGATAAAATTTCAATACAGCACCATCATATACCATTGCGTAATGATAGGTCTTATTCAGTTGTATCGGGCATACATCCGGTGTGAAGAAAAATCCATTCGTAGTTGAGATCAACGCTCTAGTAGGCCTTAGGATATAATTTGCATTAGCTGGTCCTGAATGTTTAGAAACCAGATCCCCGTCGGTAGAAACCCCATTTGCTAAAAAAGAAGTGCGATTCGCTGTGGCTTCGATCGTTAATGTGTTGCCGGGTATGTCAAGATCGCCAACCGTTACATAGGCAGGTTGCGAAGGTGTGGAAAGCCAGTTGCTGCAGGGAGCGAAAGCACATGAATCTGCAGTAAACGTACAGTTGGGATTTGTGTTATTTATTGTGGCTCCGTTGTTCAAAGTCCCATTATAGGTGGCATTCCCTTGTTTATTTAATAAGTTATCGAATGTATAATATCCCTGTAGGCCTGGTTGTGTTGTTGGATTTGGGAGGGAGGTATTCATGTAGGTTTGCAATTGTGCCTGTGTTCTTGCAACATTCCATATCCTTACTTCATTTATATATCCCAGGAAATTTGTACCAACCGGGTTATTAACGGCATAGTCTCCGATCGTGGTTTGCCAGTTATTTAATACCAGGTTTCCGGTACAGGCTACCTGGCTCATCAAAAATCCATTTCTGTAAAACTTAAGGCTGGTTCCGTCATAAACCATTGCCACGTGATAGGTTTTATTTAATACCAGGTTATCGCAGGGTATAGGAGTCAAATGCTGGCCTGTTGTAGTGGTAACACCTGCCAGGTCCATACGCAACACATAGTTAATATCCGTCGTATTTGCGTGTTTTGAAACAATATCTTGCTGCTTATCCGGCCTTGTAAGGGGAAAAGAGCTGCAATTAAAATTAGCTTCAACGGTTACCTGATTGCCGCTTATATCAAGGTCACCTACCGTTACACTTTGGCCAACGGCCTGTGTACGAAGCCAATTGGTGCAGGTAAGCCCTGTAGTGCAACTGCCAAGTACATTTACTTCGTCCATGGTAAGCGCCCTGTCATAAATTCTTATTTCATCAAGATCACCATTGAGCCAATAAGGAAATTGAACACTGTTTAGGTGACCTATAAAAAGATCGTGTGTATTTGTGAAACTGTTTGCATTGGTTGTACTTCCACGCAAAATACAGTTCACATAAATATTAGAAGTAGTTCCGTCAAAAGTTATGACTACATTATACCATTGGTTTAACTGAACAATAGGAGTTGTTGCAATACTGGTAAATCCGTCAAAGAATTTTTCCTGTGTTGTTGTTGGATTGGGGCCGCATCCATTTTGCAGATCTGAAAAACGTGAAGAATACCTCCCTGGAACATTATCGCCATCACCTTTTGTTACCATCATATTGTTATAACATTGCCCGGTGTACCATCCTGTTGGTTTAACCCATAATGAGATCGAGAGCGTATTGTTCATATTCAATGAAGCACTATTGGGGATACGCATATAAGTATCTGTACCGTTAAAATGATACGCACTGTTGGGGTTTCCAAACCGGTCGTTTGTTAATACAGCATTATTAAACACCGGATTATTATTATTGCCGCTTGCATCATTGGCATTACCGGAAAAGGGGTAATAGGCCCTGAGGCCGAGATTTAGATTTACCTGGCAAAAAGCAGCATTTGAAACTACTAAAAGCAGTGCAAATATTTTTTTCATAAACGGAGATACAGAATGATACTGTATAAAAATACATAAGCTTTTTTAAATACCCGTATAATTAAAAGGTGTAATTGCTTTCAATTCTTTCTTTACTGATACTGAAACCTTTAAGGAAGAAATAAACCGGTGAATGGCATTTTTATCTATGGCATGATTGCCCCTTGTCAATTCTTTCAGCGCCTCATAGGGCTGCGGATAATTCTCCCTCCGTAAAATGGTTTGTATCGCTTCTGCCACCACCGCCCAGTTATTATTAAGGTCGGCTTTTAATTTTTGTTCATTCAATACAAGTTTGCCAATGCCTTTTTCTGTTGACCTGATGGCGAGTAATGTATGTGCCATTGGTACGCCGATATTTCTTAATACCGTTGAATCCGTCAGGTCTCTTTGTAATCTTGAAACGGGCAACTTGGCAGCAAGGTGCTCGAGGATGGCATTTGCCAAACCAAGATTGCCTTCTGCATTTTCAAAATCGATCGGGTTCACTTTATGCGGCATAGCGCTGCTGCCTACTTCGCCTTTCTTTGTTTTTTGTTTGAAGTAATCCATGCTGATATAGGTCCATATATCCCGGCAGAAATCGATGATGATATTGTTGATGCGTTTGATGGCATCAAAATGTGCAGCCAGGGTATCGTAGTGTTCTATTTGTGTGGTGTACTGCTGCCGCTGCAACCCTAACTTTTCTTCGGTGAATTCGTTGGCGAATTTTACCCAGTTGTATTTTGGAAAAGCCACATGATGTGCATTGAAGTTCCCGGTGGCGCCGCCAAATTTTACCGTAAAAGGAATGTAACTGAAGAGCTGTATCTGGTTTTCCAGCCTTTCTACATACACCATCATTTCTTTTCCCAATCTTGTCGGACTTGCCGGCTGACCATGTGTACGGGCCAGCATGGGAATATCTTTCCAGGCAAGGGCCATTTTGCCAATGGCGTGCTGCAGGTTTATAACCGCAGGCAGGTATTCCAGTTCGATGCTGTTCTTCCAAAGCAGGGGTATGGCGGTGTTATTGATATCCTGTGAGGTCAGACCAAAGTGCACCCATTCCTTTAAATGAGCGGCATTGCATTTATCCAATGCATGCTTGATAAAATATTCCACGGCCTTTACATCGTGGTTGGTGATGGTTTCTGTTTTTTTGATCTCTTCCGCATCACTTAATGAAAATTCATCGGCAAGTTTTTGTAAATGCTGTTTCGTTTTTGCATCCGGTTTAAAAAATTTCTTTTCTGCCAGGAATAAAAAATATTCCACTTCCACAATTACCCGGTATTTCATCAAAGCATATTCACTGTAATATTCATCCAGGTGCTGTACCTGTTTGCGGTAACGTCCGTCAATGGGAGATATGGCAGTAAGTTGGTTTAAATCCATGATGTTGCTGTACATTTGCGGCAAAAATACGTTAATTGACACATAAGATAAGGGTAGGCGCTGTTAGTTATTTAAATACCAAACCGCTGATATATGGTTTTGAACAGGGCAAAATGAATGATGAGATCGACCTGCTGATCGATTACCCGGCCAATATCGCTTCGCAACTGATCAATGATAAAATAGATGTAGGACTGGTTCCGGTGGCCGTACTTCCTTTCTTAAAAGAGCATCACGTTGTTTCAGATTATGGCATTGCCTGCGATGGAGAAGTGGCAAGTGTTTGCCTGTTCAGCAATGTTCCCCTGCAGGAAATAAAGACCGTTTTACTCGATTACCAGAGCCGCACTTCCGTAGCGCTTTTAAAGATNCTGCTGAAGGAGCATTGGAAAATTTCACCCGAACTGGTTGCCGGGGAAAGTAATTATGAAAATGATATTTCCGGAACNACGGCCGGGCTGGTCATTGGCGACCGGGCACTGGCGCAACGCCTGAAATCGAAATATATTTACGACCTGGGCACGGCCTGGAAAGAAATGACCGGTTTGCCCTTTGTTTTTGCAGCCTGGATAAGCAACAAGAAACTGCCCCAGTCTTTCATCAATAGTTTTAATGAAGCAAATGCTTTCGGTCTTGATCATCTTGATGAAGTGATAAGCCAGCATCCAAACGCAGTCTTTGACCTGGAATCCTATTATACCGGGTTTATAAAATTCAGGTTAACGGAAGATATGCTTGCTGCAGCGAAACTTTTCATAAGCAAGATCAGCCGGTAATGAATGCCCGGTTATTTTGAGACCTGTATCCTGAACCCGTCCTTCAATCCCTGTATCAGTTTCTTTCTTTGTGCCGCATTAAAGCGGAGGTAGTAGAATATCCGGGTGAAGAAGGTATAGCCTATTGCAAAATATTTTACAATGCCCTTCAGGTTCTTCCTGGTAAAATAGATCTTGTTCCGGTTGGAATAGTAAATGTAGAAAGTTGAATCGCCGCCACCGGTAGAAGAGGAAACCTTGTGCAATACGGTAAGCGAAGGTTCGTAATACATTTTATATCCCGCCTTCAATGCCCGGAAGACAAAATCGGTATCATCGTAGTAGGCAAAATATTTTTCATCCATTAATCCAACCGTTTTAAAAACACTGCTTTCAACAAACATGAAACAGGTGGGAGCGTAGGTTATCTGTTTTGCCACATTATATTCAGGGGCATCGTCCTTNCCNTCTCCGTAATGAATGCCCAGGGCCCGCCATTTATTCATCACACCCCCGGCCATCCAGAGTTTGCGGCTGTCGTAATAAAATATCTTGGGTATGATGATCTTTTCTTCTTTTGTATCACAGAGCGAAACCATGTTGCTGAAAACAATATCCTGTTCCAGCTCAATATCGTTGTTGAGTAACAATATGTAATTACAACCATCTGCCAGTGCGTTCCGGATGCCGGTATTATTTCCCTCAGCCACACCTACATTGCCAGGGCTTTTTATATGCCTGTATTCCGTAACCGGGTTCTCGGCCAGGCATTTCTGAATAATGCTATCTGAAACAGGGTTGGAAGAATTATCAACCAGGTAAAGGATATGATCTTTATGTGTTTGTTTTGATACGCTTGCAAAAAAGCCCGGCAATACCTCATCGCTTTTGAACAATACCGTAACCAGGCCAATCTTTCCCATAGCGTTTATTTCAGTAAACCTTTTGATCGCATTTCATTGATGGAGTCTTCGTACCTGCTTTGCTGAACCTGCTGGCTGTTTACCCAGGCGGTAAATTTTTTCAGGCCCGTTTCAAAATCATATTCCGGTCTGAAAGAAAGCAATTTTTCAATTTTGGCCGTATCTGCATAGTTATGGCGGATATCTCCCAGCCGGTAATTGCCCGAGATTGTTACAGGAATATCGGCGCCATAATATTTCACCAACAGGTTTGCTACTTCTGAAACGGGGATCGCTTTGCCGGTTCCCACATTAAATATTTCACCGTTCGCTTCTTCCTTTTCAATACCGAGCGTTGTTGCTTTTACCACATCATCGATGTAAACAAAATCGCGGCTCTCTTTTCCATCTTCGAAAATATTGATGGGCTTGTTGTTCTTTATCAGTGTAGAGAAAATAGAAAGAATACCCGTGTACGGATTGCTCAACGATTGCCCCGGCCCATACACATTCTGGTAGCGGAAAGCAACGGGNGCAATGCCAATCGAGGGGCATACNGTCATCACCATCTGCTCCTGNTTTTGCTTGGTAATGCCATAAACCGAAGAAGGNTGAATTTTTGACTCTTCNTCCGTGGCAACCAATTGCAAAGATTCTTTCATACCTGGATAGGTCACTTCAAAATTTCCGGCATCCATATCTCTTGCAGTACGATGGTTGGGATAAACAGCGCCCAGTTCTTTCGATAAGTATTTTCCTTCGCCATAAATAGCCCTGGAGGAAGCAATCACCACTTTCTTCACACCGGTCTTACTGTTAGCAAGAATATCCAGCATAATGGCAGTGCCTCCAATATTTACATCGGTGTATTTCTTTATCTGGTACATCGATTGGCCTGTGCCGGTTTCGGCAGCCAGGTGAACGATCACTTCATTATCACCGATCGCTTTATTCCAGTCATCGGCCGAAGTNACAGTGCCTTTAATGAATTTTACTTTATCCCGGATCGATATAAAAAGNGGAGAGCTGTTATCCGGGTCGGCGCCATGTATCTGTTCAGACAGATTATCAAGCACGGTTACTTTGTGCCCCTTCTGCAGAAGATGCAAAGCAAGATTAGAACCAATGAATCCTGCACCACCCGTTATTAATATTTTTAGTCTGGTCATTTGCTTAAATAAAATTTCCTTCCTTATCGGTTTTCTGCCATTGTTTTGTATCGGAATTATAGCGTTTGATGATGACAGCCGGAGAGCCAATGGCCACGCAATGGTCGGGGATGCTTTTTGTCAGCACAGAGTTTGCCCCGATCACGCTGTTCTTTCCAACACTGGCGCCGATGATGCAGACATTTTCTCCCAGCCAGGCGCCATCTCCGATCATTACTGCTTCCGTTTGTTTTATGGGTTGATCAATAACCGGCGTGTTGATATTTTCATAACTGTGCAGGTTATCGCTGATGTAAACCTTATCGGCCATCAATACTTTTTTCCCGATCTCGATTTTGGACGTAGCATAAATGTGGCAGAACCGGCCGATGTAGCAACCATCACCAATACTCAGCCGGGCATTGGTATCCCCGGTTAGGGGAGCACAGGCCAGCCAGCCACCGTTATTAATATAAACTTTTGAGCCGATGAATATCCGGGAGTGCCCGTTAACCTGGGCATTGATGAGCCGGGAAGATGCCCCGATCTTGCCAAGCAAAATTTTATAAACTGGGTATTGGAATAGTTTATACGCAAGTAAGTTTAGCTTCCCGAACATCGGTGAATACAATTGATTTGGAGCAAAGTAACCAAATTTACTTTAAAGAACGGCATCCCCGGGGAATAAACAATGGTATGAAAAAACCCTTGCTAGCAGCGTCGGCAAGGGTAAATATATTGTTCAGTATATACTTTATTAGTTGGGGACTCTCGTGCCGGAAGCAAGATAGCTTATACCGCCTGCGGAAGAGTATTGGGTATATTTGAGAGATGTTGGTGAAACATTAATGTATTCCCAGTTTATGG
>JGI24770J26754_10000641_pt1 | contig 24995 bp, 20 predicted proteins | sample LakOneMetagenome_FD_26754 | JGI IMG/M metagenome (IMG submission 26754) | reverse complement strand
AAGATCGTTTCGTTGCGGGCAACGGGCGCAATGAGCCGCGTTGATGGTGCCAGCGCCGAGCCTGACCCGGTCAAACTCTTCCGGCTATACGACGACGCTCATGGCTTTCTTGGGTTGGGCGCGCTGACTGACGATGGCTTGTTGCGAGCAGAGCGACTGCTTTCGACGCACGGTGACTGACGTTTTTGCAGTCGAAACTGCTTGTCGACCGTCGAGTGGCTTTTTCCTAAAACACCCGTTGGATAGGGGCTGGCGGCGAAATTAATCAAAAGTCGACTTCTCGCATTATACGGGCCGAACCCCAATGCAATATAGGATTTGTCAAAAAGTTGTTAGCCTGTAACCGTCGGCCACCAGCGCTCCACGATCAACTCCAGTCGCTGCGTTCCCTGATATTCCGAGAGTGATACGCGAAACGCAGCGCGCAGCGGTTGCGGCGGCGGCTCGGTGCAGCCGAAGCGGATGGCGTCAAAGATGCGTCCCTCGCGTTTGAGGCGCAGCTTGGTGTGTTTAAAGGCCACGACGCGTGAATCCATGACCGTGAACTCGTCGTCGAACAGTGGCGGCGGAAACGCCTGACCCCACACGTGGCGATGCAGCGCTTCGGCCGTTTCAAAGTCCATTTCGTCCAGTGCGAACGAGCCGTCGCTTTCTACCCGTTGTTCAAGCTGGTCCGGCGTCAGCCAGTCGTTGGCCACCTGCTCAAAAGCCGCCGCGAACGCCGAGAAATTTTCACTGGCAATGGTGAGGCCGGCCGCCATCGCGTGCCCCCCGAACTTGCGCATCAGCGTTGGCGCGCGCTTGGACACGAGATCCAGCGCGTCACGTAGATGAAAGCCCGGAATCGAACGGCCCGAGCCTTTGAGTTCACCCTCGTCGCCGGGCGCGAACACGATCGTCGGCCGGTGATGCGCCTCGCGCAAACGTCCCGCCACAATGCCAACGACCCCCTGATGCCAGGTCGGATCGGTCACCACGATGCTCTTTTGTGCGGCGGTGACCGTTGCCGTAATGAGCTGGTCGGCTTCCTCGCGCATGCCGGATTCGATGCCCTTGCGCTCACGATTGAGTCGATCCAGCGCCNCCGCGATCTCTGCCGCCCGCGCCGGGTCNTCGGTCGTCAGGCATTCGATGCCCAGTGATATATCGTCGAGTCGCCCGGCCGCATTCACGCGTGGTCCCAGCATGAAGCCCAGGTCATACGCGGTAGCCTTGCGAATGTCGCGCTTGGCGACATCAAACAGTGCCGCCACCCCCGCGTTCGCCTGACCGTCGCGCATGCGGCGCAAGCCCGCTTCCACGAGACGACGGTTAACAGCATCAAGCGGCACGACATCAGCCACGGTCCCCAATGACACGAGGTCGAGCAATGCGTTGAGATCGGGTTGTGAGTCGGCGGTGAAAACGCCAAGCTCGCGGAGCTTCGCGCGAAGCGACAGCAGCACGTAAAACATCACGCCAACGCCGGCAATGGCCTTGCTCGGAAAAGTGCAGCCCGGCTGGTTTGGATTCACGATCGTCGGTGTTTCCGGGAGCGTGTCGCCCGGCAAATGGTGATCCGTCACGACCACATCAATACCAAGCGCGCGCGCTGCGGCGACGCCCTCTACGCTGGCGATTCCGTTATCGACCGTGACGATCACGTGCGGCGATTCACGCGCTGCGAGTGCTACGATTTCCGGCGTCAGGCCGTAGCCAAATTCGAACCGGTTGGGCACGATGTAGCCGACTTCTGCACCCATCAGACGCAAACCGCGGAGCGCTACCGCACAGGCGGTTGCACCATCAGCGTCGTAGTCTGCGACGATCAGGATTCGTTCGCGTTGCCTGATCGCGCGAATCAGTCGGTCACAGACGGCGTCGATACCCTTGAGCGTCGCTGGTGATGGCAACTGCGAGAGTTTCCACTCGATATCACTGCCCTGCGTGATGCCCCGCGCCGCATAGAGCCTTGAAAAAAGTGGCGAAAAACCATCGCCCTGCAGCCGCGTCGCCGCCGCACTGTCGAATTCCCGTCGATGCAGAACCGGCGAATTCATTTGGCTTGCAGGGCAAACAGGACATCGCCGAGCCTGGGTTTACCGCGAAATTTCGACATGACACGCGTGAGCAGTGTCGGTGCGTTCGGGGTAAGCCGAAATCGCGGGCGATGATCGCCAAGAATAATCGTGTCGGCGACGAGCAACGCTGGCGCGATGTCAATCCACGCGCGCTGCCACGCCGGCACGTCGCCCCTGCGAATTGCTGCCAACCACCGAGTGTCCGGCACATTTGTCGTCCCAGTTGAGTTGCCTGCACCTGGCGCCGAGAACCCCCACAGCCAAACCACGTTGATTGGCGGCAAGCCATGATCCTCGCGCCTGATGTTTACACGATGCGTGTAGAGCAACATCTGCAGCTCGTTCATCCAGCGCTCAACGGTTCGCGCGTCCGCGCCGTGCGGCAGGGAGGGGCGAAGCGATTCGCCGATCATCCATTCAGGCCGCTCCGTCCGCACATCGACCCCGCGATCAGACAATACCAGCCACTGCGTGGTTTCGACGAACTGAAAGCGTACTCCTTCTGTAAGCAGATGAGTGTCGGCGGCATCGCACAGTTCGCGGGAGTCATCCTCGCTCAGCGCGCATTCGGCCGGATCAAGCGGCGTTAGGTCTGTCAGCCCCAGCGTGGCGTGCATCGGGGAGGCAACAGCGACACTGCCTGTGGCGGCGACTGCGTGGAATTCAGGCAGTTGCATGCGCCTTGCGAGATTGTCTCCCGCCGGCAAGTCGGCGGCGCACCCCAGTGCTTCGCGTTCCGCATCTGTCCACGTGCCGTCAAACGGTTCAACGGTAGCTTCCTGCAGTCGCGCCGCCACCTCGGGTGAGGCGGCCAGACCGTCGCATAGCGCAACCAGCGTCGAACGATCAGGGGGCAAACAGCCGGCAAGCAGAATCATGGCGGCATTATCGTCGGACGCATCGAAAGCGCCCGACGTTTTCAATGAGAATACTACGCTGCGCCTACCGCCTCAATTGCTCGCGTCAGGCGTTCCCGCTCACCCAGCGTAATTTTCGCGCCGGTTGCATTGAAGGCGCCTAGCAGCGTGCGAATCGCCGTGATCTTGGCGTCTGGTGCAGTTGGAAGCTGCCGACGCTCGGACAACCAGCGCAACTGTTGCATGCGCCGCGCGGTCGCTATTTCGGCAGGTGAGTCGATACCGGCGATCAGTTCAGCATCGATCACCAGCGCCGCAGCTGTTTTGTCCATGCTTTCAGTCGCCGCGATGGCTCCGAGTGCCGCCTTCATTGCTTCAATCACGCCACCGCGCGAAAGGACCGTCGCCCGCTTGCGCGCTGCGGCTACGGCATCGTCAAACTTGCGGTCTAGATCACGTGCTTTTTCACGTTCCACGAATGGCAGGTTGCGCCACTGCGTACGCGCAGTCGCGATCGCTGAGTCGATGGCCCTGGCGTCATCACCGTTCGCATGCAGCTTGAGCTCGTCGATGACGGCATACCGCGCTTTGGTCGCTTCGCTGAACTGCGCCTTGAACTGATCACGCTGTGCGTCGCGTGCCTTGAACACGGCATCTGTGTGTTTCTTGAATTCGTCCCACAGTTTCTGCTCGTCCTTGCGACGCAGATGCGGCAAGCCCTGCGGCCGCTCGGCCGCCCAGCGACGCTGGACAACGATTGCGCGGTCGGTCACCTCGCGTGAGGGCGTGGCCTTTGACAACTCTTCGGCTTCAGCAATCAGGCGTTTGCGCCGCGCGATTTCCGGTTCCCGCGCGCCATCGAGCGCACCGTCGAGTTGCTTGAGCGCGACGTCGAACTTTTCGTCAAGCGCTTTCCACGCAGCATTGGCTACGCCGCCACCTTTCTTCCATTCGTCGAACAGCGCAGATTTCTTGCGTTCAATCGCAACCCAGTCGCGTGTCTCCCCGTCCGCGAGCGGTGCAGCCGCCTCGGCTGCCAGTGCGTGCAATGCATCAATAGTCTTTTCGCGAACGGAGGCGTTTTCATTGCGCTGTTTGCGCAGCGAATCAAAGTATGCCTTCGCCGGCGCGTAGGCTTCCTTGCAGACTGCGTTGAATTTGTCCCACTTAGGCTTTGGCGCACCACCATTTTTCTTGTCGAGTGCCTTCCACTCTTCCTGGATCGCACGAATTTCCTTCGCAAGCACATCGGGCGGCAACGGCGAGCCCTTGAGCCCCTCAGCCTTGGCCATCAGCCCGTCACGGGCCTGGCCGTCGCTCCACTTGAGCCAGCTTTCCAGACGCTTGACCTCACCATCAAGCTCATTGAGCCGTTGCTCTTCGAGTTTCGGAAAACGTTTGGCCGTGAACTGTTTGTAGAGATTGGTGGCGGTATGCCGCGATCCACGCACGTCGCCCGCAGCGATCTGTTCGGCAAGCTTGCCCAAAGTGGCGTTGGCGCTGGCCAGATCCGCGTCGTCCGCGCGCAGCACCACAACACGCTCTGGCTTGGGAGCAGATTGTTTTTCGAGTGCTTGCAGGCGCTTTTCAAAATGATCACGCGTGGTGGCGTCGACCGTTGCAAGCCACGTGTCCCAGCGAGATTTCCACTCGTTGCGCGCGGCCTCGTAGGCGGCCAGCGCCAAACCGTGATCAGCAGCAGGAACTTCTGGTGTCGTGCTTTCCGCCGCAACCGTTTCAGCTGCAGTGGTGTGCGTAACGGTGTCTGGTACCACGTCATGCCCATCAGCCAGAGCCGGAGCGGCGATCGCTTCCACCTGCGCCGGAGCTATATCCACTGCCGTCGATTCCGCTTCAACTGAGTCTGCAACTTCTGAAGCATCGGCCTTCGCTGAATCCACTTGCCCAAATTGATCCGCGGGCTCCGCATTTACTGTAATCACCCCATCGGGAGATGCAGTCGCAAGGGTTTCAACCTGAGTGAGCGGTACCGCATCAGGTTTTGGTGCTCGTGCCTTCTTCGGGGCAAATGGCCGCTCCGGACGTACTGGAATGGCAGCAAGCAGCGCTTCGCCCGTAGCGTTCCGTTCACGTAGTTGCTGTTCAGCAGCGACTGCGGCGTGCACCTGTTGCAACTGTTGCGCGAGTCCCGCGTCAAGCACTGGCGAGCTCTGCGCATGAGCCGCGTCGGTGGCGAGCGTGTTCAGCTCGTCGTTGGGTAATTCGGCCGCCTTCTTGCTTTTGAGCGACAGGCCAGCCACCTGCATGGCGAGCGCTTCATGCATGCGTCGCACTGCAGCTTCGTTCTGCATCTTGCGCTGCAGGCCCGTAAGCAGCGTTTCAAATTTTGTCTTGCGCGTATCATCGACGATGAGCTTCGCCCAGGCACGCTGCGTGTCTACGAGGCGGGTCAAAGGAACTTCGTCAGCCTCGGACCAGCTTTGCATCTGCGCGAGCAGGACGTCTGCCTCCTGCGCCGTTTTATCCTGGGATTGCAGCGTCAAAACGCGATCATGGCAAGCCTTGCCGAGCCGCTTGTCATGGTCACGCCAGTAGAGATGAAGCTTTTCGAGCAGAGCCACATCGGCGCTGGCGTTGATGGCATCCAGTTTTGCGCCCACCGTGGCACTGCTGGTGAGCCATGCTGTCAGATCACCCGATGCGGTTTTTGCCGCCAAAGCCTTCCACTCTGCCGAAGAGTCGTCGCGCAAGGCCGCAGCGATTACAGTCAGCGGAAGATCGGCGGAAGGTGGTTGGCCGCCGGCGAGCGCCGCCCAGCGAGCCGCAGCAGCATCGCGCACGACNGCTTCAGCGTCAGCGAGCGACGCCTTAAGCGTGTCGATGCTCGCGGTTCGCGCAACGGCCGCGGCACGCACGCGCGAATCGCCGTCCGTTGTAGCCAGAGTGTGGAGGGCGGGGTCTTCTGCTGCAAGGTCTGCAACAGCGGTCAGCCGTTCGTCGGCGTTCGAACTCTGCCATTTTGGCGAGCCCGAGAAAAGCGTTTTCAGCACAGGAGTGGGATTCAGGTGAATTGAGTCTTTCATTTTAGGCTTCCCGGGCGCCCGCCGGGTCCGACCCAAGCCAGCGGGGGTTCGCCGCGCGTTCGCGGGCGGCCCCATAGAATGATTGGGTGAAGTCTGACCTCGAACGCATCTTCGGCCCTGACGGCCAACTCGCTCAAGCGCTGCCAAATTTTCGTGCCCGTTCCCAGCAACTGGAGCTGGCGGAGGCTATTGGCGACGCTATCGCGGACAACGCGCAGTTGGTTGCCGAAGCGGGAACGGGTACCGGCAAGACGTTCGCTTATCTGGTGCCGGCGCTGCTTTCCGGCGGCAAGGTGATCATTGCCACGGGCACCAAAACGCTGCAGGACCAGCTTTTTGACCGCGATCTGCCGCGCGTTCGTGATGCGCTCAAATTGCCGGTCGAAGCCGCCCTGCTGAAAGGGCGCAGTAACTACGTGTGCCACTACCACCTCGCCCGCACGCGAAGTGAAGGCCGGTTCACTGCTCGCGAACACATTACCCACGTGCAGCGTGTTGCAGCTTTCGCGGAACGGAGCACCACGGGCGACCGCGCAGATTGCGAAACGGTGCCCGAGGGCTCACCCGTATGGCCGTTGGTGACTTCGACCCGCGAGAACTGTCTGGGTAGCGAATGTGGGCACTACAAGGAATGCTTCGTCATGAAGGCCCGGCGGGAGGCGCTGACCGCCGATATTGTGGTGGTTAATCACCATTTGCTGTTCGCCGACATTGCTCTCAAGGATGACGGGCTCGGTGAGTTGCTGCCAGCATGCAACACCGTCATCATTGATGAGGCGCATCGCGCGCCTGATGTTGCGACCATTTTTTTTGGCGAATCGACCAGCATGTTGCAGCTGACAGAGCTTGCCCGTGACACCGAGCTTGAGCAGCGGCGCAAGGCAAGCGACGTCAAGGATTTGCTGGATACCGCACAGGCGGTTGGCATGGCCGCGCGTGCGGTGAGATTGGGATTCGATGCGGGACCTGGCAAGTTGCTGCGGGCCGATGCACTTGCACGGCGTGAGTTCGTGGATGCGTTGGATCGATTGGTGGAAGAAGTGAGCGCGCTGGCGGACGCCGTGGAAAAGTTCGAAGATCGCAGCGAAGAGATGCCAGCGCTTGTCAAGCGGGCTCAGGGTATCGCGGGCCGCCTGTCCGACTGGCGAGACGATTCGCGGGCAGACCTGATCCGCTGGGCCGATGTCTCGGCAAACGGCTGGCAGTTTCACGCCACACCATTGTCGGTTGCCGATGTGTTCCGCAAGGAGACAGAATCAAGTGCCCGCAGCTGGATATTTACCAGCGCCACGTTGTCGGCTGGTGGCGATTTTTCGCTATTTACGCGGCAGCTTGGCCTTGACGCTGCGAAATCACAAACCTGGGCCAGTCCGTTTGACTACGCGAGTGCGGGGCGCATATACGTCCCCAGAAACTTGCCGCCGCCCAATTCGCCGGACCACACTCGGGCGGTGATCGCCGAGGCGCTGGAGTTGGTCACGATTTCGGGTGGGCGCGCTTTTCTGCTTTTCACCAGCCTGCGCGCGCTTCGTCAGTGCGCGGAAGTGTTCCTGCAACTGCTCAGGGAGCGTGACCTCGATTTTCCCGTGCTCACGCAGAACGAGGCGCCCAAGGGTGAGTTATTGCGGCGCTTTCGCGAGCTGGGTAACGCCGTATTGATCGGTTCACAAAGCTTTTGGGAAGGCGTGGACGTAGCGGGGGATGCGCTGTCGCTTGTTGTTATCGACAAGCTGCCATTTGCGCCACCGGACGATCCCGTGCTCGCGGCCCGCATGAAACACCTTGAAGAGCAGGGCGGAAGTCCATTCATGGACTGGCAGGTGCCCCAAGCGGCGATTTCGCTCAAACAGGGGGCAGGCCGACTGATCCGTTCCGAAACAGATCGCGGCGTGCTCGCAATTTGTGATGAGCGCCTCGTGACGAAAGGCTACGGGCGTATCCTGCGATCAAGTTTGCCGCCCATGCCATTCACACGGGAGCGCGATGACGTCGCGGCATTTTTTGATACGCAGCGCCCGTGGCGGGTGACAACGCCCTAGTGGATTCTCACCAGAAACGCCACCACGGCCTGCCGGTATCCACTGCTGCGCGCTGATAGGTCGCCAGGTAGATTCGCTCCGTATCGGCTGCCAGTTTCTCGTTACCCATAGCCCGGTAGCTTTGCACCATGATGCCGAGCGCCTCCTGATTGGCCGGCGTATTGGGAAAGTTTGTCAGGCAATTCTGCGCGCGATTGATGGCTGCCTGATAGGCGCCGCGATTGAAGTAGTAACGCGCGATGTGTGATTCGTTCTGCGACAGCGCATTCACGAGATAGCGCATGCGCTGCAGTGCGTCTGCGTTGTATCGGCTCTGCGGAAACTTTTCAGCGAGCGTCTTGAACGTAACGTACGCTTCGCGAGCCGACTTTTGGTCACGCTCCGACAGATCCTGCGTCGCTACAAAAGAGAGCAGGCCCAAATCTTCAATGAAGTTTGCCAGCCCCTTGATGTAGTAGGCGTAGTCGACGTTTTCGTGGTTGGGGTAGAGCTTGATGAAGCGGTCAGCCGCCGAGATCGCCTGTGCACGCTCGCCGAGCTTGTATTGGGCGTACGCAGTGTCCAGAATCGCCTGCTGCGACTGCACGCCATACGGATAGCGCGATTCAAGCGTCTCGTAGAGTTTGATGGCTTCGGCGTAGTTCTGCGCGGACAGCGCATCCTTCGCACGCCGATACAATTGCTCAACCGCCAGCTTTTGCGGATCTTCGGTTTTCGCGAACATGTCGCTGAACCAGCCGCACCCGGACAACAGCACGCTCGCCACGAGCATGAGCACAACACCTTGAACTTTCGCTGTTAAGCGCATGGCAATCCCTAAATGTCACAACGACACTTCTAAAACATGACTTTGATTATAGGTGTCCGTTTGAGTTCTCCCGGTACGGCCGGCATTCGGGTCGGGTCATGACGCAGCAATTCGTCGTTCCCTACTCGCTGGCAGGCACGCGTCTGGACGCCGTGTTGGCTGCATTGATGCCGGAGCATTCGCGCAGTCGCCTGAAAGCGTGGCTGGACGAGGGGCTGGTTGAAGTAGACGGAGAGATTCGGCCTGGCAAAACAAAGCTCGAGGGTGGCGAGGTGTTGATCGCACGCTTACCGGACGCCCAGCGTGAGACGGAGGCTCAACCGGAGGACATTCCGATCGACATCGTATTCGAGGACGAGCACTTGCTGGTGATCAACAAGCCGCCTGGGCTGGTGGTTCATCCCGGAGCGGGCAACCGCGAGGGGACGCTGCTCAACGCATTGCTGCACCATGCGCCGCAACTGGCGAACGTCGCGCGCGCAGGCATCGTCCACCGTCTTGACAAGGATACAAGCGGCGTGATGATGGTCGCAAAGACACCGCAGGCGCAGACTCATCTTGTACGGCAACTGCAAACACACAAGGCATCACGGGAGTATTTGGCGCTGGTCCACGGCGAGGTCAAGCGGCCCGGCACGGTAGAGGGTGCGATCGGGCGCCACGGAAAGGATCGGACCAAAATGGCCCTGGTCGTGGTCGGAGGCAAGCCTGCCGTCACTCATTACTCTGTCCGTGAATCGTTCGGTGGACCGGCGCTCAAGGGACGGCACTACACGCTTCTGGAGTGCAAACTGGAAACGGGCCGCACTCACCAGATCCGGGTGCACATGGCGAGCATCCTGCGTCCACTGGTTGGAGACCCAACCTACGGCAAACGCGGCGACACGTTGTTTCATCGTCAGGCGCTGCACGCGTGGCGGCTGACGGTCGCTCATCCGCATACGGGCGAGCTGAAGCGCTTTGCGGCGCCACTGCCCAACGACATGAAATTTCTTCTCAGAGGGCTGCGTGCTGAGCGCGACAATCGCGTTGAAGGCGACGAAGACGATGACTACGACAATTTCGTGGAAGACGGCGTCGAAGTGATCTATGTAAGGGACTAGCGTGCGACTGTCGCTAATTCGTCCGGTCTGGTCCGCTCCTGCCCGCGTGAAGGCGGCGATGACGACGCGCAGCGGTGGCGTCAGCGTCGCTCCGTACGATGCGCTGAATCTTGGCTATGCCACCCAGGACGAGCGACTGGCGGTTGAGCAAAACGAACGGCTCGTTGCCGAGGAGTTGGGTGTGCCCGAGGCCGATATCCGCTGGGCTTATCAGGTACACGGTTGTGATGTACGTCATGCCGAATCGTTGCCGCTGAACTCCCCGCTCGGTGCCACCACCATCACGGGAGATGCGCTGGTAAGCCATGCTCCCGGACTGGTTTGCGGCGTCAAGGTGGCGGATTGCATGCCTGTTCTGTTCGCCTCGACTGACGGGAGCACCGTAGCTGCGGCGCATGCCGGCTGGCGCGGGCTATCTGCGGGCGTTCTGGAGCGCACCGTACAGGAATGTCAGGTATCACCGGACACACTCGTAGCATGGTTAGGACCCTGTATCGGCCCGCAGTCATTCGAGGTTGGTGAAGATGTGCGTGATGCGTTTTTGCAGCACGATCCGGCATCGGTGCAGCACTTCACGGCACGCACTGAACCGGGCAAGTTTCTGTGCGATTTGTGGGCCATCGCGCGACAGCGCCTAAACGCCTGTGGTGTGACGAACGTTGTTACCAGTGAACTCTGCACATATACGCGCCCCGATCTCTTCTTTTCGCATCGCCGGGACCGGGTCACCGGGCGCATGGCGGCCTTTGTATGGATTGACCGCGTCTAGATCGCGGTTACCGTTCTCCGCCATAATTCCCCGATGCCCGCAACATCTTCCCCGGTAATCGCAGAGCCTGTTCCTGTCGCGCTCGCCGCCGTCGGCGCCTGGGTCGAATCCAGAGCGGGTCAGGCGGTTGCAGCGCGGGGCCTTGCTGCTGCTGAGCTCATGCAGCGTTTGCGACTTGATCCGGAGTGCGTTACCGCCGCATGTCTGGCGGCGTTGCCGGCAGACGCCGATTCGGTAGCAGCCGTGCTTGCCAGATTCGGGCCGGTCGTCGAAGCTCTGTTTGTGGGCGTACATCGTATGGCCAGCATGCAGGGCCTCACCAAACGTTCCGGCGGCGGCGCGGTGCCTCTGCAGCCAGCGCAACAGGCGCAGCAAACAGAAGCATTGCGCAAGATGCTGCTGGCAATGGTTGATGACGTTCGCGTCGTATTCCTCAAGCTTGCAGAGCGACTGGTATCGTTGCGCAGCGCGGCCCTTTCGCCCGAAGCGAGACGCAACGAGAGTGCCAAAGCCGAAGCGCATGAAGTGATGGAGGTCTTTGCGCCGCTGGCCAATCGCCTTGGCGTATGGCAACTCAAATGGGAGCTGGAAGATCTCTCGCTGCGATTGCTTGAGCCGACCGAATACCACGCCATCGCCCGCTATCTTGATGAAACGCGCATCGAGCGCGAGGCCTATATTGACACGACCAAGGCAGTATTGCGTGACGCGCTGGACAAGGCGGGCATCAAGGGTGAAATCAGCGGTCGCTCGAAACACATTTACTCGATTTACGACAAGCTCAAACGCAAGCGCTGCACGATTGCCGAGCTCTACGACATCCGCGCGCTGCGCGTGATCGTGCCGGATGTGAGGGATTGTTATGCCACGCTGGGGATTGTGCACAGCATGTTCCAGCCGATCCCTGGCGAGTTTGACGACTACATCGCCAAGCCGAAGGCGAACAATTACCGGTCACTGCATACGAGTGTGATCGGACCGCACAACCGCGCGCTCGAGGTGCAAATCCGTACCCAGGAGATGCATCAGGCGAGCGAATTCGGCGTGGCCGCACACTGGAACTACAAGGAAGGTGGCAACGCCGGCAAAGACAGTGGCTTCGCCAGCAAGATTGCCAGCCTGCGCCAGGTACTGTCCTGGGGCGACGAGGTGAGCTCCCCCGGCGAGTTGCTTGCCGGTTTCAAGTCGTCCCTGTTTGAGGAAACGATCTTCGTACTCACGCCTCAAGGCAAGATCATTGATCTGCCCAAGGACTCGACGCCGATCGATTTTGCCTACGCTGTGCATTCCGGGCTCGGGCATCGCTGCCGTGGCGCCAAGGTCGACGGCGCGATGGTGCCGCTCAACACGCCGCTGAAAAATGGCCAGCGCGTGGAAATCAGCACCGTGAAGGAAGGCGGCCCATCGCGTGACTGGCTGAATCCGGAGACCGGTTATCTGCGCAGCAGCCGCGCGCGCGGCAAAGTCCGGCAGTGGTTCAACAGCCTTGAGCTGCAGGAGACGCTTTCGCATGGCCGGGCGATCATCGAGAAAGACCTGCAGCGCCACGGACAGACCGCACTGAATCTCGATCGCCTAGCGCACGAAGCTGGATTCAAGTCGCAGGAGGACTTTTTTGCTGCTGCAGGGCGCGCGGAAGTAAACACGCGTGAACTCGATCTCGCCATTCGCAAGGCGGCGGGTCTGGCCGATGCGATTCCCGAACCTGCCGCGCGCGAAGTGCATACAAGCCGCAGCCGCGCCAAATCGGGCGGTGGCGGCATTCTGGTGGTCGGTGTCGACAAGCTGATGACGGGACTGGCCAAATGCTGCAAACCGGTTCCGCCGGACCCGATCGTCGGCTTCGTAACCCGGCTCAAAGGCATCACGATCCACCGTCACGATTGTCCCAACGTAGTACGCATGGAAGCAACGGAGCCCAATCGCATCATCACGGCAGACTGGGGCGAGGCCGCGCAGAACGATCTGTTCAGCGTGCAGCTTGAAGTCATCGCGAGCGACCGCCAGGGGTTGTTGCGCGACATCTCCGACGTACTGGCTCGCGAAAAGATCAACGTAACGGCAGTGAACACCTTGACTCGTGACTTCATGGCCAAAATGAAATTTACCGCTGAGGTAAAAAGTATTGATCAGTTGCGCGATGCGCTGGCGCAAGTGTCGCAGGTCAAAGGTGTGCAAAATGCACGACGGGTGTGACCGTCGCGCTTCGTGTTGATGCGGGCATCGGTCGAAGCTATTGAGGAGGGCTTGAATGAAATCTAACGCACTGAAAATTGTTGCTGCGCTTGCGGTAGCTGGTATGTCCTGCGTTGCGCAGGCGCAATACCCGAACAAGCCGATCAAGATGGTGGTGCCGTTCCCCGCGGGTGGAACGACAGACATCATGGCGCGGGCGATGGCCGCCGAGCTGCAGAAATCGTTCGGACAGGCTGTCATCGTCGAAAACAAGGCCGGCGCCGGCGGCAATATTGGCTCTGACTACGTCGCCAAGGCCGCACCGGATGGCTATACGCTGCTGATGGGCACGGTCGGCACACACGCAATCAACGTTTCGCTCTATCCGAAAATGCCATATGACGCAGTGAAGGATTTTTCGCCGGTGTCCTTGGTGGCGGCCGTTCCCAACGTGCTGACCGCAGCGCCCTCGCTGCCGATCAATAGCGTCAGGGACCTGATCGATGCCGCGAAAAAGGATCCCAACAAGATCACATTTGCGTCCAGCGGCAGCGGCACTTCAATCCATCTCTCCGGCGAACTGTTCAAGCAACTGGCTGGCGTGCAGATGACGCATGTCCCTTACAAGGGCTCGTCGGCAGCGCTGCCTGATCTCATGAGCGGTCAGGTCGATGTGATGTTTGACAATGCTCCTTCGGTAATGCCGCATATCAAGGGCGGCAAACTCAAGGCCATCGCGGTGACCAGCAGCAAACGCTCGCCGGCCTTGCCCAATGTGCCAACCATTGCGGAATCAGGACTGCCGGCCTTTGAAGCAAGCTCCTGGTTCGGTGTGCTTGCGCCCGCCGGTACTCCCAAAGACATAGTCGACAAGCTGTCGCAGGCCATTGTCAAATCATTGCAAACCGCCGAAATCAAGGATCGCCTTGCGTCACAAGGCGCGGACGCAGTGGGCAATACGCCGGAGCAATTTGTGGCTCACATCAAGAGCGAAATCGACAAATGGGCGAAAGTTGTGAAGGCGTCGGGCGCCAAGGTCGACTAGTTTTTGCAAGAGCGGCTGTCCCGCTCTCACAAACGCCCAACGTTTAGTACGTCGCGCGCCCGCCCGAAATATCGAACACGCCGCCGGTGGTGAACGAGCAGTCCTCGGACGACAGCCACGCTACCATCGACGCGATTTCCTCGACGTTGACAAAGCGGTTCATCGGAATCTTTGATTTCATGAACGCGATGTGCTCATCGGTCATTTGCTTGAAGATGTCGGTCTGCGCGGCGGCGGGCGTGATGCAGTTGCACAGCACACCGGTCGTCGCGAGTTCCTTGCCGAGTGATTTTGTGAGCCCGATCAGCCCGGCCTTGGCAGCGCTGTAGGCTGATGCATTCGGATTGCCTTCCTTGCCGGCAACACTGGCGACGTTGACGATGCGGCCGTAACCCGCGCTGATCATGTGCGGCACGACGGCGCGCGCGACGATGAACGGTGCGACCAGATCCAGCTCCACCACGCGGCGGAAATCGGCGGGCGGGTATTCCCACACCTTGACGTTGGGGCCGGTGATTCCGGCGTTATTGACCAGGATGTCGATGCGGCTGAAAGCCTCCAGCGTGGACTGTCTCGCAGCAGTAACCGCGCCATCATTCGCGACATCAACGACAAAGCCGCGCGCAGCCTCGCCGAGCTTGCCCTGCGCATCGGCGATCGCCTGCGCATCCACGTCCCAGATGGCCACTTTGGCGCCGCTCGCGATGAAGCGCTCTGCACATGCAAAGCCAATTCCGCGTGCGCCGCCGGTGATGATGGCAACGCGACCGTTCAAATCAATTGAATTCATGGTTTTCCCCTTGTTCGGCAATTATGCGATTGTCACAATGCTGTCACAGGGTTCGTCTATCAATTCGGGAAACAAGAAGCATCACTCANCACAAGAAAGAGAAAAACAGATGACAACCGTTGAAGTTCTAAGCATCGCAGGTATCGTCGTGCTGGTCGGCTGGGCCATCCGCAACAGCCGGCGTCAGGCAAAGCTGCGTGCCGAACGCGCAAAGTTCATCGCGGCTTACCCGTTCCCTGCGGGCCTGCGTTTCAAGCTCGATCAGGCCTTCCCCGCGTTTTCGACCGAGCAGACGGGAATGGTGCTGGAAGGGTTGCGCGCCTGGTTTCAGCTCAATGCCGCCAATCCTCGTGCCAAACTCGGCATGCCGAGCAAGGCGGTTGATACAGCCTGGCATGAGTTCATCCTGCTTACGAAAAACTACGCAGACTTCTGTGACAGGGCGTTCGGCAAGTTTCTGCATCACGTGCCACATGATGGCAACGCCAAGGCAGAACAGGACGGTCTAGCGCGCACTTACGGGCTCGGTGCTGGCCTGCTAGCGGGCGGCGCAGCGCTGGGGCTGGCTGGCGGAGCGGGCGTGGCGATGTTGACCGGGCGCGATCTGTTCGGTCTCGACCAGCGACTGGGCATGCCCGGCGGCAACAGTTACGACGCGACCGACTTTGCGGCGCTGGAGAAGCGCTACCAGCAAATGCAGTCCAGTGGCGACGGAGGCGGTGACAGCGGCAGCAGTGGCAGCGACAGTTGCGGGGACAGTGGCTGTGGCGACGGTGGTGGCGGGGGCGGTTGCGGCGGCGGAGGCTGCGGAAGTTAACAGCTTTGCGAACAAACACGCTGCAGGCCTTGCGTGAAAAGGGCTAGTTGCGAATACGGCCACATAGTCGACTTCTTGCATTATCGCCCGTGAGCCCACATCGAATGGCAGTTATGGGAAAAAGCTGATTGCTTTCGAAGGCGAACGTGTTCATCGCATAATTCGGCATGGCCAGCCCTCAATTTGATCTGTTCGGCGGTGAGCTGGAGCCGGACCGCACACCCAGGGCAAACACCCGTACGCGGAGCAGCGGTGATGCCAAAGTCGCGCCCGCCGTTGTCGATGAAGCCACGAAAGCCGTTGGGCAAGCGCTTCCCGCCGGCATTCACTTAGGCACTTCGTCATGGAGCTTTGCCGGCTGGGCGGGGCTCGTCTACGCCGAGCACTATCCCGACACCGCGCTGGCGCGCCACGGGCTGGCCGCGTACGCCGCGCACCCGTTGCTGCGCACCGTGGGCATTGACCGCACGTTTTACGCGCCCATTTCCGAGGCTGACTTTCGCGGCTACGCGAAGCTGGCGAGGGCCGTAAACCCGGATTTCCGCTTTCTGGTGAAGGCGCCGATGCTGTTCACCGGCCCGCGATTGCGCAGCGACGAGGGCCAGTGGCGTGACAACGAGGCGTTTCTCAACGCCAGTCTCGCCGCTTCGCAGTTCGTGCTGCCCGCGACGCAGGGACTGGCCGAAATGTGCGGTCCGCTGGTCTTCCAGTTTCCCCCGCTCGGACCACGCTTCACGCGTGCGCCACAGCGTTTTGCCGATGCGTTGGCCGAATTCCTGTTGCAGTTGCCGAAACTTTCTGGAACTGCGTTTTACGCCGTCGAGGTGCGCGATCCGGAGCTGTTGACCGATGATTATCTGGCCGCTCTTTGCGCCGGCAACGCAACGCACTGCATCGCGATTCACGCGCGCATGCCGTCGGCCGAGGTGCAGGGTCGCTTCTGGCGCGAGGCTGGCAAGAAACCGCTGGTGATCCGATGGAGCCTGCATTCCGGTCTCAAGTACGAGGAGGCCAAGGAACGCTACGCGCCGTTCAATGCACTCGTGGATGAGGACCCCGAGGGTCGTGCACAGGTCGCGGCTCTGGCGCTGGAGGCGACGCGTGCCCAGCAGGAAACGTACGTTATTGCCAACAACAAGGCCGAAGGCTCCGCTCCCTTGACGATCCGCAAGCTCTCGGAGCTGATCGACGAATACGGGGAGACCCTCATTCGACGCGGCTAGAATCCCCTCAACTTAGAAAACGACAGGGGTTACGCATGTTTGGACGCTTCATGCCGCAGGAAGGACGNTTTTTCGAGCTGTTCAACCTGCATGCACACGAAATTGTCGAGGCAGGCAAGGAGTTGGTGGCACTCATGAACGCGCTCGGCGAGGGTGCAACCGACCTGCGTGATCATGCCAATGCGATCGATGCCATCGAAAAGCGCGGCGACACCTACACCCGCGAGTGCATCCAGTTGCTGCACAAGACCTTCATTACGCCGCTGGACCGAGAAGAAATCCATCAGCTCATCTCCAATATGGACGATGTGCTCGATCTGATGCAGGATTGCGCCGAATCGGTTTCGCTCTACGACATCAAAACCATTACACCCGAAGCCAAACAGCTTGCGGAAATCTGCATGCAATGCTGTGACCGCGTTAAGTCNGCAGTNGCACTGCTGTCGAACATGGACAACGCAGCGACCATCCTGAAGATTTGCGAAGAAATTGACCGTCTGGAGTCCGACGCCGATCGGGTGATGCGCAGCGCGATCTCGAAACTGTTCCGCACCGAGCGCGACGCCGTGCAGCTCATCAAGCTCAAGGCGATTTACGAGGTGCTCGAGACCGTGACCGATCGTTGCGAAGATGTCGCCAATGTGATGCAGGGCATCGTGATCGAAAACGCCTGATTGCGGGCGGACTGACTTAACCCTATGCAACCCACTGCAATCGCCCTCTGGGTCATCGTGCTGCTCGTTGTGCTCGCGCTCGCGTTCGACTTCATGAACGGCTTTCACGATGCTGCCAACGCCATCGCGACCATCGTCTCCACCGGCGTGCTGAAGCCGGGTCAGGCAGTGATCTGGGCCGCCTGCTTCAACTTTCTGGCGCTGTTCATCTTTGGCCTTAGCGTTGCCGCAACCATTGGCAAAGGGATGGTTGATCCGTCGGTCGTCGACTACCACGTTATCTTCGGCGCCCTCATGGGNGCCATCGCGTGGAATTTTGTGACCTGGTACTACGGCATTCCTTCGTCGTCATCGCATGCCCTGATCGGCGGCATGATAGGCGCGACGGTAGCCAAGGCCGGCACCGGTGCGCTGGTCGCGTCCGGCATCGGCAAGACGGTCATCTTTATCGTGGTGTCACCCGTACTCGGCTTCGTTCTCGGCGCGATTCTGATGCTCGCCGTATCGTGGATATTTCATCGCGCCACGCCCGGTCGCGTCGACAAGTGGTTCCGACGTGGTCAGCTCGTTTCCTGCGCGCTGTACAGTCTCGGCCACGGCAGCAACGACGCGCAGAAGACGATGGGCATCATCTGGTTGCTGCTCATCATTGCCGGACTGACGACGAAGGAACATCTGCCCGCGTGGGTCATCATTGGCTGTTACGTGGCGATTTCGCTGGGAACGCTGTTCGGCGGCTGGCGCATTGTGAAGACGATGGGCCAGAAGATCACCAAGCTCAAGCCNGTCGGAGGCTTCTGNGCTGAAACGGGCGGCGCCATCACGCTTTTCATCGCGTCGAGCTTTGGTATTCCGGTATCAACGACGCACACCATCACCGGCGCCATCGTCGGCGTTGGGGCTGCGCGCAAGTTTTCCGCCGTGCGCTGGGGTATCGCTGGCAGCATCGTCTGGGCGTGGGTGTTCACGATCCCCGCGTCCGCATTTATGGCGGCGCTTGCATGGTGGCTCGGAAAACAAGTTTTCTGATCACCTGACGCCGTGAAATTTTCATTGCCTGTTTCATCGGCGATGGGCGAATCCCCGGCAGAATTGCCGCGCAGCTGGCGCTGGCTTTTTCTGTCAGTGCCGTTGGCATTGTTGCTTGGAATGCTCGCGGCATGGCTTGTGCCCGACATCGCATTCTTCGAAGCATGGCCTGCGTTCAATGTGCTTTTCTTTCTGCTCGGACTTGCGATCATCCCGGTGTTTTCGCCGAACGCGAGCCTTGCCAGAAAATTGATTCATATCGGCGTGCTGGCGCCAATCGCGGCCATATTCATCGCGGTGCTGATTGGTGCGGCGCTGGATCGCTACTATGGCAACGACTTGCGGCAAACGTTTTATTTGCGCTTCCAGGTCACGCTGATTGCCGGCCTTTCAGCGGGACTGCTTTACACGGCCGTGGTTGGGGCGATCGTCTACCTGCGGGCACAGCGCGTCGCAGTTGCCAACAGGCAACTGTCGTCGGAGAAACGTGAAAGTGACGTGTCGCGCCAATTGACGGAAACGCGCCTGCGCATGCTGCAGGCGCAAATCGAGCCGCATTTTCTGTTCAATACGCTGGCGTCGGCACAACAGCTTGCTCAAAAAGGAGCGCCAGATGCGGCGCGATTGATCGGGCATCTGGTTCGTCTTCTGCGTACCTCTATTCCCTCGATGCGGGAAGACAGGGGGGCGCTCAAGCGGGAGTTTGAGCAGATCGGCGCGTATCTGGCAATCATGCAGACACGAATGGGCGATCGCCTGACGTTTTCGATTGCGGCCGANCCGCAAATCGAAGAATATGCCTTGCCGCCCGCACTCGTCATGACGCTTGCCGAAAATGCNATCAAGCACGGCATCGAGCCATCAGAGCACGGCGGCCACATAGAGGTGCGGGCGATACAGCGTGAAGCCACCATCATCATTACGGTTGCCGATACTGGCGTGGGGTTAGGGGCTCCGGATGGTCCCGAATCAGGAGGCGGTTTGGGTTTGTCAAACATTGCCCAGCGCCTGCAGGCAATTTATGGCGATACCGCCAGCGTGAAACTGGTGCAAAACATACCGCAGGGTTGTATNGCGACGCTGATATTGCCGGCAACACCGAACGGGGTCTTGTGAGTCCCTGCAATTTACGAGACTGAATGATGGACAAAATTCGCTGCCTTTTTGCCGACGATGAACCGCTGATGCGTGATCGCATGCGCGAGCTTCTNGCGCTGCACGCGGACGATTTCGAGGTCGTCGCAGAGGCTGTGAACGGTCAGGATGCGCTGGAAAAGTTTGACGCGACTGGACCCGACGTATGTTTTCTGGACATCCGGATGCCGCTCAAATCGGGACTCGATGTTGCGGCGGAAATTGGTGAGCGCGCCAAAATTGTTTTCTGTACGGCTTATGATCAGTTTGCCATCGAGGCGTTCGAACGCGGCGCGGTGGACTACCTGCTCAAGCCGATNGAGGACGATCGCCTCAGAATCACACTGGAGCGCCTGCAACAGGATGTCGGCATGCCGGCAGAGGACGTCACACCGGTCGTACACCTGCTCAATAGCAGGGCACCGAGGACCGCAGATCGGCTGAAGTGGATCAAGGCGCTGGTTGGACAGGACGTGAAGATGTTTCCGGTCGACGACGTGATTTTTTTTCAGTCAGACACCAAATACACGCGAGTCGTCACCGAATCCGAAGACGTTCTGATCCGGACGCCGCTCAAGGAGTTGCTCGATGGACTGGACCCTGAAATTTTCTGGCAGGTACATCGCGGCGCTATCGTCAACGTGCATCGCATAAGCAAGATTACCCGCGACGGCGTCGAAAAGCACTCGCTCGTGCTTCGGGGCAGTGACGAACGAATAGGGGTCAGCCGACACTTTTTTCACCTGTTCAAGCAGATGTAGCGGCGAAGCCCTTGCCCGCTCGTCGTTCGTCCCCCGGAGTCGTCGCTCGTCACAAACCGATTAGCGCAGGGAGGCCGGTCGCCGACACTTCGCACATGAGGTCAGTAACAGGTCGAGCGTTTGCGGCATGGCTCGCTGCTTGCGTTTGCGTGAGCGGCGCCGTAGCGCAGGTGGTCGTGCCTGCCGCGCCTGCGCCCGCAGCCGCTCTTGGCGCGCCGTTCACGGTGCCGGTGCAGGACTTTTTCCGGCTACCAGATGTGTTTCGACCGACGTTGTCGCCCGATGGAAATCATCTGGCGTTTCTGGCACGGGGTGGTTCCCGCCTGGGGTTAGCGGTGATCGACATCGAGCGGCGAACTTCACAGATGGCGGCTGTGTTGCCCGACGCCGATATCGTTGAATTCCACTGGGTCAATTCGCAGCGCCTTGCCTTCGTCAGCGGCAATGTCTATGACCCCGTCGGCACCGTCAGCCCATGGCGGACGGGGGGACTCTTTGCGGTCGATCGTGATGGCGGCAATTCGCGTCGGCTGGCGCTGCCTTTCGGAGACGGCGGCGCGCTGATCGTTCGCCCGCGATTCACTCGGGTCATGGCAACGCTGTCGGACGGAAGCGACGACATCATCGTTGCCGCCAATGAGCGTGATTTTGACAGCAGCGATGTCTACCGGCTCAACACGCGAACCGCCCGCAAGACCCTGCTGAGCTATGACAACCCGGGCGACGTACAGTTGTGGGCGCTGGACCGGGAGGGACAGCCGCGGGCCGCTTTTTCGTCCAAGGGGACGACCTCCCGCGTGTTCTATCGTCGGGATGGCAAGGCCGCATGGGTCAAATGGTCGGAAGGCGATTTTCGCGAACCGGCCAGTTGGGCGCATTCCATTGGTTACGACGGCAGCATCATCGGTTTTGGTCTGCGCGACCGGTCGCCGGCGACACTGGCGAATACGCGCCTGACCAGCGCCATGCTGCGGCTCGACGAGCGCGGGCAGACCCAGCAGGTCCTGGCCAGCCGCGATGATTTTGATCTGACCCAGCCGGTATTCGATCCGGTGGCGAAAAAGCTGGTTGGTTCGGCCTACATTGGCGAGCGGCATTCGGTCATCTGGCTGGACGAAACCTGGGCGGCCGTGCAGCGCCAGATTGATCTGGCCCTGCCGAATGCCGTGAATTTCTTTTTGCCGCCGGAACAGAGCAAGCGCATGCTCGTATTTTCGTTCAGCGATCGCAACCCCGGCACGGTGTACCTGTTTGATTTCCGGACCCGCAAGCTGGAATACCTGATTGATGCGCGACCGTGGATCAAGCCTGCGCAGATGGCAGAGTCACGGATCGTCAAATTCCCGGCGCGCGATGATTTGCCTCTGTCGGCGCTGCTCACGCTGCCGCGTGGTGTGCAAGCAAAAAATCTGCCTTTGCTTGTGATCGTTCATGGTGGACCGTGGATACCGCCGCATAGCTGGGGGTGGGACCCGGAGGCGCAGTTCTTCGCCTCCCGTGGCTACGCGGTCATCCAGTCCAATTTTCGGGGCACGACGGGCCTTGGCCTCAAGCACCTGCTGGCGAGCTTCAAGCAATGGGGGCCTCGCCATGCAGGACGACATTGCGGACACCGCCCAATGGGCCGTGAAGCAGGGCATTGCCGACCCAAAGCGTATGTGCATCTACGGCGCAAGTTACGGTGGCTACGCTGCCATGCAGGCACTGGTGAAGACGCCCGAGCTGTTTCAGTGTGGCGTGAATTACGTCGGCGTGACCGATCTGCAACTGTTTCACTCGGTCACGTGGTCCGACAGCAGCGACAGTGACTTCGCCAAATATCTGTTTCCGGTGATGGTGGGTGATCCTGATCGCGACAAGGCCCAACTGCGAGCGACCTCGCCCGCGCAAAATGCCGACAAGATCCGGATGCCCGTATTCATGGCCTATGGCGGCGAGGACCGGCGGGTGCCGCTGATTCATGGCGAACGCATGCGGGATGCCCTGGAGCGCGCGGGCAAACCGTATGAGTGGATGGTCAAGACGGATGAGGGGCACGGTTACGCCAAACTGGAGAATCGGGTTGAGTTCTATACCCGTGTTGAGGCTTTTTTGCGGAAATCCCTCAATCGGCCGTAACCTGCGCCCGGGCTCGCGCGCAGCGCAATTCNTGCCCTATACTGCGGTCATCAGGTCTGGATGGGGGACGCGANGCGATGTTCACGATTCTTGTGGCCAATCCGAAAGGGGGCGCTGGCAAGACGACCATTGCCACCAATCTCGCCGGTTACCTCGCGGGGAAGCATCAACGCGTGGTCATTCTGGATATGGACCGGCAGCGCTCGTCAGCGCGCTGGCTGTCGCGACGCCCGCGTGGCTTTCCCGAAATTCGCGGGGCATTGCCTGATACCGACAAGCAGATCATTCGCGACTATGCGCCGCAATGGCTTCTTGTAGATGCCCCGGCCGGCGTTCATGGCCCGGAGCTGGCAAACCTCGTGAAAGCCGCAGACGCGGTGCTGGTACCGGTGTCGACCTCGGCGTTCGACTTTGAGGCTACTGCCGATTTCCTTTCTGAACTGAGTGCCCTGAAACCCGTGAAAGAGGGCAAGCGTGCGTTGGCGATCATCGGGTCGAAGGTCGATAGTCGAACCGTTGCCGCGGCGGATCTGGACGCGTTTCTTGCGCCGCTGTCACTTGATGTCTTGAGTCACGTACGTGATTCGCAGCTTTACGTGCATGCCGCGCGCGATGGCCTTTCCATCTTTGACCAGCCGCGATCGCGCGCCGAAGACGCCTGGGCCGATTGGCCGCCCATCCTGCAGTGGCTGCAGGGCCTGGTAACGGCAAAGTCCGCGCGGTCTTCACACTAATCAGCCGATAGCTTTGCCGCTTCCGGCGCTACACTCGCTGCATGTTCACGATTCTTGTTGCCAATCCCAAAGGCGGCGCCGGCAAGTCGACGCTGACGACCAATATCGCTGGCATGCTCGCGCAAACCAAGCAGCGTGTCGTGATCATGGATCTCGACAAGCAGCAGTCTGCGACCAACTGGCTCGCCAGACGGCCGGCCATGTTGCCGAAGATCATGGCCTGGAACGACGATACCGACATGGAGGTGCTGCGCGCGTTCTCGCCGCAGTGGATGGTGGTGGATACACATGCCAGACTGCGCCGCGCAGACCGGACCTATCTGCTCTCCCGCGCGAGCGTCGTTCTCGTGCCGGTCAATCCCTCCGTATTTGATATCGAAGCCACGGCGAAATTCCTGATCAAGCTACATCAGGATGCCAACGTGCAGTCCGGCAAGGTGGCGATCGGTCTCATCGGCAGCCGGACGGACAGCCGCACGCGCATGGCGCAGGAGCTGAACAGCTTCTTCAAGCGCAGCGGTCTGCCCGTGGTGATGTTTGTGCCGGACAGCGTGGTCTATCCGCAATGTGCGAGAGACGGCGTGTCAATCTACGATCTGCCGAAGAACCGTGCCGAGCAGCAGGTCGAGGCCTGGCAGCCGCTGGTTGACTGGTTNCGGACCCAGATCGCGCGCGTGCGTACGAACGAGGCGGCCGCGAGCGCAGCTGCCAAGCCGACAGTTGAACCTGGAGTGGTGCAGATCGCTTGAGTACGTTTTTGCATGCATTGCAAAAAAGGGGCCAAGCGCCCCTTTTTTTGTTTGGCAGGCGCAGGTCGCATCAAGACTGTGGCGCTGGACCAGTCGCGTGGCGGTCTGGCGATGTAACGATTAAAGTAGCGACTCCTTCAATGCGGAGCCATTCGGCGCAGGTGATATCCCTGTTCGATCCATACGCTGATGTTTGATGCCCGATGTGTCAGATGCCTTTGCCTTTCAAGCGCTGGCGCAAGTCGATGAGCCTTCGGGTGCGGGCTGCGTGTCTACTGTGCGGCGGCGCCTTGATGCTGGGCGGCTGCGCCGGTGTACCTTCAACGATTGCACAGATCACGGCACCGGTTGCGACGGACGAAGTGAGCCAGTGTCAGCGCTGGTTTTCCGATCTGGATTCAGCAGTTCTGAACGCGGGCGTGCGCGACGCCACGGCTGCGGTCGTCGACGGTTTTCCGTATTTGCGCGTCAATCGTTTCCTNTCGTCTTTTCGCGGACAGCTCAGCAGTGACGAAGCGTTTGCCGTGTGGCTCGAACACCTGCGTTCGCTCGATGCATCGGCCCGCCGTGTGGAAATTGCGAACCTGCCGACCGTCGACAGGATGAGGCTCGCCGACGGCGGACTGCTTGCCGCCGGGCAACGCGTTGATCGTTGCGGCAAGGCACTGATGGCGAATGACGCTGTACAGATCGAGCAGCGGGCGCGATTGACCGCGCACGCGGTGGTTGCCGACGACTACGTCGCCTGGTGGCGCGTGGCAGGTGCCTACGCCGTGACGCAGATCGCCTTTCATCTCGGCATCAGGCAACTGGAAGCGGACACTCTTGCCGCGTTCGCCGCGTCAAGGCGGGATGAATCCGTTTCGCCAGCTTCAATCGTGCGCTACCAGCCCGTGCCTGAGGACGCAGGGACAGGACACAGCGTGCGCGCAATCCTGTCCGCATTGCCGCATGACACGCTCGGCGTACCGCAACTGACCGAGGCCCATCGACAAACGCTGTTGGCCGCGCACGCACCGGTCATTGAGGTGGTGACTACCGGCGAGCATGACCGCATTGGTTATCC
>JGI24770J26754_10000633_pt1 | contig 25133 bp, 22 predicted proteins | sample LakOneMetagenome_FD_26754 | JGI IMG/M metagenome (IMG submission 26754) | reverse complement strand
TGCCCAACGCGGGATGGTTGCGGCACACGAGGCCATGATGAAGAACGGCGGCGGCATGATGGGACGTGGCATGCACATGCGCATGCGCGGTGCCATGGCTGAACCGCAGCACGAGAACTGAGGCCTGATAACGGCGCAGCACGCGATCCTGTGATCGCGTGCTGCGTTGGCGACTGGCGTCGGACGCGGAGCCTCGGCAGAAAATTGCCTTCGACAATTGCGTGGACGCTCACTTTAAGCGCGTTGAGATTTTCTATGTCCTCGCGCTGATAGCGCAAGCGTGGTGACCAATTTGCGTCCAGATCGCGCTCCGCGCGACCACGCGATCGACGTCGAGTCGCCCGCCGCGCCTCGCCCGGAGCTTGCATCCCATCTGAGAGTCGCCATCATTCCTGTTCAAGGACAGCCGCAATCGTCACCACGCTTGCCAAGAGCAAGCCACAACAAATAATAACAATCTCAAGTCGAGTCTCAAAACACTCGCGAATTTGCACCGGCCTTCAGCGTGAGGTGTCAGAATTGTCGGAATAGCGTCAGAATGACAGCTCAAAATTTCCGGCTAAGTCGTTGAAATAAATAATGGAGCGGGTGAAGGGAATCGAACCCTCGTATTCAGCTTGGAAGTCGGCAAATTTCTCCAATGTTTTCAAGAGCCGTTCCGACATTTTGCAGTCTTCCGGGCGATTGAGATCACTACGGAATTTCTCTTTGTCGGAATGTCGGTTACCACACGGATGCCGAAGTGAATGTAGTCCTCAATTGCCATCTGCAGATCAGGCGCCGAGTGAGGAAAGAAACTTCATCCGGCGATTCGATGATCATCGTTATTTTATCCTAAGGCAACGCGGACTTGGGCTCAGGCACGGCCGGAGATGTCAGGGGCGAATCTACTGGCGTGACTGCTTATCTCTTCCGAAGAGTGCGGGACCGTACACGATTGCGAAGCCGAGGAAAGCAGCTGCCCACGCGCCCGCCGCGAGGTGCAGAAGGGCTTCGCTGTGCGACGGCTCGATCACGGCGCAGATCCGGGCCAGCACCGCGACAACGGCAACGGCGTAGATTAGCTGCGTCGGCACCGATGCTATCAGCGGCTGGCCCGTGTGACCCAAGCTCGCGCGCGTCATCACCGCGAGGGTCATGATCCCCGCAGCTCCCCCCATCCATGCGTGTATTCCCGCGCTCGGCGGAAGCACACCTATGGCTGCCGCCGAGCCAAGCAGGAAACCGAGCGGCACGAAGGCGTACCCCACATGCAGGATCAAAACCAGCCGCTCGCCCAACGTCCTATTGCCCGCCCAGCGGCCGAGGCGCACCAGATGCAGCAATCCTACGAGAGCAAGCGCGGTGCCGACGAACGGGCCGTCCTGCCGGACGATCCAGACGAGAAGTACGAGTGCGGTGATGGCGACGATCACCACATCGATGCGTCCGAAGGGCGATGGCAGGCGACCCGGCTTTTCTCGAACCAGCCAGTTGCGCGTGAAACTCGGAATGATTCGGCCACCGATCAGGGAGATCAGCAAGATGACAACAGCTATGCCGACGCGGATACTGTAGTCGGCAGCGCCGTTCATATGGGCCTCGACGTGGAAGACGATGTTGCCAGCCAGGAGCAGCACGATCAACACGACAATCTGGAGATTACGCCAATTCTTGCCCGCGAGGATTTCGCGCGCCGCCGCGGCCGCGACCAGCATAAGAAAGCTCGAATCGATCAAAAATGCTGTCAGCCAGCCGATGTCGGCGGAAAACGTAACCGCGATGCGGCCGGCGATCCAGACTAGAACCAGCGTCAGCAACGGATTGCCCTGGATCGGCAACCGACCTGTCCAGTTCGGAATCGCGGTGAATAGGAAGCCGGTCANCACAGCCGGCAAATAACCAAAGAGCATTTCGTGAACGTGCCAGTCGCGCGGCGCGAACGCCGTGTGCAGCGACAATTCGCCGTGGAAAACCGGAAGCCAGACGAGGATAGCGAGCCCCGCATAGACCGCTCCCAACAGAAAAAACGGCCGGAAGCCGAAGGACAGAATGGCAGGTCCATCATAGGCACGCCGCCGCGACGCCGAGTTTGTTGTCGTGACCATGTGAATTCGTCTGTTTTGTCGACCCAATCAAAGGAGGGCTGGCCGCATCAGCCCCAGCAAACCTATTTCTTTTTCCCGTCGGCATCGAACTGCTTGAGGAAAGCGACGAGATCGTTTGTCTTCTGCTCGTCCTTCAAACCGGCATAGATCATCTTGGTGCCTGGAATCTTTGCCTTGGGATCCTTGATATATTCGCGGAAAGTTGCTTCGTCCCAGGTGATCCCTGAATCCTTGTTAGCGGCCGAATATGAATAGCCGGGAACACTACCTGCCTTGCGGCCGATGACACCGTTGAGCACCGGGCCAACGCCATTCTTCGCGGTATCGCCGATCTGGTGGCAGGTCTTGCACACGCCGAAAACCTTCTCGCCGGCTGCGGCATCCTGGGCCCTCACTTCGCCGGCGCCCGCGATCGTCAAAAGCGCCATCAAAACAAATCCTCGCATGCTGTTCTCCTGTTTTGTTAGCCCCGTGCGGGACCGGAAATTCCTGTGTTGTCGGGGGAAGCGGCCGATCTCACCGTGCAGACTACCGGCATCCTGGCCTCTCTTAAACGCCATACACGGTCAAAGTTCCACCGGAATCGGTGAGCCTGGCCTGCACGTTCGCGCGCGCGGCCACGATGTCCCGAATTTCTGACGGCGGCATCAGACTAAACGCGGTCGAAAGCGCATCCGCTTCGGTAGCCGTGGGCGCCAGGACACTCACCGTGCTGTAGCGCGACGGGCTGCGCCCGGTCGCCGGATCGAACAGATGGGTAAAGCGGCCCGAAGCATCGAAGCGAAATCCGGCACCCGCCGATGTTGCGACGGCACAATCAATAAGGTCGATCGTTTCGGTGACCATACCCTGCCGCTCGGGATCGGCGAGGCCGACCCGCCACGGCGTGCCCTCGGGCGTGGCGCCGATCGCCCGTATCTCGCCCATATTCACGAGCGTCGTCGACAGGCCCGCTTTGCGCAGCCGTTCCACGACGCGGTCGGTAGCGTAACCCTGCGCGATCCCGTTCAGCGTGATGGCGGCACCATGTCGAGCGAGCACGATGCGGTCCTCGCTCACACGCAGGCTGGCATAGCCAACCTTGCCCAGCGCTTCGGCCAGCTTCAGGGGCGAAGGCCCGTCGCTGTCGGGCCGTTCAGAGGTGAAATGATCCGAATAAAGTTGCCACAGCGGCTGTACCGTCGGATCGAACGCACCATGGGTGATCCCGGCAAACAGTAGCGAAGCCCTCAGCAGCGCCACCATGTCAGCGTCGGGGGAAACCAGAATGCCGGTGCGGTTGAGAGTCGAGATCGCAGAGCCGGTGCTGTAAAGACTGAACTGTTGCTCCAGGCGCCGCACGTCCAGCACGCAGCGGTCGACCAGCCGCTCGGCCTCGGCACGGTCCGGATGATAGATCTCGATCGACACCTGCGCGCCAAGCGCCGTTCCGTGCCACCGCACGGCATCGCCGGCCTGCGCCATTCGACCACCGGCCAGCAATGCCGACCCGGCCGCGGTCGCAGCAATGGCGATCAAGCGGCGTCGGGTGAGATTTGGGTTGGGCATCGCTGATCCTCGTCAGTTGAGACGCACGTCGGAGTGTTCGGTCTGGTCGCCGGCGGTGTCGCTGCCCAGCACATAGGCGCTGGGAATTTCTGCAAACGTCACAACCCGGCCGCCATTGGCCGCGGCGAAGGCGCCGGCAGCCTCGGGATTTCCGAACGGCACCGCCTCGGCCGCGCCCATGCCGCCCTGCCTGCGGCTTTCGATCACGAAGAATGCCTTGCGCGCGTCGATCCAGTTGGTCGCCCCCGGATCTTCCCAGCTTGTCGCGCGCGCCATGTCGGAGACATAGATCGCCCGGATGTCGCGGGGCTGGTCGGGCATCAACGTGAAGGCCACGGTGTCACGCACCGAGGTGAACCAGAACGGGTCGATCCTGCTCGCCGTGATGATCTGGCCCTTCGGACCGGGATGCTCCATGAGGCTCATGCCGCAGAACACGCCCATCGCGTCGCTGTTGAGCGCGACAGGCGGCGGCGCGACCGAGTTCGCGGCCTCCTGATTGCATCCGGCCAGCAGGATGGCGACGATTGCGGCGAAGACGATTCGCAAGCTCATAGTTCCCTCCGCGCAAAGAATGCGGTGGCAAGCCCAAGGGGTGCCGCGATCCACACCAGCAGGCCAAGCAGCAGCGCGCCGATGCCGACCGTCGCGGTCCCGGCAAGCCCGGCCATTCCGGAAAACTGGCTGACATTGAACCCGGTCAGATTGGTCAGGCGGTAAAGGTCGGTCGGATTGAGAAACAGCAGCGCCTCGAGGACGGGACCCGAGATGATACGTCCCTGATCGATCACCAGGATGCCAAGCAATCCCATGTCGAACACCAGCACCATCAGCAACCAGATGCCCACCGAAACGCCCGCCGCGGTGCCGCGATCGCGGACCAGGCTGGAGATCAGGTATCCGATCGCGACAAAGACCGCGCCGAGCAGGATCGAGGTCCCGAGCATCGAAGCGAAGGCGTACCAGCTTGCCGCTAGCACCGAGGCGCCGGTGACGGCGAGTGCTGCCGCCGCCGCGCCATAGCCGATGACGGTGGCGAAGGCGAGGATCAGGACATGCCCGCAGAATTTCCCCAGGATCACCTGATAGCGGCCGACCGGATAGCTGAGCAGCAGGATCATGGTGCCGCGCTCCATTTCGCCGACCACCGCGTCATGAGAAATCAAAAGCGCGATCAACGGCAGCAGAAAGATCGTGAGGCTGGACAGGTTGACCACAACCACGTCGAGCGCGGCGGCGCCGACATTGCCGGTCGGCGCACTGCCGAGGAATGTCAGGGACAGCGACAGCGCGGCCAGCAGCAGCGTGGTCGCCAGAACCCAGCGGTTGCGCAGCCCTTCCTTGATTTCCTTGGCCGCGATGATACCGATGTTTCTCACGCAGCATTCTCCCGAAGAAAATGGGCATAGAGATCGTCAAGCGTCGGCGCCGCGATCTCGATGTTGCGGACGCAGGGATCGCCGGACGCAATGCGCAGCAATTCCATCTTCCGGGCCTCATCGGGCACCAACATGACGCGACCCTGCGGAGTCGCAAGCGACTCCCCGTTCATCCACGCCGGCGCGGCACCATTGGCACCGGGCGCGAGATCGAGCGAGATCCGGATCGGCAGTCGCGAAATCGAGCGCAGTTCCGCCAGCGTGCCTTGCGCGACCAGAAGCCCGCGGTTCATGATCAGGACATGTTCGGCGCGATCCTCGAGCTCGTTGAGCGCGTGCGAGGAGATCAGGACGGTAGCGCCGTCATCGCGCAATTCGTTCAGGATTTCGTAGAAGGTCTGGCGCAGCGCGGGGTCGAGCCCGGTGGTCGGTTCGTCCAGCAGCAGCACGCGCGGCCGCCCCAGCAGGGCCTGGGCCAGCCCCAAGCGTTGCCGCATACCCTTGGAATAGGTCCCGACCCTGCGATCGGCCGCATCCATCAGGCCGACGCGGTCCAGCAGCGGCCATGCCGAGGTCGGCCTGATCCGCTTCAGCCGCGCATAGAAAGCCAGCGTTTCGCGCCCGGTCAGGGCGGCGTTGAACGCGACATTCTCCGGCAGATAGCCGAGCAGCCGACGCGCCGAGAATTCGCCAGCCGCCGGATTCTCGCCCAGGACGCGGACCGCGCCGCGATCGGCGTGGATCAGGCCGAGCATTAACTTGATCAGCGTGGTCTTGCCGGCGCCGTTGTGACCGACCAGCGCACTCAGCCGTCCCGGACCGAGATCGAACGAGACGTTGCGCAGCGCCTTCACCGCGCCGTAACTCTTCTCCACGCCATTCACGGCGACAGTGACGCTCATCGCAGGCTCCGGCTGGCTGATGGTTTCGGCGGCGGCGCGATCAGGGGATGCGTGTCGACGACTCCGCCGGGATAGAGGGCCGGAAACTGCGCCTGGGCCCAGCGCAGCACCTGCACGGCGGGACTGTTGATCAGGACTTTCGCCGCCGGCGCGGTCCACAATACCCGGTCGACCAGGTCGTTGGGACGGTAGGCGGTGTCGGCGATCCCGTCGCCATTGAGATCGAACGCCGGATTGTCGCTCCAGTAATTGCCGCGACCGCCCTTCGACCAGTCGAGGTCGCGTGTTCCGACATACTTGACCTGGTTGCGGTTGCCAACAAAGGCGTTGCCGGTGATTTCGTTGCCCTCGGAACCGGCGGTGAAATGCACGCCGATGCCGCAGCGCTCGAACCAGTTGTTGCGGAACCTGTTATGGTTGGTGTTGTAGATGAAGACGCATTTTTCCGGCCCCGTTCGCAGACCCAATGCGGGCTTTGCCTCCGGCACCATGCCGCGCTCTTCGTCCGGACCTTCATCGCGGCTGCTGGCAATGTTGTCGAGCGGGCCGCCGGCCACCCAATTGCCGTCGATTTCGGCGTAATTGGCGTAGTTGAACAGCATGCCGTAGTCGCGGTCGCGATCGCTGATATTGCCGCGGATGATCAGCCGGTTCGAATACATGATGGCGTACCCGACGTGATTACCGACCGACACGTTGCCGCTGACTTCGCTGTCATTGGTGTACATGTAGTGCACCGCGAACCGCACCTGCTCGAAGCGATTGTCGATGAAGCGGTCCTTGCGGCTGGAAATCGTGAAGATGCCGTCGCGGCCGTAACGGAAGGTATTCTCGGCGATGGTGACATCAGGCGCATTCCACAGCGACACGCCATTGCCGGCCTCCTGGCGGCGCCCGCCCTGCACGCCCTCGATGATGTTGCGGAGGACACGTGAGCCCGCAGCGCCATGAACATAAACGCCGAACAGGTTGGCTTCGAAGCGGTTGTTTTCGACCAGCGCGCGATCCGCGGTCTTCTCCAGGAACACCCCTGAATCCATCGTCTCTAGATCGTGGCCCGATCCACGGATGGTCACGCCGCGGATCGTGACGTCCGGCGCCGTGACGGTAACGACATTGCCCGCGCCGCCGCCGTCGAGCACCGCGCCCGGCCGCCCGGTCAAGACGATGCGCCGCTCGATCCTGAGCCTGCCTTTGTACTCGCCGGGCGTCAGTTCGATGACGTCGCCGTCCTGCGCCCGGTCGAGCAGCGCCTGCAGCGGCTGTTCCGGGGCAGCCTTCAGCGTCTCCGCAATCGCGGAGCCCGAAACTCCGGCGGCGAAGATCGCCGCCGGAAGGATGCGCAAGAGAGAGAGCACGTATCGCCCCCGTCTCAAGCCGACGGCTTGGGCTCGACGAACATTCGGCCCTTCATTTCCATGTGCATGGCGTGACAGAACCACGAACAATAGTACCAGTAGACGCCGGCCTTATCCGCCGAGAACGACACCGAGGCCGTCGCCATCGGCGCGACTTCCATCTGGATGCCGTAGTTCACGATGCAGAAGCCGTGCGTCAGATCTTCCACCGCGTCGATATTGGTGACGTAGACGGTGACCTGATCGCCCTGCTTGACCTGGAACTGCTCCAGGCCGAACGCCGGCGCGGTCGAGGTCATGTAGACGCGGACTTTGTTGCCGTCCCTGATCACCTTGGAATCGGCTTCCAGGTTGATGCCGTCGGCCTTGGCCTGCTTGACCGCATCCGCAAACATCGGGTCGGCACGATCCCAGATCGAAATCGGGTTGATCTTGGAGCGGTGAACAATGGTGGCGTCATGCGGCTCGGCAAAGCTCGGACCGTCGTGGACCAGCTTCATTTTGTCGCCGGAGATATCGATCAACTGGTCGTTCTCGGGCTTCAGCGGTCCCACATTGAGGAAACGGTCCTTGGAGAACTTGTTGAGCGAGATCAGCCATTTTCCGTCCGCCTCCTTGGTCTGTCCCATCGAGGAGTGGTTGTGGCCGGGCTGGTAATGCACGTCGAGCTTCTGGAGGATTGGATCGACTTTCTCGCCCTTGAACGCACGCTTGGCGAGATCGATGTTCCATTTGACGACCTGGCTGTCGAGGAACAGCGTCGTATAGGCGTTGCCTTTGCCGTCATAGGCCGTGTGCAGCGGTCCGAGGCCGAGCTCGGGCTCGGCGACCACGACGTCGCGCGGCTTGATCTTGTCGTCGAACAGCTGGTCGAACAACCGCACGTCCATCACGGTCACCGTCGGCGACAGCTTGCCAGCCGCCACGATATGAATGCCGTCGGGCGCGGTGTTCATGCCGTGCGGGCTGTTGGAGACCGGGACATAGCGCGTATAGGGCGAGCCCTTGCGGCCGTCGACCACGGGCACGCCGTTCATTTCCTTGAAGTCGCCCTTCTTCACCGCCTCTTCGATGCGCTTGATGTTGAAGATGGTGACCCAGTCCTGCTCGCTGGCGGTCATCTCGGCCAGCGTGACGCCCTCTTCCGAATTGTAACAGGTGGCGAAGGCGTATTTGCCTTGGTAGTCGGCATCGACGTTGTCGAGGTTGCCACTGACGATCACCTGCCAGGCGACCTTCATGGTGTCGCCGTCGACCGCCGAGAAGATCGAGCGATACTGCTTCGGATCGTCGAGGATCTTGCCGTCGTTCGGCAGCGGCACGCCATCCTCGCCATTGGCGAAGACATAGCCCGTGCGCGGGAATTTCTGCACGCGCAAGCCGTGGACCGTGTGCTGGTTCGGAAGCTGGATGATCTTGTCGCACTTCATGACGTCGAGACGAACTCGCGCGACGCGGGTATTCGCCTTGTCGTTCATGAAGGCGTAGCGGCCATCATAAGTGCCATCGGTGAACGAAAGATGCGGATGATGCAGATCGCCATTCATGTAGGTGCCGCCGCGGTTCTTGAGGAATTCGCGGGTTTCAGGTAGCAACCCCTCGGTCAGCACCTTCAGGCTTTCGTTGGTCTGGCCCCAGCCGGTGGCGCTGCAGCGGTTGAACACCGGCACCCGCATCAATTCGCGCATCGACGGAAGTCCGACAATGCGCATCTCGCCGGACTGGCCGCTGGAAAAGAAGGTGTAATATTCGTCGAGTTCGCCGGGCGCCACTTCGGCCTTCTGCAGAACCGCGGGTCGCGCGGCCGGCGCCTTCGGCGGCGCTGCGGTCTTGGTTTGCGCGTCGGCGGCCGAGATCGTGCCATCCGTGCCAAGCGCAATGCCGCCGGCGAGGCCGACACCTGCGGCCGCCGCGGTCGTTCCTAGCAAGGTGCGTCGGCTGACGTTCTTCCCGTTTTCGTTGTCGCTCATAGTAGTAGCCTCCTAGATTTTCAAGTTGCAGGTGGAATGATGGCGTCGGCGGTCGGCAGATTGATGGGCTTGCCGCCGGCGGTGATGATGGTGCTCGGCCCCTTGCCGCCGCTGCGCATCGAGGGCGAGGACAGCGCGTCGCGCTTCTCGCGCTTCAGCCGCACCTGAATCTCGTGCGGGCAGCGGTGGTCGTCGAAATACAATTCCTGACAATGCATGCAGTAGATGCACTCATTGACGTTGATGTGCCCCTCAGGATGGATCGCCTGCACCGGGCATTCCTTGGCGCAACGCTGGCAGGGCGAGCCACATTCGGGCCAGCGGCGCAGCCACTCGAACATCCGGATGCGGCCGGGAATGGCCAGCGCGGCGCCGAGCGGACACATGTAGCGGCAGAAGAACCGTTCGACGAACAGGCCGGCTGATAATGTCGTCAGGGCGTAAATGACATAAGGCCATTCACGCGCGAACTTCAGGACAATGGCGGTCTTGAAGGGCTCCACTTCGGCCAGCTGTTCTGCAAAGGCGGTCGAGTACAACGACATACCGAACAAGCCGAGGAAGATGATGTATTTGATCGGCCACAGCCGCTCATGCAGGCCCCAAGGTAGCCGGTATTGCGGGATCTTCACCGCCTGGGCGACGTTGTTGAGCAATTCCTGCAGCGCACCGAACGGACACAGCCAGCCGCAGAATGGCCCGCGCCCCCAGAACAGCAGCCCTGCAGCGATCGCAGCCCAAAGCAAGAAGATCAACGGAGCCGACAGGAAGTATTCCCAGCTGAAGCCGGTCAGCAGCGAGTTGGCGAAGGTCAGGACGTTGACCACCGAGAGCTGGGCGTTCGCATACCAGCCGATCCACACCAGAATGAACAGCAAATAGCCACGCCGGACCCATGTGTAGAGCCTTGGGCGGCGGACCAGGGCATTCTGGAAGAAGAAGATCAAGGTGAGCGCGCCGAGCGCTGCAACCGTCGTGCTGATCTTGACGACGTCGCCGCGCCAGATTTTTATCCACAGCGGATCGTCTTCGGCGGCGAAGGATTCTTTCGCGTCGCGCGGCGCGACCGCAGGCGCGGCCGACGGCGCCGCGGCAGGCGTGGCGGCCTGCTGTTGCACCGGCGGCGCAGGCGCCGTTTTCATGTAAGCGTCGGGCAGCGTGTAACTGAGATCGAAGGTGAGCCAGGCTTTTTCGCGGGTCGCGACCACGCGCTGCACCAGCAGCTGCAATATCCACGGTTTGGCCGGATCGAGCGCGAATTCCGGCGGCACCGTGAACAAGGCAATCTCGGGAAAGTCAGGGGCGCCTTCGGCTTCGAGGTTTCCCAACCGCGTGTGATCGCGGTCGCGAAAGCGGATGCTGTTGGTGTCCTGGATCAATTCGATGCGGTCGAAGATCCCGCCGCGCACGTAGGCAGCCCCCTTGAAGGAATACCGGCCCGATCCCGCGACGATCAGCGCCTGTTGCCCTGGCTTCAGTCGGTCCGCCAACCGGTTGTAGCCGGCATCACCGAGCAGGCTGCGCCCGATCGTCGGCACCGCGACATCGGCAACGTAGAGGTCGACGAAGGTATCGTCCGGATCGCCCTCTTCTGGGTGCGTGGCGGCGCCGGCATTGCCGGATTTTTCGAAGGCCTTGTTGACGTCGGCAAGGGAAAGGACCAGCCGGCGAACCGAACCGTCACCGACCAGGCCTTGCCAGTCGCGAATCTCGCTCTTACTGGGATCGACCACCTTGGCCGCCTGCGGCGCGGCAGCAGCTGCCAGGTCGGCCTGACCGCCGAGCCGGCCGCTCCTGATCAGCTTGGTCGCGGAACGGGCGATACTGTCGCCCATCACCAGCACGGTGACCGTCGCGCCACTTACGATATCGACCTGCGGCGCAGGCGCGGTTCCGCGTGCCACGTGGTCCATGTCGGTGCCGATCAACTTGTTGACCGCTTCAAGTATGCGACTTACCGGAATGCCCACGAGAACAATGGGTTCCTTGTGCTCGACGAGCTTGAGGCCCGTCAGCAAGCCCTTTGGATCGATACCGACCAGGATCTGGATGGGTTTTCCAGAGTACCCAGTGGCGTTGGCAAAATCGGAGTTTAGGTAAACGAAGCCAAGGAGCTGATCGTCTTTGTACGCCGGCGCAATCGCGGGATCGCCTTGCAGCGGCCCAAAGCGATTGGCGCCCGTCACCAAGTCGGCCGGCTCGGCCTTAGCAAGATAGTCGCTAAGCCGGCCCGCGGCGCACGCCTCTCCAAGCATGGCAATCCAGCCGAAAACGGCCAGGATTCCAAACAGGACATAGATGTTGACGGGTTTGCGCAAGCGACATGTTCCAGATTCAGCAGCAGAACGCCGTTGTTCTGGATTGCAAGCTCGGGCAATTGGTAGAACACCCAACGAGATCGCTAGTTGCGCTAGATCAAACTGCCGACAGTCTTATTGGTTCAGACTTATCTTGAGAAAGAAACCGACATGCGCAAAGAGCAGCTTCTGACCGCAGTGCCGCCAGTCCCGGTACGAAGCTTGAGCGAGCTTTATGCGATTGCATATGACCAGGCGCAAAAGGCTGCGCGGCAGTACGGCGCGCTTGCCACGCATATGGATGAGCGCCTGCTGCCGGTGCGTCCCGTCTTCGAGCTTCTTGCAACACGCGAGCGCGATCGCTGTGGCAGCCTGTCCGCAGCCTGCCTTGCCGCCTGCGGCAAGCGTCCCGATGCGTCCGACTTGTGCTGGACGCCAATCGATCTCGTTCCAGTGGCGGAAATCGCCGACATCGGAAATTCCAGCTTGTCTTCGCCTTATACCGTCTGGGCGCTCGCGGCCCGCCAACGCCAACGTGGCTTCGTTTTCTGGACTTACGTCATCGCCCTTGCCGAAGATCCCTTGGTGCGCAAGACCGCAGAGCAGCTGGCGCACCAGGCGCTGTCCGACGGCAATCAGTTGCGCCGCGAACGGCGCCTCTCCTGGCGCGCCGAACGGAAGATCGGAGCCAGCGCGAAGGCTGACGAGGAGATCGACGAATCTGGCTCGGCAGCACTGCTGGAAAGCCTGCTCCTCAGGGACATGATGACCTGGTCGCAACGGCTGGACCCGGTCCGGCGCGAACAGCTCCTGACCCTCGATCCGGCTCCCCTGCCCCCGCCTTTGCTGGCGCCTTCAGACGGAAACGACGCCGGTATGAAGATCGAGGAGATCGAAAACGTCAAACGCCGTGCGCTGCGCCGCGCAGAGCAATTGTCCAACATCTATCTCGACGATGCCGACCGCGCGACCGACCAGAGCAGCATGGAACTGGCCCAGAAACTTGCCGCGCAATCCATCGTGCGGCTCGCGGGGCTGCGTCATCTCGCCTCCAAATCGGGATTGCAGTGATCCGTAGGCCCAACTGATGGATCTTATAGCTGGTGCCGCATCCGATGGCTGAGCAATTTGCTCATAACTGGCTGCTTTTCAGTTGATCCCTCTCGCTCCGGACGCCAGCTTCGTCGGGCCGGTTTGATCACCGAAATGATCCGTGAGTTTGCGACTCTGCATGAAAAACTGATCAATCAGCATCGACTCCATTTCTACTCATTCTGGAGCGGGAGGGAGAACTGTTACGCGTGAGCGACCGCTCTGCCACAACCGGCCATTCCATCACCGCTCATTCGGCGAATTGAGCCTCGGCGCAAAAACGCCTTCAACAATTTTGAACATAGGGCGTGGCCGCTCACTTTGAGCTGTCTGGAGATTTTCTATGCCCGCACACTGAGGGAGCAAGCGTGGTGACCCAGTGGCGTCCACATCGCGCTCCCCGCGGCCATGCGATGGACGTATAGTCGCCGCCGCGCCTCGCCCGAAGCTCGCATCTCCTCTGAGAGTCGCGATCATTGCTGTTCGAGGACATCAACAATCGTCAGCACGCTTGCCAGGAGCCAAGCTTATTGAAGACGATTATCATAGATTAGAACAACCTTAAGTCGATNTTGAAAATACTCGCGAATTTGCTTCAGCCTTCAGCTGTGACGGGTCAAAATTGTCGGAATGGCGTCAGAACGGAAGTTTAAATTACTCGGCTAAGTCATTGAAATCGTTTTGGAGCGGGTGAAGGGAATCGAACCCTCGTATTCAGCTTGGAAGTCGGCCAATTTCCACAATGTTTTCAGAAGCTGTTCCGACATTTTGCAGCTTTCTCTGCGAATGAGATAACTGCTAAATTTCTATTTGTCGGAATGGCGATTGCGATCCCCTGCCCGTGCTTTTTAAGTAGCCAAACCGACGCGGCGTGAGCCGGCGGATAGTGTCTAACCCCGCGTCATGCAGCGTTGGATTCCAACGGTATATCAAGCTGGACGGTCACGCCTTTTGGTGTATTGGAGGCCACTGCAATGCGTCCGTCGAGTTGAGCAAGCAAGCTCTTGATTACCTTGAAGCCGAGGCTTGCGCGTGGCTGGTCGATATCGAAATCCTTCGGAAAACCAATTCCGCGGTCCGACACCTCCACATGCAAATCGGGCCCGCGACTTTCGCCCGATACCCGGATTTCGCCTGACGCATCGGGGTAGGCATGCTTGGCGGAATTCGTCACAATCTCGTTGATCAGAAGGCCCAGCGGAATCGCCTTGTCAGCCGAAATCATCAGATGACCGACGGTGCAGCTTACCTTGTGCGAAACCGTCTCCTGCAGCTTCCTGCAAAGCTCGCCCGCAAAGTCGGCGACGTCGACGAACCCGATCCTGGTGCTGCGCCATAAATGGTCGTGGACCTGGGCAATCGTGGTGATGCGTGAAGCCGCGTCCTTGAGTGCGTTGCGGACTTCCTCCGACTGCGCGCTGCGGCTTTGCACGCGGAGCAGCCCCACGACCGATGCGAGGCTGTTCTTGACACGGTGGCTCATCTCTCGCGTCAGCATGGCCTGGTGGTCGAGGGCTTCCCGGAGATCGGCGTCGGCATGTTGGCGCTCGATGGCGATGCCAAGCAGCCCGGCGAAACCGGCAAGGAAGTCCGCATCCGCAACGTCGAATTGGCCGGGCTCAGGGCTATCGACTTCGAGGACGCCGAAAGGCAGATGGCCTTCGCCGCCTCGTGCGATCAGGACGTTGATTGCGCGTCTGATCCCGTGATCCGACAGGAGCTCTGGCGTTCGAAATCGCGTTTCCTCATGGAGGTGGTTGGAAATGACCATTTGTCCGGTTTGGAAAGCAAACCCGGCAGGGGATTCGAGGTCTACGCCAAGGGACACTTGGCCGATCGTCCCTGATGCCCAGCCGATGCCGGCCCGCACCAGCAACCGCTTATCGTCGGGCATATACTCCAAGACCTTGGCGAACGGGGTCTCAAGGCCCTGCGCACAGAGTTCGGTGGCGCGCTGCAGGATTTGTCCGATGTCGCGGGTCTGCATCGCCGAGCGGCCAAACTCACCCAAAAGGGACTGTTGCCGCAGCCGGTACGGAAGCTCTTCCCGGGTGACATCGGTCGCTACGGTCGGGACCGATATCGACTCCTTCCCATGTGGGGCGGGCATGGAATTGTTCCGTTGAATTTGTGGTTGATGCTCTGGCGACCGTGAATTGTTACCACGGCCCCGCTAGGATGGCAGAAATTTCGCTGGAAGCCTGGTAGGAGGGGTGATCGATATGGCCGCGAGTTGGGCTCGGCACTTCGGACTCAGAAGATGCGCGGTGGCAATGATGGATTAGGCTATGTCTTGCTGCGGGGGCTGGCGCCCGGCCGAACCCTTTAGCAACGCGCGAAGACCCTTAGCTAGATCTCTTTGAGTGACTGGCTTTTGCAACAGGGAAACCCCGGCATCCAAGCGTCCATGATGCACGAGGGCATCCCGTGAGTAGCCGGTCATAAATAGGACCTTGACTTCGGAATTCCGTCGGACCAGTTCCTCACTGAGAATACGGCCATTCTTGCCTGGCATCACCACATCGCTCAGCAAAAGGTCGATAGTTTGTCTTAAGCGGTTGAAAACCTCGGCAGCCTCGATTGCATCACGAGCTTCGATAATCTGGTAGTTCAAATCTACGTTGACTAGGAAGGCAGTTGCAAACAGGGTCTTTACGCAGTTTGGCCCGGCACACGAGGGTTGCACGGCCTGCGGGCAGCCCACCTCCAGTAAGATCGTCCAGGCCCTCTATCCCGATGATTGACTTAGCTGTCGTCATTGCTAAGCCCCCAACACCCGTCCTGCCTGCGACTGCCAAGGCTACTCGCGGGACCGCAGAAATCAACAAAAATCCGCATTTTATCATGGGCTTAAGAGGCTGGCCGCGCGTAACGCTGACCGGTCTTTTCATCGCCCTTTCAAAATCCTAAACCGATTGAGCGAGCGATAACCGAGACACCCCTTTTTGCTTGTTTTTCCGAAAGATAGCTCGGACAACCAGCCTCAGCTCCGACCGCACCGCATTGCGCTACGGAGCCTCGGTGCGCACTTGTCTAGATAAATGGGAGTCGAACCGGCGGGAATGATCGTACTGAACCGCCCCAGAGCGTCACTGCGACTTGCCTCGTTGATCAATAGATTGATCAAGCAACCTTCTGATCTTCTCGCCAACATCTCTTTGAGTATAGGGCTTGTTCAGGAGATTCACGCCCGCATCAAGCCGGCCGTGGTGGACAATCGCATTGCGCGTGTATCCAGTCGTGAAAAGCACGGGAATAGGTGGGCGGAGGCTTACAATCTGATCGGCCAGTTGCTTTCCGTTCAAACTACCGCCGAGAACGACGTCCGTGAAGAGCACATCGATTTGCGAGTTGCTCTCGGCCATACGGATTGCTTCAGAACTCGTTTTGGCCGCAAGCACGCGATATCCAAGGTCTTCAAGGGCTTCCACGGCATATTCACGAACGCTGTCGTCATCTTCAACCAACAACACGGTCTCGCCGTCAATCGCGCGCGGAACGGGTTGCAGCGCGATGTTCTCACCTTTTGGCGCGGCGAGAACCTGCGCTTGCTCAACATGCCGCGGCAAATAGATCTTTACAGTGGTGCCATGTCCCAACTCGCTGTAAATCCTCATATGCCCCTTCGATTGGACCACGAAGCCGTGCACCATTGAAAGGCCCAAGCCAGTACCTGAACCCGCTTCCTTTGTTGTGTAGAACGGTTCGACAACGCGATCTATCGCATCAGCAGGAATGCCCGTGCCCGTGTCGCTGACGCTGAGCATCACGTATTGTCCGGCCTTAACCTAAATAATTGGCCACCCATACGTTTCAAATCGGCCAACTAAGAACGCTCAAGGCGCTGGCACCGACACCGCCAAGCTGCCGAAGGCCGAACATGAGGCGATGGATTGGCAGGCGACGATGGAGTGCCTGGTGTTGGTTGCCGAAAACGGAGGCGCGACGATCATGGCTCGCATCGGCACCATGCGGGCGTTAAGCCGCCGATTCGTCTTCAATCTCGATTTCGGTTACGACGCGATTGCGACCGGCGCTCTTTGCTTGATAAAGCCCCCGGTCACAACGCTCAATTAGTGCGTCAGCAGACTCGGCGAGCCGAAACTGCGCAATCCCAATCGAGACCGTAACGCTCCCTATTTCTTGGCCGCTCGCGCGCCTCGTCAGTCTTGCATCCGAAATGCGACGGCACACGCGCTCAGCGACTGCTTTAGAGGTCGCGAGATCTGCCCCCGGCAATACGGCGGTCAACTCCTCGCCTCCGTACCGCGCGGCAAGATCACCGTCGCGAATGCTGTCTTGCAAAACCTTCGCGACTAGTCGGAGCACCTGATCACCTACTAAATGTCCGTGCGTGTCGTTGAATTTCTTAAAATGATCAATGTCGATCATAAATGCTGATAGAGGCTCCCCCGTTTCCATTGCTTGAATCAATGAGGTGCGCAAAAAGTCATCAAGGGCCCGTCTGTTAGCAAGTCCGGTAAGCGCATCAGTGTTGGAACGCTTCTCTGCTTCCGCTAAGGAGCACTGCACCTTTTCAAGTTGATTCGACGTTTCGACGAAATTCGCTTCGAGCGCAGAAGCCCTGCGGTTTGCTTTTTCGAGCTCGGACATCAGGGTTTGAATGATAGGGCTTGGATCGCTATTCCCTTCAACGCGCGCAGATACCTGTTCCAGCGTCGCCATCTGCGTTTTGGTGTCGGAAATCGCGTTCGCGAGGAAATGTTTTGCGGCGTCAATGATGCCATTTAACTTTTGGGGCGCGTCGCCAGCCAGTAAGACCCCCGACTGCGTGTCAACGAAGGCGACGTAAAGTTCGTGGTTGATCGACGCATCGAACTTGCGCTTATTGCCGAGCAGAATGTCTATTGTCTTCCGTAACCCCGGCGGTATGCCAAGCATATAATGGAACCAAACGCTATAATTGCTCGGAGTTGCGGGTACCGACAACTGCGACATGGATTTGATGGCGCCACTTGATAGGGTTTTCGCGTACTCAAGATCCATATCACCCATATTTTTCATTGCCGCCCCCGAATCGCGCGTGACGATATTTTAACTATATGATGGCGATCATTTCCTGATGGTTAAGGAAGGCGTAATCATTTTCTGAGTGTCACAAATTGAGCAAACGTGACACTATTCGGATAAGCCACGTGATTGGCTTCGAACCTATCGGCACGACCGCGCCAGAGTCACTGAGGGAAGCTCGCCAAACGCGTCCCGATATTCTTTTGCGAAGTGTCCGAGGTTGCCGAAGCCGCATTTGAACGCCACACCCGTCACTGAGGTATCCTGATTTCCTGCGCTAAGCATTTCCTTCGCATGTTTGAGGCGGATCATTTTTGCGAACGCCATCGGTGAATAGCCGCGTGCGGTCCTAAATGACCTGAACAAGCTCCGCGAACCGACGTTCGTTAGATTCATCAAATCCGCGATCCGCAGTGGCTTGTTCCAGTTGGCTTCGATGTATTCCTCAACCGCGCGAACTTCTCGCGATGACGTGTCAGGACTGTTCCGTTCTAAAATAGTGCCGAACGTGTGCTTGTTAGCGTACAAAAATGTTACGACAAGGGCGTCTTCCAGGCTCGCTATTGCCAATGGTGGAAGGCTTCCTTCGATCGAATTCAACTGTTCGGAAAAATAACCTATGAGTTGGCGAAGAGCATGCACTTCTGGTCGGTTGATTTCCACGGTAGGTTCGAACTTAAGGCTGCCCTTCGGCATGTAGCCCAAGATAGAAATCAATCTCTGGTCAAGTGCGGTCGCACCAATGCGAAGGGTCAACCACCCATGTCGACCTTTACCGCTGATCTTGGTACAGTATCCCGGAGAAATTATGCACGAATGGCTTTCGTCAATAGGCGTTGTTTTGCTGCCAACGACAGCTTCGCCAGAACCCGCTATGGCCGTTGAAAATCGGAAGAAATTAACTTCCGGGTATTCAATAGAAATATTAGCGTTGCTGGCACCGTGTACCAATGCAATGTCCTTGAGTTGGACGAGATTTCCGCGCGCGTTGAAGCCAATGTCACCCTCAACCTCGGCTCTTGTTGCACCGAACTGAGTAAGGATGACGTGCTCAAACTCTTCGGAATCCGAAGTCTGAAACACCGGAAATCGGTTCAGCGGCTCTGCCGGGCATTCCTGTGACATGGAGTCAACCGATTGATTTTCTGCGGGCAACGTAGCATTCGTAAAATCTGTGTCCACTTGCGATAAATGCTCGCGCCGCAAGCCAAGCGAAAGCGGAAGAACGGCAGCGCCGATTCGGCGTCAACCAAAGAGCGAGCGAACATTATCCAGCTATCTTTAGCGGGTAGAAGAAGGGGGCAAATCGTTGTATTGCATCACCAGCGCAAAACATCGCGGACCGTCAATAGACCGAAGAGCTCACACCAGCGAATCGAAACGAGCAGCAGGTCCGCCGGCCATGTCGCAGTCACCGCGTTAGCGTGCCCTAGCATAACCATTGAACGATTCAGGAGCGGCACCTCTTCCACCTGCGCCGCGAACTCCTCGAAATATTCGGCTCTGAGCACGCAACCCACGTCGTGCAACTGGCAATCAATGTTCGCAGCTCTGCTGCGCTTTCAGGCGCGAAAAGCCAGTCGAACCGCGCCCCAATGACGGCCATGGACCTGAATAGGAACGTCAATTTCCTTCAACGTGACCACGACTCCGTTGCCCATTTCCCGATCGTAGGTTTGCAATAAGTACTCCCTAGACGTGCGAGCCGCACTGAGACCAGCCCGATCATTGAAGATACGCCGATTTCGGCAATTCGCCATATTCCAAACGCGGTCGTCTGGTCGCTGCCGCTGAGAGAATATCCGATTATGTGTGGGGAGGTATCCATTTCGGTCGACCGCGGCGCAGAACACGACGCGCGAATCGAGTTCCATTATAGGTTCCTGAATCGGTGGTAGGACGAGGTCACAAAATTCAACGGACTGCGTCAGATGTTGAACAGGGTTGCTGCTTGGCACAGCCCGGTAATTCGTATCAAACAACGCATCATTCGAAATGTTTCCCTTGGTGATCGCTTCTTCGAATATTTGAGCTATTTGCGTCGACGCGTGCTTCGCCGCGGAAATGAACTTTTTGTCGGCCTCATCTACGGATCGGATGAACGCCGCGAGCCGTTGCCGGACTTCGTCAGGCATAGTTTCGAATTGCAGGTGCATCTCGGCGGTACTCTTGGCAATCACGCGGCAGGCGATAATGCCAATTTTCTCAATCTCGACGGCAACAGTTGCACCTTCCGCAACCGCTTTATCCGAAACATCAACTCGAAACAGCAATCCTCCGGAGGAAATATCCAGGATCGTCCCTTGAAGGACCCTGCCTGCGCATTTTAAGGTTCCGGGCAGCTTGACTGGGATCCGATGCTGGGCCGAACGACGATCGCCTGCGGCGGACGATCTCAACGAGACAATCAGGTTTGCTCGCAGATTGCTGACCCTCGTGTCTGTATTGGTGACGACCGTCGAAACAGCTCGGCTCTGACCTTCGACTTGCGCAGCGCGGGCGGAAATGTCAGCCACGCTTGACGCCACTGAATTGACGCCAGATGAGGCTTCCGAAAGACTGCGCGCAACTTCCTGCAATGTAGCCTCTTGCTCCTCGGCGGCCGCAGCCATCCCGGCACTAACTTCATTGATCTCTCGCACCGCGGCACCGATTTTGGTGAGCGCTTCAACGCTTTGACCCGTGGCGTTGCAGATTTGCTTTATACGTCCGCTGATATCAGTAGCCGCGTCGCTGGTCTTGCGCGCGAGGGCCTTAACTTCTGTTGCGACTACGGCAAATCCTCGGCCAGCTTCGCCAGCGCGAGCAGCTTCAATCGTCGCATTGAGCGCGAGAAGATTGGTTTGTGCAGCCACTTCCGAGATTAGGCTAACGACAACGCCGATCTGCTCTGCGGAGGCGCTGAGCGCGGAGATCGTTGTCCCGGCTTGCTCGACTTCCGCAACGGCTTTTTGCGAAGCGTCGGCGGATTGAACAGCACGTCTAGCAATCTCGCGGCCGGTCGCAGACAGCTCTTCCGTCGCCGCTGAGATACTGGTGACATTTTGGCTGGCCTGCTCAGCGGCCGCGGCCACGGCGAGAGCTTCACTCGCGATGGCGCGGCCATCGGCAACGGCACGTTCGCCGATTTTTACCGCTTCCTGACTATGCTGGAGTACTTCAGCGACAGTGCTTTCAACGTCCGCCTCGAGCGTTTCGCACATCTCAAGCAGGGTCTTAGCGGACTCCTTCTCGTTGGCGGCACGCAGCTGACTTATTTCACTGTCCTGCTTACGTTGAGACAGCAGCTTCTCCTTGAAGTTCGAAAGCGAACTTGCCAGCGTGCCGATCTCGTCGCCCCGAGACAGGCCGGGAACTTCCGTTTCCAGATTGCCCTCGGCGACGCTAGACACCGCTGAGACGATTCCGGCTAATGGCGACACAACGCTGCGCCGTATCACAAAGATGGCCAATACGATCCCGGCGACGACTCCAGCCAGGCAAAATCCTATCAATTGCAGCAGGCGATCCCAGTAAAAATCGTCGAGATCGCGGCTAAGCTCTGCAATCCGCGCGCTGCTTTTTTCGACCAGACCGGTCAGCGACTTGTTCAGCTGGCTGCGATTTTTCCGGTTTGCATCATTGTCGCCGAAGGCTCTTGCTTCGTGAAGGTTTACCTCCCGAGCGAGGCGAACAAGCTCTTTGCGGAACCGGACAAAATCATCCACCTTGCCCGCCGCGTCAGCGAACTGCTCGCGTTCTGCGGCCGGCGCAAGCGCAACCCAATCCATTGTCTTCTGCTGCAAGGTCGCGAGAGATTTCAGCAACGTCGGAGCAAATTTTTCGGCTTCTGTCAGGTCAGCCGACATATAGATCCCGCGGGACTCCATAACGACCGCGGTGACCAGCTTGTCCATCTGCTCGCCCAACAGCGCACGGGAAGACGCGCGGGTCATAGCGGCAACCTGGTCGTGATACGATCGCATGCCGGAGACGCCCAGCCCCGCCGCAAGCAGCGCGACCGCAGCCAGGGCCAGGACTACGCCGAGGAGTTTTCCCCCGATACCCAGTGCCTTGATTTCTCGATGTGCCCTCGTGCCGGCGGTCGAGCCAAGTGGTGGCTGTCGGGAGTTGATTTGGCGAGATAAATCCATCGTGCTCACAGGTACACCTCAGTGGGCTGGGGATTGGACAGCAATTGACTTTCCCCGGATCGTCCTTCAGACGTTGGGCTAGTTGGCATTATGCATGTCATGCTTAATAATTTACTTTCGATTGCCGAGACGAGGTGGACTCTATCGGGCCCGATGTCTCAATCGTTTCCACGCCAACTAATCCAGAGGTGCGCGAGCTGGCGTCATTTTTTGAGTGGGAAAGTCGCGTTTCGAATGATGGGTGGCGATTTTTGAGCTAGCCGGCGTTTCTCGGACAAAGTTTCTGTACACCTCAATTTTTTAGGATGCGTAGGTTTCCGGCAATCTCTCTTTCCGAGCGCTATCCGGTATTCCGCATAAATCGTTGCTGCACGAGGATCGGCCATGGGAAGAGTAATTCAATTCAAACAGGCTGGTCCCGAACAAGCGACCGTAAGATCATCGCAATCGGACCAGCTCGATGAGTTTGTGTTGGCGCTGGCAAAAAATGCGCAGGCGATTTCAGCAAACAAGTCCGTGATCGAAAAAGACCTGCGGGTGATCGAGTCAATCGCGCTAAGTACCGACAATCCCATACTCCGCGAGCGGCTGTTGGGGCAAATCAGGATTTTCCGCGACCAACTTTTGCTGGCGCTCACTCTACTCAGCGCTCAACGTTTGATGCAGATGCCGAAATCCTAGAACGATTTTGAAATTATGTTCTACTATGCTGCTCCTCGCGGTAGGCAGCGGTTCTAGTCTTTCGGCCCGTGGCTCATCAACATTAACAGCTTCGCTTCGAGTTCCTCGACGTAAGCTCTCACGGTCTCGGTTGTCTCTGGATCAGGCACTTTCCGCAGCAGTCGCCGTCATTGGTCCAGCTTTTCGAGAAGCCCTTCTTTTGTTTCGACGCTCATTGCCGCGACTCCCGTTATACTATGACGGCGAGGCGGCGAAATCGTTCAGTTCCATTTACTCTGGCGCCTTAAGCTCGCTGTGCTGTCAGCCAGCCTAGGCCGACTTCATCGGGTCAGTTTCAACACTGAGAATCTGGACATGCTGGCACTTGCCGCACTCGAATGTACGGATGTCGACTCCTCTCGGACCCGGTGCGATCCGGGCCAGGTTCATGCGATTCTGACAGTTCGAGCAACGCGGTCGCTCGATAGCCGTAAGTGAGGGGCCGGAGGTATTTGAATAGGCTTCAGGCATGTGATGCACCCGCTGTTAGACTAGGCGAGAGCATTACGGGCTACCAGTGACCGATAGATGCCGAAAGCAGCGCGGCGATGTCGCATTATGGATCAAAACCGAGCCGAAAAGCTAGTTAAATGCCGGACACTCGACATTAAATGCGAGGTTGCCATGAAGGCCATAGACCGCGTTATGGCAGCCTATCACAAGGCATACAAAACGACGGAAGATCAGACCGAATTAGTCCGAGCCGAACTGTCGAGATTCATAGAGGAACTCCTTGCGGGCCAACGGCGTGAACCACCGAAATCAAATTAGGACGAAGGTCGAAACGGATGGCCGCCGATCAGGATCGTGGCGACTTCAGGAAGGGCGAAGATCACTGACGACGATCTACCCACGGGCAGCCGCTTTCTCCCAAGGCATATAGCGCACGGCAGATCACGGAGGCGTTGCGCGACTTGACCGGCCGATGAGAAAAAAGGCATCTGGGCGTCGCTGCTTCAACTAGCAAGCGATTCCGCTTGGGGTCATTCTCGATAAATGGGCTTTTCCCGCGACGTCTGCTTTCCCCCGATAGCGACCATTGAGCGGACATCGCTGGAGGTCCGATTGGTGCCACGATGAGACATGCGCGAGGTAGTGAGTTGTCAGAGGAAGTTATAGATTTTGACGCTGCTTAGTCCGGCTATTAATGTTGACACTTATGTCAAATAACTTGTGCCGAGCGAGGTTGCAAAAACAGAAAGCAAATGGACGAAGGCGCTCTTACGGGAGTGGTAAGGGCATTGATTAACAAAAGCACTTCTCATCAACCACATCAAGCTTCACGTGTATCATGACTCTCGGTGACCCAAACCGCGGATGGAGTGACCCGATAGGAACGTTCCATCGATTGCAAATAGCGGTTAGAATATTGGCTTCACATGAAAGCCCACGCAAGATGCGGATCGATGAGGCGACTTCTGCTCTCATAGATTTAATCCCTCAGTACTTTCCTAAAGCCATAAGAGAAAGGGCCGAGAGGGTTCTAAGCGTTCGTGAGAAACTGCGGCGTGATCATGATTCTAATGTCGGGTCATTTCCCTTCGATCTCCTGAAACCGAAGGAATGTGCGGCGTTAATCCGAGACATTCTGAGTTTATACGAAGCGTGCATTTTCGATATGTCGGAGGAAATTAAGGAAATTGTTCATCCCGACGAACAGTAACTTTGTTCAGTTACTGAACCCCCAACCAACAATTCGTTTTCTCACGCGACTTTCGCTGTGGGTCACAAGCCGCCGAAATCGGCATTCCAGGTGACGTCCGCTTTCCCTCCGTTAGCAACCGTTGAGCGGACATTGCTGGACGTCCGTTTCGTGCCCAATAACGGTCTAAGTTCGGTCAGACGAAAGCCGACTGTCCAACGTAGAGAGGATCAGCCTAACTCGCTCGGTGGCATCTTCACAGTCCGCCAAAAACCGATCAACTTTAGCCGAGCAATTTCAACTCCAAACGTGGGTTTATGATGCGCTCGGAGGGCGCTCGCATTTGCTGCGTGGGTTATCAAGATCCTTCAAATCATAGGGTGTATTTCGAACTTAAAAGTACCTTTCAGAAAGGCCGCCCTCAGAGCGGCTTTTCCAGCCGCTTTTTCCAGAGTGCCGGGCGATACGCAATTCCAAACTGTTAGCTCAACCAGCCCCGCTCGGGATTCTCTTGAATCGGTCCCAAAGTTGATCAAATTCTTCGCTAAGTTGTTCGAGACGCGTCGTCGTCGATACGGCCATCCTCTTAAGGGGGGCGTTGTTCAGAGCAGCTTCGGACTGCCAATTGCTTCTAGAAACTCCTTACCATTTTCGATGCCTTTTTGCGCGGCCTCAAGCAGGCCGCGATAACAACCCTCATCGTGGCGCGTGTTCATTTGCTTCTCCTAGTGACCGGCCCCCACGAAGTGGGGGCAGATCACAGTACGAACGATTGTAACGGTCCGGGTGACTTGAGCATCCTAACTTGTAAGCGGTGGCGACCTTCGGTTTTGGACCGCGCGGGCGGCTCATGCCGTACCCACTTTTGTACCAATCATCAATCCAGATAATCCACAAATGATGATGGGCCAGAGTATATGCCGTCTTTGCGTCGGACCTAATTAAATACCACGTCCATTCGGCAACTCTTGGTG